>Ga0172363_10003704_pt1 | contig 12441 bp, 28 predicted proteins | sample LakKivs2_kivu2a2_FD_114541 | JGI IMG/M metagenome (GOLD analysis project Ga0172363, IMG submission 114541) | Sediment microbial communities from Lake Kivu, Rwanda - Sediment s2_kivu2a2 | ecosystem: Environmental > Aquatic > Freshwater > Lake > Sediment | place: Rwanda: Western Province, Lake... | reverse complement strand
TAGCATCTGGTAGTCCCAGGAAGATAGTAAGGCGCGCTAAGAATAAGTTACTAGGGCGCCTTATAGCTAAGACAGGAGTATACAGATAATGGATGACAGCATAGTAGAGAGATGTGTTATATGTGGCTCTGAGACCGATAAGGAACACAATATATGTGACGAATGTATGAACAAATGTGATAACAGATATACACTAGCATACACATTGGGTGATGCTATAAGGTCACTAGAAAGCGCATATAGCGGCGATAATATAAGAGAGGTACTTAGAATTATGGCTAGCGACGACTTCGAGACGTTCATAGAGGTATTCAGCGATTACTGCATGAACGAGCTGGATTATTTAGACATAGAGGGACTAGCCAGAGAGTCTATAGGAGATATATTATAGTGGAGAAGAAAGCAGTTACTATGGAAATGCTTGATGCAGCAGACAATACCATACGCGAGAAAGGCTATCAGGTAGAGATATATGACATTAAGGTACATATGGGTAAGACACTACCCAGTAAGGGTGGACAATTCACAAGTAGGCGCGCCGATGTCGAGCTATCTGCTATAGTATCAGTTAATGCTGCAGCAGATGATAGTAAGGCTAAGCTTAATAATATAGTACTAGCACTTACTAAAGTATGTGGAACTAACATGGACGATGTTATGTCCACTATGGAGTGATGCCTATGCCAGATATTAGAAATACACCAGTATTATATACTATAGGATACGGTAATAAGGGGATAGGGCACTTCATAGACAGACTAGTATCTAATGAAATTACCATGGTGTATGACGTGAGGCTGGTACCGCGTAGTAGGGACCATGACTTTAACGGTTATGTACTAGCTCACATACTAGATGCCTATGGCATAGGATACTATCATGCTAAGTCTGCTGGTAATAAGTACTACAAGTCTCCTCGTCCACTAGAAGACTACCAGAAATGGCTACTAGGTACAGATGAGGGTAGAGATATGAGTATTACTTTGGGTGATAGAATTTTCATAGACGACAATGACTACCGAGTAGCCCTTATGTGTAGTGAGTACGACCCTCTTATGTGCCATAGATCTATACTGGCACATGCCATTACCAGCTGTTTATGTAGAATTATTCACATATAGTGTGGGAGGAATTATGGACTGGACTAACTGTAGCCATTGCGGTAGCTATGCTCTCCCATTAGTAGTAGTAGAGGGATGTAGTGTAGTATACGATACTCATAGGGAGGGTAGGTTTAAGAAAGATGGTGATCTGCTCAGGAATAAGATCCCTGAGCGCTACTATGCCACGCCAGAGGCTCATGCCTACCTCTGCTGTAGCGACTGTATGAGGGTCATCTGTGAGATAGAGGTAGCTAATATAAGCCCCGATGATATAAGGATAGTGTTAATAACGTGATAGTATACTGCTGGAAATGTGGCATAGTAATAGATAGTGGCATGGTAAGGCGCGTGCATGTAAAGCATAAGGGATACTATTACTACCACGAGGAGTGTAGTAATAAGGGTATACTGATACCGTACAAGAAAGTAAAGTACCTGATAGAACAATGCAAGTGTGCCATGAATAAGCACGATAGAAAGAACTATGCTCTCAGGGAAGGCGGCAGAGAGATGTCTGCCAGAATAGCCAAGAGCTCGATAGGAGGACTAAAGTCAAAGAACCAATAGTATGGAAATGTCCTAAGTGTGGTAGCATAGAGGCACCATACCTAAACATCGAATGCGATGTCATGACATTCGACACTATCGTAACGAGTAGAGGCAGCATAATGGTAGTACACGATAGCTGGAGTGCATCAGAGTTTAGCAGCACACCGCCTCGTGTTTCATTGTACTGCAGGGAGTGTGATAGCGAGTCCTACATAGATGCTATAATGATAGAGGACGATACCGTATATACCGGGGAGGATGACTAGTATGGATGTTAATAAGTGGAAGTGTCCCATGTGTGGAAGTACAGAACTTAACCTTACAGAGAGCGTCGCATACGAGGTGTACCCTAGGAGTGATGGTACATATGAGGTACAGCGGGCTCATGCCTATCCAGATGAGTTCGATGATGAGTATAAGCTAAAGTGCGGGGGATGTGGGTATGAGCTAGACCGTGACGAGTGGTACTTCGAGACATCATCAGAGGACATCATTATAATAGGTAACGAGTGTGACGACGAGTCAGAAGTGGAGGATGAATGTAGTGTTAGCGAGTGAGTGGAAGTGTCCCAAGTGTGGTTCTAGTGACCTTATGTTAAGGGACTACGTCCTATTCCCCATAGAAGATAGTGTAGTAGACTTCTCATGTGAATATAGCGAGGAGGACTATGTTCTGGAATGTGGGGAATGCCGATATGTTATAGACAGTAAAGACTGGTACTTTGTAGATGGCGATGTACGTAAGAAGATAATAATAGAAGGAGAATATAATTATGCAGCTAGCGATATTTAAGACAAGTGCGATGATGACCGCGAGAGTGGTACCACCCAGGGAGGGTGGTTATGATCTATCCCTGATAATATCTGGTGCTAAGGCTACCGGAGAGAGGTCATACGACAGAGATAACAGGACCATAATGGCACTTACATACTTTGATATATGTAAGCTCCTGGTAGGCATAGGTGAGAACTTCCCGGAAGCTACTAAGGGTGATCCTAGGAGCAGGACAATATCCCTGATACACAAGCTTACCAGGTCTGGTGTAGATACTACCAGTGTATTCAGGCTGGGCCCCAGTACTGATGAGAAGCACGCTGGTAAGTATATAGCATCAGTATCCAGGGATAAGGAGGGTATATCGGTAATGCTAGATAAGTATGAGCTGAGTGCCCTTAGACGCTTCCTGGATAATACGGTTGATAAGATGCTAAGATACGATCCGCCACAACGTGGTAGTAGTAATACTACTGGCAATAGCGAACTTGTCCCACCGGACCTAGACGGTGGTATTGGTGAGGATGATGGAGATGATACTAAGTTCTAGTCTCATTACTCTTATAAAGTCCGCGACTATGGATGATGGTAGGACAGTCGATCTGGCTGTCCTTACCTCTAATAAGCTAGATGGTACCAGAGACATTAAGGAGTTGGTATCAGGCTTGATGGACTACTGTATAGAAAGACATATATCTATAGCTGATACAGATGCCATGTACTCATATCTGGGCATACAGGTAGCCAGGAAGCCTGCTATACAGTCAGGATCCTTAGCAAGTGGTACCAGTAGTGTAGTATTGGGTAAGTATGGCAGGTGTATAACTGACAGTAGCTTCTGCGCAGACCCTACCATAGACAGGGATACAGAGATAGATGCCTGTATAAGGATACTATGCAGGAGGACTAAGAACAACCCGCTCCTCATAGGACCTCCTGGTGTAGGTAAAACTTTCATAGCATATGGTATAGCAGAGAGGATCAGGATCGGCAATGTGCCATCCCAGATAGCTGCTAAGAGGATATACCAGATAGACACAGGAAGTCTACTGGCAGGCACGATATACAGGGGACAGTTCGAGAGTAGGGTAAAGGAGATAATAGACGCCGCATCTGATGGTAATACTATACTATTTATAGACGAGATACACACTATAGTAGGTGCAGGAGCTGTAGGTGAGGGATCATTAGACATGTCTAACATGCTTAAGGTAGGCATGGCCGATGGTACTATATCCGTTATAGGTGCTACCACAGATAACGAATATAGGAAGTATCTACAGCGCGATGCAGCCCTCGACAGGAGGATGCAGGTAGTTATGGTAAGCGAACCCGATAAGGATGCCACCTACGACATGCTAGCTAGTAATAAGGGGCTTCTGGAGGACTACCATAACGTACTAATACCGGATGATATACTCAGGAATATACCTAAGCTTGCTAAAGATAATATTAGGGACAGGTACAACCCTGATGCGTCATTCGACATACTTGATGAGGCTAGCGTACTTGCCAGTACACGTATAGCGAGTAGTAGTAAATGGTACGATAAGATACTACATGGTAATATACTAGAGGGTATAGCATTAAGGAGGCAAGTACCAGCTGATCAGACAGTAGTAACGCTGGATGATGTAGTTAAAGTGGTAGGTTCGCTATCGGGTAATAAGGTTGTTACTGATGACTACAGTAAGCTAGAGGGACTGACAGAGCACCTGGCATCCATGATAGTAGGGCAGGATGATGCTATAGCTACCCTGGTTAAGCTAGTAAGAAGCGCCCACGTGTTCAGTGATCCCACTAAGCCTATGGCGTCCCTATTATTTATAGGTACTAGTGGCAGTGGTAAGACCTATACCGCGCAATGCTTAGCAGACTACCTATTCGACGGTAAGATGCTTAGGCTAGACATGTCAGAGTACTCAGAGAGGTTTACTGTAAGCAGGCTAGTAGGTTCATCACCAGGCTATGTAGGCTACGATGAGGGTGGTATACTCACTAACTGGGTACGTAATAACCCCTATAGTCTTATACTACTAGACGAGATAGATAAGGCGCATCCCGATGTGAGTAACATACTACTATCTATCATGGACTATGGTAAGATAGCAGATATGCTAGGTAGAGTAGCGGCATTTAGTAATACCGTTATCATCATGACAGGTAATATAGGTACAGAGATAATGAGAGGTAAGCGGCGCGCTATAGGCTTTGGAGATCCTGCTGCTAACGATACTAAGGAGTTAGACAATGCTATATCATCTACATTCCGTCCTGAATTCATAGATAGGCTATCAGGTATAGTAAGGTTTAACACACTTACCAGAGCCGATATGTACAGGATAATAGATCTTACACTAAAAAGGATGAGTAACAGTATAGATATAGACATAGACGATACCGTAAGAGAACATCTACTAGATGACTGGAAAGAAGGTACTGGTGCGCGCCATATACGTAAGAAGATAATAGATAACATTACTACTCCTATATCAGACATGATACTAAACGGTACAGGTAGTAAAGCTGATAAGTATATAGTACGATCTGATAATGGTATTATAGTAGTAGAGGTAAATAGTAATGGATAAAGATAGTATAAGGAAACTAATATATGAGATAAGAAGCTGGAAGACTATGAACCGTAGGTACTATGATGTAGAGTATCACGCGCTAGGTATAGCGCGGTCCTGTGCAGATAACGATGTAGACTCTATACTAGAAAGCATACTACTACACCAGAGTATAATAGAGGAATTATTAGCACATGACCATAACCAAGCTTAATAGAATAACAGACTACTGTCCTACACAGTGGCATGGTGTTACAGACAGTAACGAGCCTGTGTATATCAGATACAGATGGGGTGAGCTTGTGATACGTGTAGGACAACCAGGTCAGGATATAGACAGTGCGATAGATGGAACGATCGTATTCAGCGGCCATAAGAAAGTATATGGAGAGTTTGATGGTACTATATCATTCAGAGAGCTTAAGAGTATCCTCAGGAGCAATAATAGTGATGTAGTAATAGAGTGTAAAGAGGAGCTGAGAGAGCCATGAGTATACCCGTATACGTTCATGGTAAAGTACTGAGCTCTACTGTAAGGAGTAATAGGGATGGTAGCAGCTCGCTTATCGTTAAGATAGCTACTACCAGGGAGTACGGCAACAGTACAGACTTCTTCACATGTAAGCTATACATAAAGAAAGATGATAGCGATACTCTGGCTAGTGCTAAGGCCATTACCAGAGGCACTACCATGTACATAGATGGCGACCCTATGGTGAACGAGAGCTATATAAAAAAGGGCGCATCAGCACCTACTACAGACATATACGTGAAACTCACTAGACTGCCACGTATATGTTGCAGTACTATAGATAATGGTAGTACAGCAGACGAATATAGATACGAGTGATCGAGTAAGGAGGAGGATGACAGGAATGATAGAACCATCGGAACCTAATGTGGTGTATAACAGCATAACGCGTTCTCTACACCGCGTATTCTTTAGAGATAAGGATGGTGTAGAGACTGATGCTATGGAACTTATAGAGGGCGCGCTAGAGTTTATAAGTAACGCTACAAATAGCGATACTGTTATTAATAGACTCATACCGTTAGGTATACTATCACAAACAGACATGATGAGTTTTGTGTTGGGTTACCTGGTATCAGCATCTGCTATAGCAAAGGGCTATAAGGTAGATACAGATAAGGAGCCAGCTACGCAGAAGTCTATAGCTATTAATACCGCTACCAGGATGAAGCGCGCCGTAGCGTGGCAGCAGGAAAGTATTAACATGCTTATGGAGATGGCAGGAGATGGAGATGGGCAGTGATACACAGCTCATAGTAGTAGGCAGCGAGAAGTGTATTAACAGGTGTGGGTACTGCTACTATAGGTACAGACAGCAACAGGATAAGAATACCATTAGCAGCGAGATAGTTAAAGAAGTGATGGGACAGTTCCACCACATAGCTGTAGGTATTAACCCGGGTTATAGCAAGACTGATATAGAAATAGCCGATACCGCACTGGTAATGGGGAAGGAACTAACACTGACTATATCACCTGACCGTAGTACAGGAGACGCTAGTATACCACCCGACATAATAAGGGGCGCATCAGTAATTACACTGTCTAACTGTATCAGACCATCTAGTAAGCTCATAGATAGGCTGAATGATACTACAGCTATCAGGTATCTCAGCATAGTAGACACTGTCGATCTATGCGATATAGATGAGTACTTGTCATACATGAGTGGTGTCATGGATGATATATATGGACTATATGTGTTGCATAGGAGGCTTGATACATCTACTTACACTACTACGGACGGTGATATAGAAAGGTACGTGGACTTTGTAGTAAAGATGGATGGTAATACCTACGACATACCTGTAGTAATGGATGAGTGTATATGTTCCATAGTAAGTGGTACCAAGCATAAGTGCGGTGGAGTATGGATAGAGATAAATATGCGCGGTGAAGTAAGGAACTGTCCTTACAGCAGCATACCAGATACAGTAATAAAAGACAGTAACCAAATGACCATAATAGCAGACACTGTTCCTAAGTGTAGGAGGATGGAATGGGTGCAATAGTAAGTAGTGCTGACGTTGAGACTAAAAGTGATAATAGGTATGAGGGTATAAAGGAAATAGAACTAAAGGTGCGATCGGGGGCGCGCCTGATAGTAGTTAATACTATAGAGGAAATAAGGTTCTGTGAGGATATTATACGATACATGGGAGAGTATACAGATATATATACATGGACGCCAGTATCGCAATTCCGTAAGATAACCTCTGTACAGGGAATACTTTCTGATAGCAAGACTGACAGATGTGAACCTGTAGAAACGGTGCCAGATCCTATTACCGGTACTGTAGAATGCGGCATAATTAACTGGGTTGTAGCCAATAAGCAGCGTAATAAGCCCCTGATGCTATTACTATTAAGACATATGGCTATAGGACATGATGAGGGCTCTACTACAGCTCTAAAGCTTAAGGAGTCCATGCAGCTGATGCCCAACGCATCTGCCATAGTAGTAATAGGTGAGTCTGTAGATGTTCATCCTACACTATCCAGAGACTATATACATGTAGACTATAGGCTCCGCGATAGGGATGCTATAGAGGACGACCTTAAGGATCAGTTGCAAACCATATCGTATATGATAGATGCTAATAAGGATAAGCTAGTATGGGTAAATGGTGATACTATGCCTATGAACAAAGCCTATAAGCTACCTAGCGACCCCGATATACCTCATGTGGTGGATGCCATGACCGGACTGACTGCATCTGAGGGGAAGCTATTCATGGAAGAGTCTCTAAGAAAGCTAGGTAAGATAGATCCTATCAGGATATCGTCCGCTAAGAGGAATATAGTAAATAAGAGCGGACTGCTGGAATGGTACGAACCAGTAAATATGTCAGAAGTAGGCGGGCTAGATAACATTAAGAAGTTCGTAGATAAGAGAAAGGTAGCATTCGGTAATAAGGATGCAGAGGAGTACGGACTACCAACACCTAAGGGTATCGTAATACTCGGTATAAGCGGTACAGGTAATTGACACAGTATACAGAATGGATAGAAAGAAAAGAGTCTTTGAGAGTGTGTTATAGAATTGCCAGCTACCTGGCAACAGGTAGATATCAGTGAGTGAATTCGGTGAAAGTCCCGCAGGGATAATACCGAGCTAAGCTGTACTGGTCTGAGGTAGTACAGAAAGTGTAACGCATAGTAGGTGAGTACCAACAATAACCCTACCACGAGCGCTCACCATCCGTGGCAACGGATGAAGATATATGCTGACCCACATAGTAATATGTGGAAGTACTGGATAAAAAGCCAGTACGATAACATAAGTGAAGAGCTTAATAAGTAAGGCTGTATCTAGTGTATTTGGCATTCCTCTTATAAGGCTAGATGTGGGTAAGGTAATGGATCGGTATGTAGGTGGATCAGAGGCTAATATGAGATCGGCCCTAGACATAATTGAGAGTGCTTCTCCGTGTGTGACCTGGCTGGATGAGATAGACAAGTCCCTGTCTGGTACTCAGAGCTCGTCATTCAGTGACTCAGGTACTTTGAGCAGGGTATTCGGTACGTTCCTAACGTGGCTGCAGGAGAATAAGCGTCCCATATTCGTGGTAGCTACCTGTAATGCTATGGTTCATAATAACCAGCTTATACTACCGCCTGAGCTGCAGCGTAAGGGCAGGTTCGACCAGATATTCTATGTAGACTTGCCTACTATAGACGAAAGTAAGGAGATAATAGCTATACATCTAAGGAAGCGCGGTAGGAACCCTGATAAGTTCGATCTAGATGCTATTGCGCGCTACCAGTATGTAGACAATGTTAACGCCCATCATGGGTTCACAGGTTCTGAGTACGAGGCTGCTATAGTAGAGGCTATGTTCAGCTCATTCCCTGGCGAGATAACTACAGAGTCCATTATAGATGCCCTCGCGGAGACTATACCCATCTCCTATAGTATGAAGAATACTATAGATGAACTGAGAAAGTTCGGCAGGGAGAGATGTGTCCCTGCATCAGGTAATATGGACAGAAGGAGTAAGGATACTAAGGATGTGCTCACTACGAACGAGCTGGTAAGCAACTTAGTATAGTATTAGTATAATGTTAGTATAATATTAGTATAATAAGGAGGTATGTAAGTAATGTCACATATAACGAGACTAGCTGTAGATATAACTGACGGCGATATGTTAAAAGAAGCCTTAATGGCACTAGGCTATAAAGTAGATAGCGGTAAGTGCCATGTAAAGGACTACTATGGCAACAAAGAGGATGTAGACATAAGTGTAGATAGTGGTAAGTTCGGCTTCTCTAAGAATGAGACCGGGCAGTACACCTATGTAGGTGATCTGTACGGTACAGGACTTAAGGAGAAGAAGCTAATAGACTCTATTAAGATGGAGTATAAGCTGGTAGACGTAAAGAAAAAGCTGTCGGCTAAGCGGTATCCCTATAAGATAAACAGAACTGATAGCAGGATCATGGTAGAAGTAACCGTATAATAAGGGAGTATATAATAATGAGCCAGAAAATAATTATCGACATAACGCCAGACGATATGAAAGTAGAGGCTGTAGGTGTAAAGGGTAAGAAGTGCATGACGCTTACAGAATTCCTCACTAAGGGGCTTAGAGTAAAGTCTGTAGCTAAGAAGCAGGAGTTATATGATATGAAAGTGCCAGCGGAGATAAAGCTCTCATGATAACCGATAGCGTACTTTCCAGAGTAAAGTACCTGATATCAGACAGTAAAGTGTATAAATGGGTCAGAGCAGCCGAGCCGCTTCTGGTGCAATGGTCACTTACCTATGCAGAGAGTGTGCGCAAGAGTGCCGCACCATCTCCGTCTCAGAATAGCGAGGAAGCATTCGACAGTATAATAGCAGGCGCTGTAGTGACTGGATACCTTATAGCATCTGTAGAACGCAGCGAAAGCTTCATAGACGAGGTAGAAGCCGATCCTCTATACAAGATGGATAAGTCTCCACACGAGGTCTATAACTCATTCATGAGAGGTACTCTGGACGATAAGTACTATGATCCTGATCATGTACCACAGAACATAATAGATAGTCTGGGTGATGAGTGGGTACAAGCAGTAGTGGCACACAATAATGTAAAAAGTAGTACAGGTAAGTCCAGGGGTAGGGCTGATCTACTCCGCATGATAGATGCTCACGATGGTAACAACAGTAATGGCGATAAGCGGGTATCGAGCATAGATGTTTAGAAAGGACGCATATGGAACTAGAAGCTAGCTATACAGATGAAGAATATGGAGTATACGGTAGTATAACTATAGGTGGGATCCCTGACGAACAGCGCGTCAGGGAACTCACCCTGCAGAGGTTTCTGGAGCTTAACCTAGCCAACCTAATAAGCATAGTACTCATAGTAGATGATGTGCTTATAGTAAAGCTGGCACATATGAACTCAGAGTACAGGACTATAGTAGCTAGTACCATTAACTCCATAGCAGAAGAACTTAACGAGCCAGAGGGCAAGTACTGGTGCGATAATAACCAGTATAATTAGTGTTATGTATAACATACACCCTAAACCACTATGCGCACTGTTATATGATGGTAAGGAAGCTATAGTAGAATGCCTGAGCAATAACAGCGTCTATAAGAAGATGCCGGTAGTGGTAGTACACACGAGACGTCATATATACGACCATAAGTGTAGTCTGGAGTGGGAACTGACACCTAAAGTACACGAGAAAGTTGTCAGAGATGGTAATATAATAATAGCCAGAAACCATGGTAGTGGATATAGAGGTATAGTATGTAAGGAATGCGCGCTTAACAGGCGTAGAGAGGAGAGACGCGGTGGATAGTATTAGAAGTGATAATAACCCATGGATAATAATGGATAAGGATGATAGGTGGTACCTGCTGTGGGTAAGAAAGCATAAGAGCTGCTATGGCGTCCACAGAATGTACATGAGTAAGAATGTCGCTACGCTAGTACCTAATAGCCAGTTCTATAAGCAGAACTGGGGACATACTAATAAGGAGTATAGTACTATGGAAGAAGCACGTGCCGAGATGGAGATGCTGGTTAGCACTAAGCTAAAGAGAGGCTATACGATAGTAGAAAGAGGCTAGTGTTATGTGGAATATAGTACCTATACAGTCATGCATGATAATAGGAGTATATGATACTCTTGTAGCCAATTACTATAGCGAGGATATGAGTAACTTCGAAGTAACCTTATACCCTGTACCAACAGCAGTAAGACACTCAGACACCCATATAGTAGGAACCATTAATATAGAAGCTCCGTGTAGATATGGCGCGTCATCATTCAGACGCTTCTGGGTAAGCAGTTGGTTTGCAGGAGGTAATAGGTTTGTAACGACTATAATAGATTCTCATATGATAATAGGTATGTGTGAAAGATGTTATTGGTATAAGCAGTGGTGTGAGAGAGGAGAAACAATAAATGAATAGGTCACAACTCATAGGGCTACTAGTAGGAGTAGCAGTCGACGTGCTAGTCACTATACTGATACCAGGTAAGCTAATAGTAGAGACTATAATAGCTTTCATAACTGGGTTCGGCGCGGCACTAGCATTCACTAAGGCATTTAAGTCCAGGATGATAATGGCATAATGTAGAGAACACGTGAATGTGGAATATAATAATAGGTGGTAAGATATGCGATAGAACATGTCGTAATGCTAATAGTAAGGTACTGGTACTAGAGAATATATTCCGCGAGTGGTGCAGCAGCCCTACCATAACATGCAAGCATGTTAGTTGCACGCATGTATATATATACCCGTGGGTAGACTTTATGGGGAGTATGACTAAGTGTGCGATGTGCGGCTACAGGATAAGCAGCGCAGCATTACCCACAGTAACAATGGGAGTGGGTCTCATACGAGATGTTTAACTTATACATGACACTGGCTATAAGTGAGATGAGAAATGATCTAGCGTGGAAACAGTCATATGGTAGAGCATATGCTTGGTTTAGGCTATCAGAGTGTCTGAATATTACGAAGAAGTGGATACTCGATAACTATAGATACAACACTATATATAAGAAAGTATGTATGCTAGACTACTACAATGAGCTCACAATAAATAGGTGCCTGTATAGGAATAACCATAAGCATGTTTAATATATACCCTCATATGGTATGCTCACTAATAGAGCCTGGTACAGTGTTACAGATGCGATATATGCATTCCACTATAGTGGGAGTAGTGATAATAGAGAGTGTGACATACGTATCAGGTGAGCATCCAGACCACTGTATATGCTGTTCTCACTATAGGTGTAAAGGTAAGATGGCTACCAGCCAGCTTACTAGATATATAGAAGCCATGGATAAGATATCACCGAAGCTATGTGATATATGCGAGTACTATACAGGAGAGAAGGCGTGAACTATGTTTGATATGTACATTAAGATGTATCCTACAGACGTATGGCCT
>Ga0172363_10003703_pt1 | contig 12442 bp, 16 predicted proteins | sample LakKivs2_kivu2a2_FD_114541 | JGI IMG/M metagenome (GOLD analysis project Ga0172363, IMG submission 114541) | Sediment microbial communities from Lake Kivu, Rwanda - Sediment s2_kivu2a2 | ecosystem: Environmental > Aquatic > Freshwater > Lake > Sediment | place: Rwanda: Western Province, Lake... | reverse complement strand
TCTGTTTAGAACCTATGGTGGCAGTAGGAGATTGGCGTATTAAAAAGTCAAAAGATGGTTTCGGCTACGAGACGAAAGATGGTTCTCTTTCCTGTCACTTCGAACATACTGTTGCCGTTCTGGAAGATGGAGCAAAAATTTTAACCGTGGTAAAATAAATCAATGTATCTTTCGGTTATAATTCCAGCTTACAATGAGGAAAAGCGTCTTCCAAAAACGCTACAATCAATAGATGGCTATTTGTCTCGACAACCTTACGATTACGAAATCTTAGTTGTTAACGATGGTTCCAAAGATAGAACAGTTGAGGTAGCAAAAAGTTTGATACCCCAAATTAAAAATTTAAAAGTTACGGGATACAATATCAATCAGGGCAAGGGCTACGCGGTTCGTTTTGGCATGTTAGAGGCAAAAGGTGATTATCGGATTTTTACTGATGCCGATAATTCAACATCCATTGACCAAATAGAGAAAATGCCACCTTATTTTAAGCAAGGTTTTAACATTGTCATCGGTTCAAGAGATATTAAGGGAGCGATTTTGGATCCACCCCAGCCTTGGTTACGCCACATACTTTTAGGAGAAGGTTTTAAGCTATATAGAAAATTAATTCTCGACCTTTGGGGAATTGAAGATACTCAGTGCGGATTTAAGTGCTTTAGTAAAAAAGCGGCAGAAGAGATTTTTCCAAAGTGTCAGATTTCCCGTTTTGCTTTCGATCCAGAAATTTTACTGATTGCTCAAAAATTAGGATATAAAATGAAAGAAATCCCAATATACTGGAAGAATGATTTGCAAAGCAAAGTTAAGTTCAAGAGTATTATAAAGATGGCATTGGATTTAATAAAGATTAAATTAAATTTAATTGAAGGAGTTTATGATAAAAAAGGCTAAAAAATTTCCTTCAGAGCTTCGCCTTGACCTTATTTCTAGAGATTGGGTTGTAATTGCCACAGGGCGTGCCAAGCGCCCCGAAATGTTTAAAGTAGAAAAAAAAGAAAAAGAAAGGGTGCCCCAAAAATCCTGTCCATTTTGCCAGATTGAAACTCAGGAAGCCCCCATTTTAATTTATTCTCATGGCAAAAAAATACCCTTTAAAAAAGGGAATGAGATACCAAAAGAGTGGACTACCATTGTTATCCCTAATAAGTTTCCTGCTTTTTTACCTCAGCAAAAATGGGAAAAGAAAGTCGAGGCAAATCTTTATGAAACAATGAATGCTATCGGATTTTGTGAATTGGTCGTTACCCGAGACCATGAAAAATCCTTTGCCTTATTATCAATAGAAAATCTAAGAGAAGTAATAGATTCTTATCAAGAAAGATATTTAGGATTGATGGATAAACCCTTCGTTAATTATGTTTCAATTTTCCATAACCAAGGAGAAAGAGCCGGAGCCTCTCAGCCTCATCCTCATTCTCAGATAATTACCACTCCATTGATTGATGTGGATTTAAAGAGAGCACTTTATAACTCAGAAAATCATTACAAAAAAACAAAAAAATGTATTTATTGTGAAATGAATGAATGGGAAAGTGAGGTAAGGAAAAGAATTATTTTTGAAAATGAAGATTTTTTAGCAATTTGTCCCTTTGCTTCAAAAGCTGCTTTTGAAATAATTATCTCTCCTAAAAAACATCTTTCTTATTTTGAAAAAATTACTGAAAAAGAAAAAGGGCAATTAGCCGAAGTTTTAAAGGTGGCTCTACTAAAACTTTATAGGGGCCTTGGGGATCCAGACTATAACTTTTATCTACATACTGCTCCTTGCGACGGTAAAAAATATCCTTATTATCATTGGCATTGGACAATTTTGCCCAAAACGGCAACCTGGGCAGGCTTTGAATTAGGGGCGAGAATGGAAATTTCTACGATTACCCCCGAAAAAGCCGCAGAATATTTAAGAAGTCAACGAGAATGAGATATTTAATTGTTGCTAACTGGAAAATGAATCCCGAAACTTTTAGTGAAGCTAAAATGCTTTTTAATTCATTAAAGAAAAAGATTAAAAATATCAAAAACACCGAATTAGTTATTTGTCCGTCCTTTGTTTTTTTACCATTGCTAAAGGCAAACGGTGCACAAGATTGTTTTTGGGAGGAAAAAGGAGCTTATACTGGCGAAGTTAGCCCCACAATGTTAAGAAACATCGGTTGCCAGTACGTAATTATTGGACATTCGGAGAGAAGAAGGTATCAGGAAGAGACCGATGAAGTGGTAAATAAGAAGATAAAAGCGGCTTTAATGGCAGGATTAAAACCAATTTTGTGTATCGCGAATTTATCTCAATTGGAAAAAGGACTAAAAGGGATCTATAAGAAAGTCGTCGTCGCTTATGAACCGGTTTTCGCCATAGGTACAGGCCGGCCCTGTAGCGTAGAGAAAGCAAAAAAAATAAGAAAACTGATAAAGTTTCCCTGTGTTTTATACGGTGGGAGCGTCAATTCTCAAAATGCGGCAGATTATATTGTAAAGGGAGGATTTCAAGGATTATTGATTGGCGGCGTTTCTTTAGATACTAAGCAATTTTTAAAAACCATTAATAGTATTGAAAAAATCTAAAAACTTGATAAGATAGCTATATTATGGAAAAGATTTTGAACGGTCATTTCTATAATCCTACTAAAGGAAGAGTCAAAACAGAAAAAGTTGCGGACGAATTAGTTAACTACATCTCTGAGAAACCAGAGAAGTTTTATGATATTGTAGTTGGCTGCGACTCTTCTTCCGAAGAAGAACCTCATTTCCCGCTGGCAGTAGTCATTTTAAGAGTAGGAGAAGGAGGAAGATTTTTTTTAAAAAGGGTTGCTTATAAGGGAAGAAAATTCTACAACTACAAACAAAGAATTCTGGAAGAAGTTTTTCTATCCTGTCAGATGGCTTTATATCTTAAAGAAGAATTTGAAGGAAAGATTAAGGATTTTGGAGAAGAAAAACTTCATTATCAATTTCGTTATATCCATGCCGATATTGGAGAAAACGGCAAAACAAAGGATATGATTAAAGAGGTTACGGGTCTGATTAAAGGAAACGGTTTTGAGCCAAAAATAAAACCGGAATCTTTTGCCGCTTCCACGGTGGCTGACAGATATAGCTAAAATAACACTTGTTAATGAATTCGGCAGAACTAAGAAAGAAATTTCTAACTTTCTTTGAAAAAAAAGAGCACAAGATAGTGCCATCAAGTTCGCTTATCCCGACAGATCCCTCGGTTCTTTTTACTACCGCCGGCATGCAGCAGTTCAAACCATACTATCTGGGAGAGAAATCGCCTTACGGACCAAACGTAACAACTTGCCAGAAATGTTTTAGAACTTCTGATATTGAAACGGTAGGAGACGAAAGCCATCTAACATTTCTTGAAATGCTGGGGAATTTTTCTTTCGGCGGTTATTTCAAAGAAGAGGCGATAAAGCTTGCTTATGATTTTCTTTTTAATGAATTAAATTTGTCTCTAGAAGATGCTATTTTTACTGTTTTCCAAGGAGACAAAGATATTCCAGAAGATAAAGAATGTATTAAAATTTGGAAAAGTTTGGGAGTGGACGAGAATAAAATTAAGAAAGGTAACAGAGAAGATAATTTCTGGGGGCCGACGGGAGAAGAGGGGCCCTGTGGCCCGACAACCGAAATCCATATCAAGAGTATTGAAGTATGGAATCTGGTATTTAATGAATATTATCAGAATAAAAATGGGAAACTTTCTTCTTTAAAACAAAAAGGAGTGGATACGGGGATGGGGTTGGAGAGATTAGCCATGATAGTTCAGGAAAAACCCAGCGTTTTTGAGACAGACCTGTTTAAACCAATCGTAGAAGAAATAGAGAAAAAATCTCCTATAAACTATAAGCTGAAAGCTAAAAGTTATCGTATTATTGCCGACCATATAAAAAGTTCGGTTTTTTTGATTTCTGAAGGAATTTTACCTTCAAATGTTGAAAGGGGATATGTCTTGAGAAGGGTTTTGAGAAGAGCAATTCGTTACGGCAAATTGCTGAATTTACCCAGAAACTTTTTGATTCCCTTAGCTCAAAAGGCAATTGAAACCTATAAAGATATTTATCCGGAAATTAAATCGCAAGAAGCCGATATCTTAACCATAATTCAACAAGAGGAAGAAAAATTTGGAAAAACGCTAGAGGCAGGCCTAAGGCAATTTAAAAAAGGTTTAGACCCCTTTGAATTATATACTACTTACGGCTTTCCCCTTGAATTAACTATGGAGTTGGCGAAAGAAGAAGGTATCCAAATTGACGTAGAGGAATTTGAAAAAAAATTTAAGAAACATCAGGAAATTTCCCGTGCGGGAGCGGAGAGTAAATTCGGCGGTGGCGGAGCATTTTCGCCGAAACTCCACACCGCCACTCACTTGCTTCACGCAGCTCTAAGAAAGGCCTTAGGGGAACACGTTAAACAAATGGGGTCAGATATTAATCCCCAACGATTGAGATTTGATTTTTCCCATCCCCGAAAAATGACTGAGGAAGAAATTAAAAAAGTTGAGGATTTGGTTAATCAAAAAATTAAAGAAGATTTAGAAGTTAAAAGGGAAGAAATGAAATATGAAGATGCCTTAAAATCGGGAGCTTTAGCTTTTTTTAAAGAGAAATATCCAGAAAGAGTGATGGTCTATATGATTGGCGATTTTTCAAAAGAGATTTGTGCCGGCCCCCATGTTAAAAGAACTTCAGAATTAGGTTTCTTCAAAATTATAAAAGAGGAATCTTCAGGTGCAGGAGTGCGAAGAATTCGGGCGGTTTTACAATAAACAAATTTTTGATAGAATTATACTATGCCAGGTAGTGAAAATTCGACTCATTGCCGTGGCAATAAATAATAATTTGTCGAATTTCTACTACCTGGTATGCCAAACAAGAAAGTTATAGATATTTTGCCGCCTAAAGAGTTAGCTATCAGTCTCAAGAAAGGTATCCTGAAAGAAGTAGTTCAGGTTAAAGAAATCCCACGCAAAAAAATAGGGAAGGGTAAAAAAGGTTTGATTTTTTCTTTGTTTTTTTTGATTCTGTTAGGGGCTGTCTGCTATTTCACTTTGCCAAAAGCTGAAATAGACCTTTGGCCGGAAACAGAAATATCAAGTTTAGAAGCAACATTAACCATTAACAAAGAGATAAAAGAAGCCGATGTTTCAGCTAAGGTTATTCCGGCGCAAATTTTTCAAAAAGAAAAAACACTTATTGAAGCTTTTCCGTCCTCTGGCAAAGTTTTAAAAGAAGAAAAAGCGAAAGGAATTCTGACTGTTTACAATGCTTATTCTACTTCCCCTCAGGTTTTAGTCGCCACTACTCGTTTTGTTTCGGCCGATGGGAAAGTATTCAGAACACCGGTTATGGTTACTATTCCCGGAGGAAAATATGAAGGGGGCGAGTTAATTCCGGGAGAAATAAATATCGAAGTAGTGGCAGATCAGGCAGGACCGGAATACAATATTGGTCGTTCCATTTTTTCCATTCCTGGATTTGCCGGTACCGACAAATATACTAAATTTTACGGCAGGTCTTTTGATGCAATGACAGGTGGTCTCCGAGAGGAAAAAGCAGCGGTGACAAAAGATGATTTGTCAAAAGCGGAAGATTCTTTAACAAAGCAAGCGCAAAAAGAGTGCCAAGACCTGTTAAAAAGCGAACTGCAAACGGAAGCAATTTCTTCAAAGTTTGATTACTTTTTGGATGAGTTTAAAACTGAAATTATTGAGAAATTTTCTTTAGCTACTGTCGGTGAAGAAACAGAAGAATTTAAATTTCAGACTAAAGCAACATGCCAGACCCTAATATTTCAAAAAGAGGATCTTCACAATTTTGCCAAAGAATCAATTATTCAGCAATCTCCCCAGGGATACAAACTTTACGAGAAGAGCTTAAAAATAGACTATTCCCCTCAAACAATTAATTTAGATTCTGGTATAGCTACTCTTTCTTTGAGTTTCTCAGCTAAAATCTATTCAGAAATTGATGAAAATAATTTAAAAAGTGCCCTTTCAGAAAAGTCCCTTCTTGAAGCCAAGCTATTTTTAGAAAATCAACCTAAAGTTACTAAGGTTAACGTTAAATTTTGGCCGTTCTGGGTTAGCAAGGCGCCCGAAGATTTTAATAAAATTAAGATTGAAATAAGAATTGATTAGTCAAAGAGGACTGCGTCCTCTTTTCCAACTGCGCTTCCATACATATTTTTATAGAAAATGAATGGAAGCTTGTTGACTAATTAAACAAATTTTGATAAACTGATAAATTGCCTGTAGATGGATAAGAAAAATTTAAGAAAAACAGGAATCATCATAGAAGCTCTGCCCAGTACGCATTTTAAAGTGAGATTAGACGATGGGCAAGAAATCCTCTGTCATTTAGCAGGGAAATTAAGAATGTTCAGGATTAAAATTCTGCCTGGAGATAAGGTTACCGTTGAGATGAGTCCCTATGATGAGAAAAGAGGGAGAATAATATACAGAGGACAATGAGATGAAGGTAAGAGCATCGATAAAAAAAATTTGTAAGGATTGTAAAATCGTCCGAAGAAGAGGACGAGTTTACGTTATTTGCAAAAAAAATCCGAAACATAAACAGCGCCAAGGATAATTATAATCAAAAATGCCAAGAATTGCCGGGGTGAATATCCCCGAAAAAAAACAAATAGAGATTGCTTTAACCTATATTTACGGAATAGGTCGTCCTTTGAGTAGAAAAATTCTAATAAAAGCGGGGATTGATCCTGTAAAAAAGGCAGCCGATTTAAATCCACAAGAGGTTGCTACACTTAAGGATATTATTGAAAAAAACTATAAGGTAGAAGGAGAACTTAAAAGAGAGATAATGACGAATATTAAAAGGTTGAAAGATATAGAATCCTGGAGAGGGATTCGTCATATAAAAGGACTGCCTGTAAGAGGACAAAGAACGAGAACTAATACTCGCACCATTCGAGGAAATGTAAGAAAAACCGTAGGTTCCGGTCGAAAACCAGCCGCCACACCCACATAATATTATGGGAAAGAAACGCATTATTCAACAAAGTGAAGAGGAGTTATTAAAAGAGAGAGAGAAAGTAGAAAGCGCCACGAAGAAAGAGGTTAAAGAAAGCGTAAAAAGAATTAGAGAAGGAAGAGTTTATATTTTTTCTTCTTATAATAACACCATTATTACCTTAACGGACCTTAAAGGAAGCGTTTTGGGTTGGGTAAGTTCGGGCTCTATTGGCTTCAAAGGGACAAAAAAAGCAACTCCATTTGCTGCTTCCAAAGTGGCCGAAGCTGTTGCTCAGATTGCCCAGAAAATGGGAATTGAGAAAATAGAAGTTTTAGTGAAAGGAATCGGCTCGGGGAGAGAATCGGCAATCAGGTCATTGGTTGCCAGAGGATTACACATTGTTTCAATAAAGGATATAACCCCCACTCCCCATAATGGTTGCCGACCACCCAAAGCCAGAAGAGTTTAAATAAAACATCTTCTTTATCTTCGCTTCCATAGATGGAAGCTCGATGCCATGAGAGTTTAAATTTATGCAAAATCCCAGTTCTAAATGCAAAATCTGTCGGAGGTTGGGAATAAAGCTCTTTTTACGGGGAGAAAGGTGTTTGTCGCAGAAATGTCCAATGGTTAAGAAACCTTATCCGCCCGGTCCCAAAGCAAAAAAGAGAACAAAGGGTCTTTCTGAATACGGTAAGGAGCTAAGAGAAAAACAGAAACTGAAAAATTGGTATAATTTAGAGGAGAAACAATTTCGAAAATATGTCAGAGAAATTCTGAAGGCGCGGGGCAAGGTTAGCGATGCCGGAGCAGCCCTGATTAAAACTTTAGAAAGTCGTTTAGATAATGTAGTTTTTAGATTAGGATTTGCTCCTTCGAGAACTGCTGCTCGTCAGATGGTTTCCCACGGTCACTTTACGGTAAATGATAAACCGACCGATATCCCAAGCTATTTGGTTAAAAAGGGAGATAAAATTAATGTGAAAGCGGCATCCGTTAAAAAAACAATCTTTCAAAAAATAAGTCCCCAATTATCAAAACATAATCCTCCGTCTTGGTTAAAATTAGATGCCAAGAATTTAGAGGGAAAGGTCATAGATTCGCCAAGTTTAGAAGAAGCTGCTCCTCCAGCAGAACTTTCTTCTATTTTTGAATTTTATTCAAAATAATATGTTATCTTTACCTAATCCGCCAAAAATCGTAAAAAAAGAAAACAATAAAGCCATTTTTGAAATAGAGGGTTTATATCCAGGTTACGGTATTACTTTAGGAAATTCTTTAAGAAGAGTCTTACTATCTTCTTTAGAAGGGGCCGCTGTTACCCAGATGAAAATTAAAGGTATCTCCCACGAGTTTTCAACAATTCCTGGAGTTTTAGAAGATGTAATTACGATAATGCTAAATCTAAAACAATTAAGATTTAAATTATTTACTCCAGAACCTCAAAAAGCAACCCTTAAAGTTAAGGGAGAAAAAGAAGTGAAGAGCGCTGATTTTTTACTTCCAGCTCAGGTGGAGCTAATAAATAAAAATTGTCACATTGCTACCTTGACTTCAAAGTCTGCCGAATTAGAAATAGAAATTCAAATTGAAAAAGGAATGGGTTATTCCTCGAGAGACAGCCGACAAAAGGAAAAATTGGAGATCGGCGCCATCCCGCTTGATGCTATTTTTACGCCGATAAAAAGAGTCAGCTATAAAATTGAAAATATGAGAGTTGGCGAAAGAACTGATTTCGATAGGCTGTTTTTAGAGATTGAAACAGATGGGACTATCGCGCCGGAAGAAGCTGTTTTGCAGGCCTGTGAGATATTAGTAAAACACTTTTCTTTATTTTCGGAGACATTAAAGTTGAAGGTCGCTCCAGAGATAAAAGTGCCCTCCGAGAGAAAGCCAGTTACTAAAAAGAAAGTAAAACGGTCAAAGAGGGTTTCCTTTTCTACTAAGGCTCGACATGAAAAAAAGAAAAAAAGGAAGAAAACTACATAGAGAAAAAGATCAGAGGAAAGCTCTGCTAATTTCGCTGGCCGCTTCTTTGATATTGAAAGAAAAGATTAAAACTACCGAAGCTAAAGCGAAAGAGATTGCAGGATTTGTTGAGAAGCAGATAACCGGTACCAAAACTGGTTCTTTGCATTCAAGAAGATTATTAGCAGGACTTTTTATTCCCAGGGTGGTGAAAAAGCTGTTTGATGAGATTGCTCCGAGGTATAAAGAAAGAAAAGGGGGTTACACAAGAATAATTAAGCTTGGACCCAGAAAAAGTAATGGGGCAAGGATGGCAATAATAGAGCTAATAAAATAGCTATGTCAAGAGAAACTTATACAATTGATGCTACGGGAAAAATTCTAGGCAGATTAGCGGTAAAAGTCGCTTTATTGTTAAGAGGAAAGCATAAAACCGACTTTGCGCCTTATAAAGATATGGGCGATATTGTTGTTGTTAAAAATGTTGACAGGTTGAAATTCAGCGGCAAAAAAATGACGCAAAAAAAATACTATCGCTACTCAGGGTATCCCGGCGGATTAAAAGAAACATCATTAGAGAAATTGCTTGAAAAGAATCCAGCCGAAGTTTTTAAAAAAGCAGTTTTGGGGATGCTGCCCAAAAATAAGTTGAGAGCAAAGATAATTAAAAGATTAAAGATAGAATAGATTATGGTAAAAAAAACAACAAAGAAGGTAACGAGAGTAAAAAAAATTAAAAAACCTTCCCCCAAAAAAGAAGTTATAAAGCCAAAACGTGAAAGATATTTTGAAGGAATAGGAAGAAGAAAAACTTCAATTGCCAGGGTTCGTCTTTTCTCGGGAGAAGAAAAGAGTTTTCTTATTAATGAGAGACCTTTGGAACGATATTTTCCGATGAGGGAGCTCCAACAGACAGTTCTTTCCCCTTTAAGCCTAGCAGCTTGTCTTGCCAAATTTAAAGTCTCAGCAAAGGTAAAAGGAGGAGGAATAAATTCTCAGGCAGAAGCTGTTAGACATGGAGTGGCCCGGGCACTGGTTTTGTTCAACCCAGAGTTTAGAAAAAAATTAAAAAGTGCAGGGTATTTAAAAAGAGACCCGCGAATGCGGGAAAGAAAGAAGTTCGGCTTAAAGAGAGCTCGACGTGCTCCCCAGTGGGCGAAGAGATAAATCTCTTCTTCCCCTTCACTCGGCTTCACCTCGTTCGGAGGGCGAAACGGTAATATGTTGCGAGAACTTATTGACCAATTTTATTTGGACAGACAAAAAGACAGGGAACAGCATCATTTTTACATTACTGATGCTGGCAAATGCAGCAGGAGTATTTTTTTTAAATTCAAGAACGTGCCCCGTGAGAGGATGGAGGCGAGGATTTTGAGATTATTTGACCACGGCGATTACATCCAGATGCAGATCCTTAATACTCTATTCAGTCTGGGATTGGTCAGGGCCTCTGAAATTAATATTCCTCCTCAGGAATTAGTTTCAGGAAGAGCTGACGCTATTATTACCTTGAACAATGACCTCTACGTGGTTGATTTCAAAAGCATAAATAGCATGCTTTTTAAGAAGCTGGAAGAACCCAAAGAGGAAAACGTTAACCAGATTCAGCTTTATCTTCATTATTTTAAAATTCCCAAGGGTATTCTCTTATATATCAGTAAAGACACTTCTGAATTGAAGGAGTTTGTAATCAAATATGATCCTGCTTTGGCCCGCATTCTTCTGAAGAATTTAGAAACTCTCAAGGCAAAAATCGATAAAAACATCGTCCCCGAGAGATTAGCCGATTATCCCGATAACTGGCAGTGCCAATACTGCCAATTCAGAGAAATTTGCGGTATGGCTAACGGCGGAGATATAAAGTGGGACGATTTTAAAAAGAAAATCGAGTTAGGGCGAGATAGCGCTTGATTGATAAAGGGTTTCTTCGTTCAAGAGATAGAGTTTTTTATCTGATTGATTCCAGGATATTTCTGGAGGACCTCCCTCGGCGGGGGAGTTTTTTATTTCAAAAATATCTATAATATTTAATCTGTCTCTATCATCTATCTCGCTAATTTTAATCTTGTCACCGGCAATAAAGATTAAATAATTGTCGTTTAGCCAGGAAACATTGCTTATCTCCTCTGATAGGCGCATTAAAAATATTTTCTCTCCTGCTTTCTTCTGAGGAGAATCGGTCTTGTCACTTAGAAAAAGAAGCCAGATTTCGTAGTCCGAAGAATAGGCCAATTTTTTATTGTCAGGGGAATTTTTTAGCGATTTTATCTTGTCGAAAAAAATCTCAAAGCTTTTTGAATCATCGTTAAATTTATATAAAACATCTGTCTCGCGCAGAAAGATGTTATTCTGGAAAACTTCGAGAGCATATTCAGTTTCTTGTTCTATCGGAAAAGGTTCTGAGGTGAGCTCTACCCCATTTTTAAAAAGGCGGCCCGACTCATCTAGATAATAAATGTCGCTATTGATTTGTCGGTAGGCAATGGCATTTTCTACGGGTGGTAAAGGAGGAGTCGTCTCTGTCAAAATAGGCGTTATTTTTTCTAACTCCAGAGTGAAGTATTGTATTTTTTCTTTTGCGGCTGTAGGCGATGAAGTTTGCCCCCCTTGGAGTTTGCCTTCATCTTCACCTTCGCCTGCTGCGGCAAGCTCGGTTTGTAAATAAATCTTCTTTGAATCTTCAGAAAAATTTAAATTAATCAATTCAGTTTCTTCTGCAAAAAAATCCTCTTCGTTTAGAAGATGGCTTTTTATCTTTTTATCCAAATCGTAAAGTTTTAAAGCCCAACCGAGTTTTTCTTTTTCTTGCAGAATTATTTTCTTCTGGTCGGGAGAAAACCAGAATCGTTCCACTCCGTTGGATAAAACATTAAAATTAATATTTTGAGGAAATAAGACGATGTTTTTGACTTCTTGCACCTCTCTTTCTTTTATCTCCAATGTTTTTTCCCAAAGATAGTATCCTTCTTTTTTAACCTCTACTTTATATTTTTTAGGTAGAAGATTCTCAATTAAAATAGAGCCAAAGAAAAAATCGGTTTTCTCGTTTTGCTTGTCATCGAGATAGACATCAGCTTGTTTAGGTAGGGCTTTGATGAATAGGCCTCCGGTTTGGGTGAATTTTTTATTCTCAAAATCAAATCTGTATCCTTGGGAATATAAAACCGCTGAAGGTGCAATCAGAACAAATAGTAGAAAACAAGCTAAAAATATAATTGTTCTCGTCCTTTTAGTCACTTAGCGAGTCTTTTTCTTATAATTTTTATATGTAAAGACGAAGCTCGAAAAGAGAACGCAGTTCTCTTTGAGCGTTTGTGATATAATATAACTCCCTTGATTTTAACCAAATAAAGCTATTTTGGCAACCTTTAGAATTTGCCAAATTCTAAAAAATAAGGTAATCTAAAATATTACTATGAAAAAAATAGGCATTGATTTGGGAACTTGCAATTCTTTAGTCTTTCTCCCTGGTAAGGGGGTGGTTTTACAGGAACCTT
>Ga0172363_10003701_pt1 | contig 12445 bp, 15 predicted proteins | sample LakKivs2_kivu2a2_FD_114541 | JGI IMG/M metagenome (GOLD analysis project Ga0172363, IMG submission 114541) | Sediment microbial communities from Lake Kivu, Rwanda - Sediment s2_kivu2a2 | ecosystem: Environmental > Aquatic > Freshwater > Lake > Sediment | place: Rwanda: Western Province, Lake... | reverse complement strand
TTCCGCAGTAATATAAATGGTACCAATCGGTCTTGCCTGCCCCAGAGGTACCAGATTCCTGCCTGGGGAGTCAGGGTTATATGGCTTACCGATGAGACTGCCTCCCGAGTCAGCCACCACTATTTTATTGGCGTCGGTCAGTATGATGTGCTGCTCGTAAAGGTTACCCAATTGCTCAACGAAGGTCTGGACTCCTCCCCAGCCTCTGAACTTGGAGTAATAGCGAGCCAGTTCGGATTCCATCCTCGCCGCTCGCATCTGGTCAATACTCTCCTGAAACTGGCGTATTTCATTCTGGGTGGTCTGGTTGATGAAGAAAAACACAGTGCCCATGGTCACCAGTATCACCAGGGTGAAGGAGGCTAGAATTCGAAAGCGCAAACTATGAAACATTACTCTCTCCGGTAAACTTATAGCCGGCACCGTAGACAGTCTTTATATAGCGGGGGTGGTTAGGGTCTGGCTCCAGCTTTCGGCGCAGGTTGAGAATATGCACATCAATAGTGCGGTCAAAGCTGTCAAAATCATAGCCAAGGGCCTTTTCGATAAGCCGAGCCCGGCTGAAGACTCGCTCCGGTTCTCGAACAAGGACCCCCAGCAGCTTAAATTCTATCGGGGTGAGGTTCAGCGACTTGCCGGCAACCGATACCTCTCGCCGGGCAAAACTAATGGTGATATCGCCCCGCTTGATTTCTATCGGGCCACGCTGGAGAGCTTCCTCTGGAAGACGCCGGAGCACTGCTCGTACCCTGGCGGCTAGCTCTCTAGGACTGAAGGGCTTGGTCACATAATCATCGGCGCCTAAGTCCAAGCCAGTTAGCCTGTCCTCCTCGGTGGTCCTGGCAGTAAGCATAATAATCGGCACATCAGACTCAGTTCTGAGGGTACGGCAGACCTGAAGGCCATCCATACCGGGCAGCATAAGGTCCAGAATGATAAGGTCAGGGTGGCCCTCCCGAGCCAAGTGCAAGGCCTCAATACCATCGTAGGCAGTCAAAACCTTGTAACCGTCCCGGTTCAGGTAGAGCTTGACCAGTTCTACCGTTTTGACATCATCATCAACTATCAGAACTGACTTACTCATCTTTAACTATTCCCCCATACTGTTATAATGTTATAACGCAAATGTTAAGAAATTGTTAAGTCTAGGGGGTTACAGTTTTTACTCAAGGCTATCTTGCCCCGTATAAAAAGGAGGGGGGATTTTTATTTTATTCCCCCCTCCCTTCCCGGACACTATGAAGTTATTAGGAGTGGCAGAGCTTAGTGGCCCCAGAAGAATCGCGGTTCACCCCACTTCATACCACCGTCAAGACCACAACCACCAAAGCGCCTAAATGGCCCCGGTACTCCAATGTCGGGCTGTTCCTGCAGCCATTGTTGGTACGGCGTCATGTCTGGTTTTGACTGCCACCATGTCTTGTACTGGTCAGCTTCTTCCTGAGTTATCTTGCCCTCATCTATCAGTTTCTGTAGATAATTGTCTAGAGCTTCATCCTGCATCTCGCTCTGGGCCTGGGCGAAGGCATCCTCAACCCGTTGCTGGTCGATGCCCAGGATTTCGGCAACTCTAGCCAGCAAGGTCTTAGGCTGACTATCATCGCCGTTGTCAGCAGCCAAGACTATTCCACCCATACTCCCGACCACAGCCAAAACCGCCAGTACCACTGCGATAATAAACTTCTTGCTTCGCCACACTTCTATTGCACCTCCTTTCTAAGAAAAATCATAGCAACAAATTATTAAAATCTTGTTAAGGGTTGCGAATAAACTCTAATGATAGATGAGATATTTATCCGCATGTTCCCCACTACGATGAAATACTCACTCGCGCTTAGGGCACTTGGCCATTTTATAGTATTATCGTGGTTAGTGCCCTCTTAATCTCGAGAGCTGTCTCCGTCTAGTGGATGGTCTGATTGAGTTTCCTTAATTCAATCAGGATTTCTCTAAGTAACAGTAGCTGCAGCCGACGCCAGTTTACATTGCTGGCTAGCTTTGCCCACTTGAGAGGGTCGTCTGACAGGTATTCTCGTGTCAGTTCGGCTACATCTTGAGCCATTTTATCACCTCACTTAACAGATAAAGACCAGACCAACAGAAATAGCGCACGGAACAAGGCTAAGGTCATCGAGTAGAGCATAAGCTGACCATCGGGCTTCATTTACCAATTTCATCACATCAATACCAAAGGCTTCTATTGCCGGTCGGGCACGTTGTGGAAAACGGCAGCGCCCGCTGTCCAAAAACTGGCATATCACCCCCTGGCATAGATAGTCTTTGCATGAGCCACCACCCAGCCCCATGGCCAAATGATACCCATCTTTGTATGCCTGGCGCTCCAGTCCATAGACCACCTCGCTCCCCTTCTTGTGAAAGAGCAATACGCGCCGCTGCTCAGCTTTGGTAGCACCCTTTCCGGGGATATAGTCCTCTAGGGGAGATACTTGGCACTTTAATAGGATTGCCCAGGAGTAGCGGTTTATAGCCCGGCGCACTAGCTCAAGGTCAGGAGTGTAAGGAGGGCAGTTGGGTGTCTCCCCAGCACGGGGGCAACGAGGTATGGTACACTTTAACCTTACGCGCTCATCTACAGTAATAGAGCCAGCCGGGACAATGACTGCGTCGGAAGCTCCGAGTTCTAACGCCAGGGAGCAGTAGCGCTCTAGGTCAGCCCTTAAGGTTTCTCCGTCAACTACTCCACCTAGGGGGCGGGGCTTTTGTTCCTGTGTCATCATGCACTCCTTTGCCGTTTTATAGGGCAAGATGGGAAAGGAAACATCAACATCCTAAACTCTAATCTGACAGGCTATTCTTGTCAAACTGCGTGCCGAAAATGCCTTCTACTTCCTTTCTCTCGTTCTTTGTATTGCTGTCCGAGGCACCATAATATACAATAGAGCGGAGAGAAATCTTAAAGGCGGGAGTTCCGATATGGCTACAGACAAATATGCCTCAAGGCGCTTTGACATTCAGCAGGAAGATGCGATTGATGTCGCTGTACTGGAGACTATTCCCTTCGATTATCCTGACTCAGCCACTGAGGTGGTTTATGAGACTGAGGAATTCACCTCGGTTTGTCCCTGGACAGGTTTACCTGACTTTGCCCGATTGATAATACGCTATGTCCCACATCAGGCTCTGGTAGAACTTAAATCGCTAAAATACTACCTCACCTCCTACCGTAATGTCGGCATATTACAGGAGCATGCGGTAAATCGCATCCGGCAAGACTTGGTACAACTCCTGCAACCGGTAAGCATGGTAGTAGAAGCAGAATATAAAGAAAGAGGCGGTATTAAAACCAAGGCTATCGCCCGATACCAAAGAGAGTAACTTCAGGGCGTTTTGTGACGCTACCTGCATTAACATAATAAACAGTAACATGATTAGTTTGGCTAGAATTCCTACTCTGCCATTACTACATATATCCTGATAATTAGCTGCCAATGACGCAATGGCAGAACACAAGTTAGTTTTAACCGCATTATGTCCTGCTCCAGCTGAGGTAGCCCCAGTGCAGCGTAGCCCAATGTTAGCGAACCTTGGATTTTCCGATGGAATGCAGTACAATTCAAAGCCAGGAGGGGTGACCTAGTGGACTATGGTGACGGTCTTGAAAACCGTTGTCATCGCAAGGTGACCGTGGGTTCGAATCCCACCCCCTCCGCCGCTAATCCCGTTTCAGGGAGATAGCATTTAACATAACCGTGCCTTGAGGGCTTAAGCTATACCCCTTAACATAGGGCTTAACCAGAATGTAATTTTTGCCAAACCATAAAGGTAAGCAGGCGGCATCATTAACCAACTCTTGTTCAGCTTGTTGATACAGCGCTAGGCTTAAATCATAATCTGGCTCTGTACCGGCCATTTCCAGCAGGGCATCTATCTCAGAGTTGCTATACTCGCCATAGTTATTTTCGGCGCCGCTATGAAACAAGACATCTAGAAAATCCTGCGGGTGCGGATAGTCAGCCACCCACCCCATATCAAACATCTCATCCTTCTCCTCCCTGAGGTGATAAAGGAACCTCTCTGGTTCTAACTGCCTTACCTTTACTTCTACCCCTAGATTCTGCCGCCACTCAGAAATAATGGCTTCTAGCTCTTGCGATATTAATCCCCCCCAGCCAGCAGTAGTGATAGTAATGGGAGGTAAGTTGGACACATCACCATATTTTGATGCTTTAATTAGCTCCCTTGCCTCAGTTACATCATAACTCAACCCTGACAAATCTTCATTGAACCCGGGCATACCCGGCGGCAAGATACCATCCGCCGGTTGTACCATATCCCTGAATACCAGAGAGGCTAATTTATCCTTATCAATAGCCTGGGAGAAGGCACGGCGAATATTAACATCGTCAAAGGGTGGCTTACTCAGGTTAAAGCCAATATAGTAAAAGCTTAGCTCGGGGACTACCTGTAGCTCTGTATAAAAGGGACCAGCTTCATCTGTAGCCTTATCAATATAATCAATATAGACGCTAGTGGCATCAATCTGGCCGGTCTCATACATATTCATTGGTACACCACCCCACAGTTGAAAGATAACAAAATTCACCTTAGCCAACTCGCCATAGTAAAGGTCGTTCTTCTCCAAGACAAGCAGGCTACCTTCGTCCCACTGTCTGAGCTTAAACGGACCAGTGCCGTTCGGTTGCCGCCACCATTCGCTGCCTGATTCTACATTGGTTCCATCCACGACAAAAGCAGTAGGATAGGTCAGCTTGGATAGAAAATAAGACTTAGGCGCATCTATAGTTACCTCGAGAGTGTAATCCCCAGCAACCTTGACGCCACTAATTTCCTTTGTTCTACCAGCTAATACCTCTTTTACCCCGACAATATCACCTAGGTAGGTATCTGCAGTTAGAGAGTGGGTAGCGGGGTTACAGGCACGCTCCCAGGAATACTTGAAATCCTCAGCCTTAACCTCTTTGCCATTATGAAACTTTACATCGTGCCGTAGATAAAAGGTATAGGTCTTTTTATCATCGCTGACCTGCCACCGCTGGGCAATATCTGGCGCCGGCTCCAGATTATCATCAAGGCAGACCAAACCACTGAATAGCTGTATTATGTATTCATGGGAAGTCATTTCGCCACAGAGAGCCGGGTCAAGAGTCAGCGGGTCAATACCATATAGATTAAGGGTGTTTTCTTCACTAGGAGTTATCTCTGCTTCCTGCCCAGATCGGCAACCAACAATAAGCAGGCTACATAGCAATACTATTAAGAGAGGTATGTGTAAAGCTCTTTTCATCATTTAGCGCAAGAAAGTATCTATTTGGACATCCTTTCGGCAATATCTCGAAGCTTTTGTATTGCTTCCCCAGTTCCAATTTTCCCCGCTCTCAATTCTTCATGAATGCTCTCCATCTCCTTTAGACATTCCTCGAGGTGCTTTGCTTGCTCAAGATCTATCTGCGATGATAGCGCTCGCACAGCCTCCTTAGCTTCTTTAGCTTTCTCGGCTTCTTGCTTTGCCTTCTCTCTGGCGGCTGCCTCAGCCTCCTTCTTCTTTGCCTGCTTCTCCGCTTCTTTAGCCCTTCTAGCTTCCTCGACTTCTTGCTTTGCCTTCTCTCTGGCGGCTGCCTCAGCCTCCTTCTGCCTACCCTTCAGTATTGGGTACTTACACCACTGGCAGTCGCCGCCACTGGTTCTTTGACCGCAGTTAGGACATCTCATCATCTTAAAATAATCCCTCCCTTTTCAGGCTCAGGCATTTTTTATCACCAATAATGATGTGGTCTAAGACGTCTATGCCTACAATCTCGCCTGCCTTAGCTAATCTTTTGGTTAGCTCTATATCGTCTTCTGAAGCTTCAGGGTCGCCCGAGGGGTGGTTATGGGCAAAGATAACCGAAGCGGCACTAGCTGATATTGCCTCCTTGAATACCTCCCTAGGGTGAACAACGCTGGTATCCAGGCTACCAATTGAGATTTCGGAGACTTTTATTAGCTGATTCCTCGTATCCAGCAGAAGTGCCAGAAAATGCTCCTTCTGTTTACCCTTTAGCCGGCTCCTCACCACGCCCACTACATCGTCTGGGGTCTTAACCAAGGGCTTGTCCCCTGCTACTGAATAATCCTCCAGCCGGTTAGTTAGCTCAAAAGCAGCCTTAATCTGAGACGCCTTGGCAAGGCCAATCCCCTTCACCTGGGATAGCTCTTCTACCGAGGCGTTAGCTATTCCCCTAAGGTTGCCAAATCGACTCAGCAGCCTCTGGGCGGTTACCATCACCGATTCGCCAGCGATACCGCGACCCAAAATCAAAGCCAAGATTTCTTGTGCTGACAGGGCTTCTACTCCTAATTTCTGCAATCTTTCCCTAGGTCGCTCAGAAATAGGCAAATCATGGATGGTAAATGACTTCTTCATTTGTTAGCCTTGCCTCCATGTCCAGATTTCGGTGGCTGGACGTAGTGTTAAAAGGAGTGCTGCCGCTAGGGTAGCTAATGCCCTAGACAGTACTGGTTGACCTCCATTCTCCTCAATCAGCCGGGCTGCCACAGCAACATAATCCTGCCACAAGGTATTAAGCCCATCCATATCGAAGCCATAGACCTTCTCCAAAGCTCCATCATAACTGCTACCCTGTCTGAAGGTAAGGAGTAGCTCAAGCATCTTAGCTTGTCCGTAATTACTAATAAGGAAATCAACCAGGCTGTAGCTCTGAGCATAGGCGAGAACAGACTGTTCGGTATAAGCTGAGAAAGGGCTAGATAGGCTGCGCACCGAGATAAGACCCTTCTCGGCTATCGCTTTATTGAGAGAGGCAATATATTCTGGACTCAGTGCCCCCTCGGCATACATGGCTAAACCCTCATCAAGCCAAGTAGGCAGGTTACCATAGGGATTAAGTGTCATCTGGTCTATGACTAGGTGTGTCAGCTCATGGGCAATTGCCCCCCTTCCCCAGGAAAGATTATTTGAAGATATGCCAATGGCTATAGTGCCGTATCTAGTGAAGGCTACTCCTCCTGTCCATTCTTGAGGATAAATCATCGCCCCCTGTAAATCCTGAGAGTTGGCGTAGATATAAAGTTTAACTGGCCGCTCAAGCTCAGCACCAGTATCCTCAGCCAGTCGGGTTAGTGCTTGTTGAGCTGATAGCATTATTTCCCGGGCAAAGGAATCATTACCCTTATACCAGTATATTGCTACTTCACCCTCAGTTAAACTACGCCAGGAATAATGATTGTCATCAAACTGGATTCGGCTTGGAGCCGTTTCAATCCTGCCACCACTGGCATCCTCAATTGCCCACCAAAAGTCAACGCTAGCCCCCGGGGGTAACCCCCCAATTTTTACCATTTCCAGAGTCCAGTTAACATCAACTGTGGTTGCGGGTACAAACTCAATATAGACCTCGCTGGTTACCTGAGCAAAGCTGGCCCGGTCAACAGTATAGTAAAGGCGAATATCAGTAATATTGACATCGTCCTCGGCTGAGAGGTTGAAGCTAAGCCTGGAAGGAAATTCTACCTGAGCTGAGCTGTCTAGTATGGTTAGTCCGCTCCGGGCTTGGACCAAGGTAGGACTGAGCATGCCCAGAAATAGGCAGATAACCAGAGCTAATATACTAGCCTTCTTAATCATCTATCTTTACCCATAATGGAGCGGAGGTAGGCGGTTATGAATCCATCTAATTCCCCATCTAGTACGGCATCGGTATTGCTGGTTTCATAATCAGTTCTGTGGTCCTTTACCATCTTATACGGGTGAAGGACATAACTTCTGATTTGGTTACCCCAACCAGCAGTTATCCGCTTCCCCTTTAGTCTGGCTCTTTCCTCAGCCCTCTCCACCAACTCCAACTCCAATAAGCGAGATTGAAGTATTTTTAAGGCGGTTTCCTTATTCTGGTGCTGAGAACGCTCGCTCTGGCAGGTAGCTACTAACCCGGTGGGCAGATGAGTTAACCTGACAGCACTACTTGTTTTCTGCATATGCTGCCCGCCTGGGCCGCTAGACCTGAACACCTCAACCCTTAAATCATCAGGCTCTATCTTGACATCAATATCGGCTTCAGCTTCAGGCATAACCTCAACTAGGACAAAGGAGGTATGCCGGGCATGGTCAGCATCAAAGGGAGAAAGACGAACTAGCCGATGGACACCGTGCTCTGATTTTAAATAGCCACAGGCGTAATCGCCACTAACCCCGATAACAGCGCTTTTTATCCCGGCCTCATCACCTGGGGAGATATCTAAAATCTCAGCTTTATAACCACGCCGCTCAGCCCAACGAAGGTACATCCTCAGCAGCATCTCTGCCCAATCTTGAGATTCAGTGCCTCCAGCTCCAGCATGAATAGTCAGAATAGCATTTCTGGCATCATACTCGCTAGTGAAAGCCATCTCCAGTTCCAGCTCATCAAGCCGAGAGGCTATCGTTTCAATCTCAGACTGAAGCTCTGCTTGAAGTGAAGTGTCCTCTCCTGCCAAGGGGATTAATTCAGTAATGTCAGCCGTCTTTTTCTCCAGTCCTCTCCACTGCTGCACCATCTTCTGTGCTTCAGATAACTGGCGCATAATATTCTGTGCCCTAGACTGGTCTGCCCAAAAATCAGGCTGAGCTGACTCCTTCTCCAGCCTAGAGATTTCCTCTTCTCTAGCGGCAATGTCAAAGGTGCACCAGTGCCATAGCCACTCTAGCCTGTAGGTCTTTTAATTTATCTCTTAGTTCTTGCATTTATCCCCTCGTCATTCTTACCCCCAAAGCCTTCCTTGATAGCTAGTCTTAGGCGCGGTAATCTCTGGTTCTAGATTTCCTCCAGCCGCCAGATGGGCCAGCCGAGTAGGCTCGGGTAAGCGATAACCGCGGCAACAATTTATGACCCAGTAGATAGCAGTGTTTAGGTCAACCTTATGACCTATAGAGACATAAATAGGCTTCACCCCGAGCTTGGTTCGTAGAGCCGCCCCTACAATCTCACCCCTGTCTCTTATTTCAGTATAGCTCCCCGGCTCAGCCGCTGGCGTTCCGTGGCTACCACATAATAGAGACTTGGCGCAGCCGATGGTTGGCGTATTTAGTAAGAGCCCCAAGTGAGAAGCCAGCCCCAACCGCCGGGGATGGGCAATCCCCTGGCCATCAACAAGGATAAGGTCAGGGGTAACAGTAAGTTTCTGACAAGCCGCCAGTGTTAAAGGTGATTCCCGGAAGGAGAGAAGCCCCGGGATGTAAGGAAAATCAAGCCTGCCTCGAACTACTTTCGTCTCCACCTCTCTAAGTTCGGGATACTCTAAAACGACTACAGCGCTGGTAGCCATTCCCTCTCCTTTTCCAGCTGATATATCTAAGCCAGCTATAAAACGTGGAGTGATAACCTCACTCTTTTTAGACACCTGTGCTGCCAGCTTACGTTGTATCTCAAAAGCCTCAGCGATGCTGACCTGCCAGCTGTGCAAACTCTCCACCTTCATGCTACCGATTATAGCGGCTACATAACCTTCTGACAACTATATTCCGAAGAGTTAATTCATTTAAAGGGCAGAGAAAGCTTGTTTCTCTGAGCTAATTTCTCCATCTATTGACAGCCACATAGTTATAGGGCATAATAACTGATAAAAAGTTGGGCAAGAATGGTAAAGATTAGATTACGACGGGTAGGCAGCAAGAAAAAACCGAGTTATCGACTAGTAGTCGCTGATTCCAGAGCACCCCGTGACGGGGCCTTCATTAACATTATTGGGCACTATAATCCCCTAACTGACCCGGAAACGGTGGTTATAGATAAAGAAAAAGCGCTAAATTGGCTCAGGCAGGGGGCTCAGCCGACAGATACTGCCGCTAGATTACTAGCCAAAGCTGGCATTATAGAAGAGCCCAAAGCAAGGAAGGAGAAAATCAAGGCTGACATTACCGCCGAACCCAAAACACGCAAGAAGAAAGCCAAGGCTGGCACCAGAGAAAAACCAGAAGCAAGCAAGGAGGAACCGCAAGCCAACATCACAGAAAAACCAAAAACAAGTGAGGAACAAACCGAAACAAACAAGGAGAAAACATGAAAGAACTAGTAGAATACATCGCTAAATCAATTGTCAATGCCCCTGATGATGTGGTGGTTACTGAAGAAAAGACGGAGGAAGGCGTAACGCTTAAGTTGCAAGTTGCCGATGACGATAAAGGAAGGGTTATTGGTAAGCAAGGCCGGATAGCTGAAGCCATACGTAGCTTACTCAGAGTAAAGGCAGCTAAAGCTGGCACCAGAGTTAACCTAGAAATTATCTAAGAGTAACCCAGATAATTAGGTTTACCAGAGTAATCACGCAGAGCCTTCTGAAACAAATCTGAAGCAGTCCCATTATTGCGGAAATGGGCAAACACGGGTTCGGGGCAACCTAGCCAGAGCGGACGGTGCTTTCCCTAAAGAATTGGAGTTTTATCGATGAAACCTGCGCCTGAAACTGGGTTGTGGGTTATATGCCCCGTGTGTCACAAGCCTAATCCACTGGGGACAAAGCTCTGTGAACATTGCTGGGGGGCATTTGTTCATGGCAGCCCAATGTCCTATCAAGAAGTAGAACATACACTGTCCCTCTTGAAGCGTAGAAGGGTGATTAAGATAGTCACCATCAGCTTTGTCTCCCTCATCATCTTGATCTCTGCTGTATACGCCAGTTTATTCTATTTCACCGACATAGTGTTTGGCCCGCCTCAGGGGGTAAACTCCAATTCTCTCCCTGGAGAGTGGGCTATGTTTCGCCATGACTTGAGCCGCTCCGGCGCTGCTGACTCAAGCGGTACCTTGCCTCAAGGCGAACTGAAATGGGTCTTCTCTACCGACGCTCCAATCCACTCATCACCAGCGGTAGCGGATGGCACCGTTTATGTTGGCTCACGGGATAAAAAGCTCTACGCTCTGGATGCAGCCACTGGTGTTAAACGCTGGGAATACGAGACAAGTAGTTGGGTCGAGTCCTCACCGGCAATCGCTAACGGTGTGGTCTACTTTGGCTCAAACGATGGCAAGCTATACGCGCTTGACGCGTATAGCGGTGAGAAGCTCTGGGATTTCCAGACCAGGTATGCCATTATGTCTTCCCCAGCAGTGGCCGATGGTGTAGTTTACTTTGGCGCTGACGATTATTATGTCTACGCTTTGGACGCAGTAACTGGGGAAAAACTCTGGGACTTCGAGACAGAAGGCGAGGTTGGCTCCTCACCGGTGGTAGCTAACGGCATCGTTTACATCGGGTCATGGAGTCAATACTGCTACGCCTTAAATGCGCGGGACGGAAGGCTTCGCCTTCACTTCAAGTTACTGTATCCGTCCTTCTCTTCCCCAGTGGTAAACGGTGAGATTGTCTATTTCAGCAACCATGGCGGTTACCTATACGCCGTTGACGGTAACGCCCGAAGCTGGCCCTGGGAACATAAAATCAAACCCTATTGGATACAACTGTGGGCATTCGGTTTGCCGTTGCCTACGCCCCCACCCCAATCTGGTTTTCTATGGGGGCTCAAGCTAGGCGAGGTAGTCAATTCATCTCCCGTCGTGACTGATGACACCTTGTACATAGGCGCGGACAATAAACTACTGGCTATAGACCTTCAGAGCCACCAAAAGCGCTGGGAATTCGAAGCTGAGGGCGTAATAAGCTCCTCACCGGCGCTGGCAGGCAACACCATCTATGTGGGCAGTGAAGACGGCAGGTTGTATGCTGTAAATGCAACCGCTGGCGAGAAGCTTTGGGATATCCTCACCAGAGACAAAATCACCTCATCCCCGGCTGCAGCCGACGGGACGGTCTACATAAGCTCCCATGATGGTAATCTGTACGCCATTAAGTAATGCAGGATTCTAAACTTAAGCCTATTTTTGGCTAAAAAGCTGAGAAAAGTCTCCATCGAAGCCCTTCAAGAAGAGATGCATATCCAATATCTCATCGGCGGTTAGCTTACCCATTTTCTTGAACTTTTCCCGTTCTGCCTCAGTGAGGTCAGTAATAACCTTAGGCTCCTTACCCTCTTTAATTACTGCTGCCACTAAACACTGGGCTTGGCAGGTTGAGCAGAATATGCTTAAAAACCACAAATCTTCCTGGTGACCGAGAACTCTAACATTATCTACCTCATAGCGCTGCCCACAAACACTGCACTTTATTGAAGTCATAAACCTTTTAATAAGCTTCTCTTCCATCAATTCAGCCTCTAGTCTACCCAGGCAGATAAAACTTTAACTTAAGACGTACGCTTATTAAAGTCCTCTAAATCGAGGGTATTAATGAAATCATAGAAAGCTGACATCTTTTTCAGTTCTTCCTCGTTAACCTTCTTGCCCCCCGTCTCACCCTCCCTCTCTGGCGGAATAGGTTTACCTGTCTCCTTGTCTAGTAAGATACCAGCTTTATCTAGAACTATCTCCTCGGCATAGATAGGTACCTCTGCCCTTACTGCCAGCGCCAGAGCATCACTAGGACGAGAGTCAAC
>Ga0172363_10003699_pt1 | contig 12446 bp, 17 predicted proteins | sample LakKivs2_kivu2a2_FD_114541 | JGI IMG/M metagenome (GOLD analysis project Ga0172363, IMG submission 114541) | Sediment microbial communities from Lake Kivu, Rwanda - Sediment s2_kivu2a2 | ecosystem: Environmental > Aquatic > Freshwater > Lake > Sediment | place: Rwanda: Western Province, Lake... | reverse complement strand
TCGTAAATAACCCCTAAATCTACTTTACCATTGAATAGGTGTGCTATAGAAACACAAAAATGAGGGAAGGAATGAAAAAAATTTGTAGTCCCGTCGAGTGGGTCTATGACCCATAAATGATCTGAATTTGTTTTTTTGCCGAGGCCTTCCTCAGTATAGAAACTATGCGTAGGAAATTTTTCTTTTATTATTGACAATATTTTTTTCTCAGCATTCAAGTCAGTATCTGTTAGTAAATTATCCGCGCTCTTGTAACCGATTATTTTTTTCGTTTCTATAGATTTGATTATTATGTCTCCAGCTTTTTTAGCGGCTTTTATTGCAGTTTTTAACATTTGATCAACTCTACACAATTTTACAATCTACAACAAAATGATAAACTTTTGGTGCATATGATTTAACTTTGGTTATTTTAATTAATTTTGTTTTACGTCCTTCTGTTCTAGCAACAGTTTCAACGTCTTCCACAAGTTTTTTCTCTTCATCCTTTTTAGTAATTCCATGATAATGAATTATTCCGTTAGGTTTGATGGCTCTCACAGCATACTTTAAGTACTCTTTACAACTAGGCAACAAACCCATGATAACTCTATCTGCATTTTCACCGAGTTTGGGTACTTCAACAGCAGAATCACCTAAAACAGGAACGATTTTATTTCCAACTTTATTCAATTTCATGTTTTCAAGAAGATACTCGTAAGATTTAGGATTAATTTCTATGGCATAAATCTTCTTCGCTTTAGAAAACTTGGCAATTCCAAGACAAAAATAACCTATGCCAGCAAACATGTCGAGTACAGTTTCTCCTTTCTTGATTTTTTGTATGATTCTCTTTCTCTCGTTCAAGTTGCCCTTAGAGAACATTATTTTATTAACATCTATTTTGTAAACGACACCATGTTCTTTATGGGTTGTTACAGTGACGTTAGCACCTGTTATCAATTTAATCTGTGGAGTTCTTAGTTCAGTTTTTATAAAACCTTCTCTTCTAAAAACAGATTTGGTGTTTGGTATTTTCTCTAATAAAATCTTGCCGATCAAGTTATCGTACTTCCACAAATCTTTTTTTAAGTTTATGACAAGAATGTCGCCAATCTTCTGATAACTCGATGGGAGAAGTAATAATTCTTTCTTTGAAAGTTTATTTTTCAATTCTTCAGACAACAATTCTTTAATCGGTTCAAGCATTGAATAAGAAATAATAATTATATCTTAAATAAAGATGTGATAAATTTTTTTCTGGGTTTTCACGCCAGTATTCTCGCTTTGCTCGCGTAGTTATCCGGTTTTTAAAGGAAAAGGTTAAATCTTTACATCATTCTCTTTTAATGGGATTTAATGACAACTAAACAAAAGAAATTATTTGTACTAATTAGTGAAGATTGGCAGTATGTAATATTTTCTACAAAAAAACATCGAGATGGTTACCAATTGTCGAGTGAATGTTATGGACATCAATATGAATTAATAGAAAAATCATTAACTGATCTCGGAGTACAATACAATACTCCTTATAGCCTGGATATGTATCACAAAAAAGAACGAGAACACATACGAACTCAAATATTAGAAGTAGAAAAAGGACTAGCAGAGAAAAAAGTACCACATGAAATCGAGGAATTTATAAGAAAAACTATTGAAGATGTGGAAAAATGGCAGTTAACAACAGAGATTGTTGAATTGTTAGGTAGACAAACCTATAAGGCTCGAAAAGAAAGATAAATAATTTTTACTATATGGCGGCGCTCAAACCCTCCAAAAATTTACGCCAAATTAAAAACTTCAGAAAACACTTTCTTTGAATAACTAAATTAAAGCTTCATTTTTTACTCGGCTTTGAAGAACTCAAAATTCCATCAAAGAATCCACAATCTTCTCGACTTGCTCTCTTTCTCTACTCGTCTTTGGTTTGAATATATCACCCATTCTCTCTCTCAAAGTTTCTCTCTTTGCCATTTCACCGACTTCTGCAAAACTCTTGACCATCGACTCAACTTTTGCTAGTCTGCCCTCAATACCTTTTAATTGCCTAGAAACTTCAGTCAATGCAGCCCAAACTTGAGCTACTTTCACATCATCTGCTTGCATGTATGCGCATCTATGCTTCTTAGCCTTCTCTATCAAATCAGCGAGTTCAACTTGAGCATCTTCGCACATGAGTTCTTTCCAATCCTTATCCTCGCCAAACAGCACTACATCACCTGTCAAAATTGTTCTTTATTAAAAGATAAATACTTGATGGTAGTAACAATTTCATATTTCATAGAAACTTCTTTAAGTTTCAGTATAAAACTTATTTAAGGTAAAATTATGGAAGAAGGAGATTTCATTCGGATAGATTACATCGGCAAAGTAAGTGAAAGCGATGAGATTTTTGATTTGACTAAAGAAAGCGTAGCCAAAGAAAAGGGGATTTATAATCCTGATTTCAAATACGGGTCTGTTCCTGAGGTTATAGGGGCGCATCATGTCGTGAAAGGTTTAGAGGATGAACTGATGAAGATGAAACTGGGGCAAAAGAAAAAAGTAGTAGTAAAACCTGAAGATGCTCTTGGCGAAAGAAAGACAGAATTGATAAAACTAATCCCATTATCAGAATTTAAGAAACGTGATATAGACCCATTTCCAGGCATGCCTATAGTTGAAAATGGCATAAGAGGTAGGATACTATCTATCTCAGGTGGCAGAGTAAGAGTTGATTTTAATCATCCTTTAGCCGGCAAAACATTAGAGTATGATGTTGAGATTAAAGAAAAGATAACTAATACTAAGGAAAAGATATTCGCGATATTGGAATTATTCCTGAAATTTGAAAAGAATGAAATAAACGTAAGAATCGATAAAGAAACTTTACAAGTAGAGATAGACAAGAAAAAAGATGTGCCTAAGGCGATCAAGAAAGTCATCGCGGATAACGTAATCAAATGGATAAAAAGTATAAAAAGAGTTCGTTTCATAGAAGAATTTTAAATAAATTAATTATAGAATCAGATAGATTTTTTATGCAAAACTAATCAGAGTAACCGACCAGAAATTCATAAACACTCTTAGGAAGAATTTTACCATAACCTCCTTCTAAAACAGCAAAACTAGGTTTTTTTAATTCTTTGATCAATTCCCCAATTCTTCTAAAAGATTTATAATTCAAATTAAGACCGTTGAAAGTTATATCATCATCTTTGTGAGTATCAAAACCAGCTGAAACAGCAATTAAATTTGGGTTGAATTTTTTCACTTCTTCTAAAGCCTGTTTGAAAGTTTCTAAATATTCTTCTTCTGTCGTTTCACTGTTTAATGGATAATTTAAACAATTCTTTTCAGATTTTCCTCCCGTCCCTGGATAGAAAGGATACTTATGCAAAGAAACATACAAAACGTTCGGACGTCCTAAAAAAATATCTTGAGTTCCATTGCCATGATGACAATCAAAATCAATTATTGCCACTTTTTTGACAATTTCCAATGCTTTTTCGCAAGCTATAGATATGTTGTTAAAATAGCAAAATCCGAGTGACATGGATCCTAACGCTAAGCCTCTTTTACCAGCATGATGGCCAGGCGGTCTCATCAATGAAAATGTTTTCTCGTCTTTTAGCGCAATTTGCATAGCCTTAATGGCAGAGCCAGCACTCAACTTTGCATAATCATATATTCCTGGTAACGCAGGCGAATCTATGTAAGAAAATTTTTCGCTTTTTATCTCTTCGATAAAACTTTTATCATGAACTAAAAATAATTCTTTCTCAGGGCATGGTTTGGGTTCGATAAATTCGAACTCTTTTTCTTTTAAAAAATTATAAGTGTCAAGAACTCTCTTAGGAGATTCTGGATGTCCGGGATACCAATATTCCAAACATTTTTCTGAAAATAGAATTTTCATCATATAAATTATTCAAGTAAAAAGCACTTAAGTTTTGAACTCAAGTAAGAAATAAGAATTTAAATTTAACTGTTCTTAGATTTTAATAGTTGTAATAACTGAATGATAATAAAAATGGAGGGAACTTTATGGCTGTGCAACCAATGACAAAGAGGCGAGAAAGAAGGAAATCCTACGAGATAGATGAGGAATTAAAAAGACTTCTAGAATCAAAAAAGGCAAGTATTAAGGTTGTTGGTGCCGGTGGGGCAGGAAACAATACTGTTACTAGAATGATGGAAGTTGGAATCGTTGGGGCAGAGACTGTAGCTGTCAATACTGATGCTCAAGATTTATTATATTCTGATGCTGATTTGAAGGTTTTAATCGGTAAGGAAATCACTGGTGGTTTGGGAGCTGGTGGTGACCCAAAAATTGGAAATGAAGCCGCAAAAGAAAGCAAGGATGATATCAAGAAAACTTTGGAAGGTAGTGACTTAGTGTTCGTTACTTGCGGGCTTGGTGGTGGAACAGGAACAGGTTCTAGTCCTATAATCGCAGAGACTTCAAAGAAGCTTGGTGCCATAACAATTGCGATCGTGACTCTTCCGTTCTCCATGGAAGGTCAACAGAGAATGAAAAACGCTAAAGAAGGTTTAGAAAACTTGAGAAAAGTTGTAGACACTATCATTGTTATACCGAATAACAAACTATTGGAAATAGTTCCAGATGTTAGTTTGGCAACGGCATTTAAAGTGGCTGATGAGATTTTGGTTAATTCAGTGAAAGGAATAACTGAACTTATAACAAAGCCAGGCCTCATTAATTTAGATCTAGCAGATGTGAGGGCAGTAATGTCTGACGGTGGGTTGGCAATGATCGGTATGGGAGAGTCTGACACAGAGAACAGGGCTATAGAAGCTGTAGAAAAGGCCTTAACAAACCCATTATTGAGCTTAGATATTGACGGGGCAGATGGCGCTTTGATAAACGTAACTGGTGGACCTGACATAACAGTAAGAGAGGCTCAAGAAATAGTAGAAGCTGTTTCAAGTAGATTGTCCCCAGACGCGAAGATAATATGGGGAGCACAGGTCGAACAGGACTTAAAGGACACAGTTAAGGTTTTAGTGATAATAACTGGCGTGAAGGAAACGGACGAAGTAATAACAGAAAAGCTATTCAAACCGAAGAAAAAGGAAATTGAAGAGCAGTTGGGCATCGAGTTTGTTTAGATTCCTTTTTATTATTTAAATTATATTTAGTATGAAGAACAAAATTCTAGGTAGGTTAAGATGAGAATAAACATCCGAGAAACTTTAACACGGTACAAACGTGTTTTAATGGTAGCCAGAAAACCAGATATGAAAGAGTTGAAGGATACTGCTAAGATTTGTGGTATTGGTATTCTTCTCATAGGTTTCATGGGTTTTATTTTCTACATAATATCTGTTTTAGGTGGGGCATAGTGATATACGCAGTGAAAACTATCATTGGCAGGGAAAATGTTGTCTTAGAAGCTATGGCAGGAAAGGTTAAAGCAAGAAGTTTAGATATAAAAGCTTTGGTCCGACCGGAAGAGATAAAGGGGTATGTTTTCATAGAAGGGGAATTGAAAGAAGTGGAAAGTTTGATAAAGGAAATTCCTCACGCTAGGGGACTATTAAGGGGGTCTGTCCCGATTTCTGACATAAAAAAGTTTTTAGAACCAAAGAAAGTTGAGATAAAGATTAACGAAGGTGATATCGTAGAAGTTATAGGCGGACCGTTCAAAGGCGAAAAAGGAAAGGTTACTAGGTTTGATAGCATGAAGAATGAAGTTACGATGGAGTTAATCGAGGTTACTGTCCCTATTCCTGTCACTGTGAATGCTGGTCTTGTTAAAGTAATAAAGAAGGCTGAGTAAATGGGGCAGAAAACTGTTAACGCATTGGTCGATGGTGGAAAGGCTACACCTGCGCCACCGCTTGGTCCATCTTTAGCCGTGTTCAAAGTTAACATCGGTAAAGTAATACAAGATATTAATGAAAAGACAAAGGATTATGATGGCATGAAAGTCCCTGTGAGGATTATCATAGACGATGTGACCAAAGATTATAAAATAGAAGTTGGGACCCCACCAGTTTCGTCTTTGATCAGAAAGGAATTAGGGTTAAAAAAAATTGCTCCTGAAAAAAAAGAGGAAGAACCGACTGAAGTTAAGCCTGAAGAGGAAAAGAAGGTTGAAGTTAAAGAAGTTAAAAAGTTTGAGAAAAAAGCTGAACCAGAAGTAATAGTTGAAGAGATACCAAAGGAAGAAAAACCAAAAGAAAGGATAATGGTCGGAAATTTAACGATAGACCAATGTATAAAAATTACAAAGATGAAGAGAGAAAGTTTGCTTTCAAAAGACATGAAGAAAGCAGTGAAAGAAATAGTGGCTTCTTGCGTTAGTATGCCGATAACGGTTGAAGGAAAAAATCCTAAAGAGATTTTGAAAGAGATCGATGAAGGGAAGTATGATAGCAAGATTTCCGGTTAGTCCATAGATTTTTTACTTTCCGAACTACTGAAGATTAACTACTTAAATTTTTTCTCACCATTAAGTAACAAGTGTTTCCATGAAAATTTTCTGGGCAATATGGGTTTTAACATTTATCTTATTTTTATTCAAACCCCTAGAATATGGGCTTTTCGAGGCGATAATTTATTTAGCTTTATTCGCTCTGCTCGGATTTTTAGCTTATTCCTTCGATTCCAACAAAAAATCCTTGAAAAAGATCATGGAAATAGTAGAGAGAATTGACCTGACACCGTTGGAAGAATTCGCAAAAAAAATCGAAAAATCACAGGAAAAATACACCTCAAATTTGTCCAAACTAGAAAATGAACTGGAAAGTTATAAACAAGAACAAGAAAAAAAATACAGGGATGTAGTAAGGAAAGTCCTAGAAATGGACAATAAGTTGAACACTAAATTCAAGCTTTTAGGCGAAGTTTTGTTAAAAATGGGAAAAGAGAAAAAGAATGATTAACAAGTTTTATCTGAAAAAGTTTTTTCTGCATACTTGTCCGGACAAATGTAAGAAGACACACGAACCTTTGCGACTTTAACATTATCAACACAGTATTGAGTCCTACTGCAGAAGTATTCCAAAACGGTTTGTTCGCCAGGGTCTAATGGGTTAGTTGAGTTAGGACCGCCCGTGTTATTTATATAGTAGGTGTCGTTAAGAGTAACGAGAGTTGAAAAGTTGTACAATGCTATATTATTTCCCAAGTTTGTTATTATCACCTGTATCTTTTGAGTATCGTTAGAACAACTAACATCTGTTATCTCTAGTAGCGCAGAAGTGCAATTTATCTGCCTCGTGATATCCTCTTCTATTATTTCTGTTTGCATTCTTGTGACAGAAGTGAACCAACTGCCCAGTAAGGCTGCCACAGATAAGGTTAATGCAATCAGTATGACAGTTGCTAAGAGTGGGGATATTCCTTTTTTCATGCTCTCGTAATTAAATTCTAGTTGGTGGAATAAATAATATTAACATTGAGATAAAAACAGAAAACGTAAGCTTTTTAAATGTTAAACCATAACATTTTTTAACCCCGATAGCACTGCGTCAGCAGGAGGGAGGAAAATGACAATCCTCGAGAGTGTAAAAAAAATAAGAGAGTCGAAAAAAAGAAACTTTAATCAGACTTTTGACCTCATCATAAATTTGAAGGAAATAGACCTTAAAAAGGCGGAAAATAAAATCGATGAATATTTCATTCTTCCAAAAGGGTTTGGAAAGGAAGCTTCTATAACTCTCTTCTCAGATTCTGCAAAAAAAATAGAAGGATGCAAGATAATCAAGGGGACAGAAATAGAAGGTCTAGTAAAGAAGAAGAAAGATTTAAAGAAAGTTATAAGAGAAACCGATTTTTTCTTGTCCGAGCCAAAACTAATGCTCGTAGTTGGAAAGCATTTGGGTAAATTTCTGGCACCGAGAGGAATGATGCCAAAACCAGTTACTGGTGATATAAACAAAATCATAGAAGATACAAAAAAGGGAATAAAAATCAAACTCGACAAACAACCAATAATTCATACAATCGTTGGATCGGAAAAAATGGATGATAAAGACATCGAAGAAAACATTACAGCATTACTCGCATACTTACAAAAAAAATTCCCAAGAGGGAAGACCAACATAAAAAGCGTTTATTTAAAAACAACGATGGGACACCCTGTAAAGATAAAAGTGGATTGAAATGGTTAGCGAAAAGAAAAAACAAGAAGTTGTGGAGATAAAGGAACTGATAGAAAAGTACTCTGTTGTGGGATTAATAGACTTATTTAAAATGCCGTCTAGACAGCTGCAATCCATCAGAAAAAGTATGAGAAAGGATGTCTTAATAAAAATGTGCAAGAAGAACGTGTTACTTTTGGGTCTAAAAAATGTCGTTGGGAAGAAAAATATACATAAGTTGGGCGAACTCGATGTAAAGGAACCAGCACTAATTTTAAGTAATATTGATGCTTTCAAACTCTTCAAGACTTTAAAGAAAAGTAAATCCCCAGGTTATGCAAAAACAAACGATATCGCGACCCATGACATAATAGTTCTAGCTGGACCAACTAGTATTTTGGCTGGACCGGCCATAGGTGAGTTTCAAAGGAACAAAATACCTGCAATGGTTAAGGAAGGGAAAATTCATGTCAGAGAAGATGCAGTTGTGGCAAAAAAGAACGATATAATTTCCGCACAACTTGCTAACCTCTTGAAGAAATTGGGCATTCAACCGATAGAGATTGGGATAAATGTATTGACTGTGTGGGAAGGCGGTGTCATATACGGCAAAGAGATATTGGACATAGATGAAGAAGTTTACATACAAGATTTGAATAAAGCTCATAATTATGCTTTAAATCTTGCTATCAACATTCACTACCCGAATAAAGAATCAATAAAAATCTTGATAATGAAGGGTTATCAGAACGGTAGGAATTTGGGTGTTAATGCCGGAATTTTAGATGAAGGAGTTGTTGAAGATTTGGTGAAAAAAGCTAATATTGAAGCACAAACCTTAAAAACAAGATTGAATATTTAGGAGGTGTTATGTTTGGAATATATATACACAGCTTTGTTGTTGCATTCAACAGGGCAAAAAATAAGTGAAGAAAACATCAAAAAAGTATTAACGGCAAGTGGTGCAAAAGTCGACGAAGCCAAGGTGAAGGCATTGGTTAGCTCACTAGAAGGAGTTAAAATAGAAGAGGTTATAAAACAAGCTGCAGTCCCAACTGCTACAGTAGCAGCACCATCTACAAAAGAGGTTAAAGTTGAGGGAAAGAAAGAAGAACCTGAGGAAACTGGAAAGAAAGCTGAAGAGGCTGCGAGTGGGTTAGCAAGTCTGTTCGGTTAGATAAAATGAAGAGATTATTGAAATTGGCTCAAGAAATTAAGAACAAGAGCCTTAGAGAAAAAGTATTAGATTTTTTAAAAGACTTGAGACTATCGAGCAAAGATTTTAAAAAATATCCAAAAGAAAAATTGAAAACCGCTGGTAGTTTATTTGTCGTCTCAACTTCAGGTATGGGACCGATTGAAAGGGATATCATTGAACATACGGTAGCTTTGACTGAGTTATGTATAAAGGCTATTGACATCTTCAAAACAACGTATGGTTTGAAAGTGAACAGAGATTATTTAATAGCTGCATCTATAGTCCATGATCTGATGAAAGTTTTCGAGTATAAGAGGGATAAGAGTGGCGAACTAGAGCCGACAGGTATAATGTTAGATCATACGATGCTAGCTACGGCAGAACTTTACACACGTGATTTTCCTGAAGAAGTTATACATATCGTGGCTTCGCATTTTGGAGAAACTGGACCAACACCGCCTAGAACCTTTGAAGCCATTATCTTCCATCATTTGGACTCTTTAGTCTCCATCATCGAATATTATCATCGTTTAAAGAAGAAGATGGACCATCAAATAGTGTTCTTAACTGAAGAAGATTTAAAAAAATTGGGTGAAAAAGCTGAAAAACTTAAGTGATTTAATTGATCAAGCTGAGAGTATAATAAAAACTATCAAGAAAACTGATAAAATTTGTTTAATCCATCATGACGACAGTGACGGTGTTACATCTGCTACTTTGTTCAGCATCCTTATCAATAATTTAATCGGTGACTATCCAATTTTGTTTCCTGTGGCTGGAATAGAAAATATAAACAAACAACTTTTTACTAGAATAAAAAGTTTTAACCCTGATTTTGTTTTTGTTTTTGACGTTACTGCCATTCCAAATGACATGGATTATTTTAAAGGCTTTGTTTTAGATCATCATGTTTTTACTGAAGTTGAATCGAGAAATGATATGCCTTATCTCAACCCACACTCTTTTGAAAAGGACAGTGAGAAAGTTGTTCCAACATGTTATATGGTCTATAAAATTTTGAAAAAATTCTTTCCTTCTGAAAGAGTCGCATGGATAGCAGGAATAGGAGTAACTGAAGACCACCGAGTCAACGCATGTAAAGATGTTTTCGAAGAAATTAAAAAAGAGACCCCTGAATTACTAAAAATCGAAAAAATTGACCAGGATAGTCTTGAAAAATCTTTTTTTGGTGAACTCTGTGACATGGTCAGGTCGGGAAGAATGTTGAAAGGTGCTGAGGGGGCTAAAACTGCTGTTCTCGCTCTCATGGAATGTAAAGATAGACCGGATAAATTTGTCAACGGTTTGACACAGCATTCGCTTGCGTTGAGAAGATTTTATGATAAAGTGGCGTATGAAACACAGAACTATATAGGGGATGTTGAAAGAAACGGCAAATTCTACAGAAAACAGAAAGTAATAGTGTACGAGCAACCACGCATAAGGTTGAGAGGTTTGACTTCTTTTATTGCCGACAAGATAAGACAGAAATATCCGAACTGGGTTGCATACGTGATAAATAAAGAATACAGGGGCGGGAAGGCAAAGATCAGTATAAGATTAGAACAAGAGTGTAGAGATGAAGATTTAGTGACTATCATCGAAAAGATAAAGGAAAAAATACCATCAGTTAAAGGTGGGGGACACAGATCAGCTATTGGGGTTATATTAAACATAGACGATATTTTTGAATTCGAGAAAGAATTTTTGGGCTCAATAAAGGATAGGAATTGATTTTTTGAGTAGTATTGATTGTTCATCACAACTTTACTCCTCCGAAAGCTACTATTTTACTCGCCGGTATATTTAGATTGATAAAAATGAGATGCGCTAAATGCCATTCGCCAAGAATTACAAAATTCATAGATGGTTTTGGACAGTGGCGAGTTTTTTGCAGAACTTGTCAAGAGAGTTTTTTGGAGAATGAATATTATCATTTAATTGAAATTAAAAGATTACCTGAATTTGCGAATTATCATGCGGTAAAACTGACACCGAGGTAATTGTATGATAGAACTGAAGACCTTAGAAATTAGTTTAATAAAAGATAGGGACATATTCAAATGGAGAGTAAACCTCGTGAAAGAAAATTACATATTTGGATGGATTAAACCCGTTTGATTCAGAAGAGAAGAGTAAATTGTTGAGGAGTTCAAGCACTGACGATAGTGTTTTTTAATTATTTTTTGTTAAACTAATCACTTATTTCTCCACGACCTAAAGGGCTAATTAAAAGATTTTTAGTAGGTTTGTTGTATAATTCCTTGACCATATTCACTTCATGAATTTCATACTTTGATGCAGTTTTTTTCACCAAATCTTCAAGATATTCAGATTTATAAGATTCTACCTTTAGAAAACAAAATTTTTGAGTAAATGGGTTCACGACAAAATACGCTGAGTCTTTGCTTCCTCTTAATCTCATTTGTAATGAAATATCTTCAGGACTCAAGGAAAATACATAATCCACAGCATCATTTAATTCTGTCCACCAACTCGATTGTCTTTCGACTGCATTAATATCATAGATTTCGAGGGCCTTTCCATTCTCGTCTTTTTGGGATAATATATCCTTCAAAAATTTTTCAAAGTTAGCTTTTCTAATTTCAGTAAGTAAAATATCCATAAATAAAATAATGAATGTTAAAGATTTATCTCTTACTTTAAGAACGAGATAACTACGCTCATCTTAGAAATTAACGCGAGACTCCAAAGAAAATTTATTTATTATTTTCTTTTTAACACGAAGTAACCATGGTCTCTTTCATAGGGATCAAGAGTCACAAAATCAATCACATTAAAGAAACCTTCCAAAATTTTTCTTTGTTCTTTGTAAACAATCTTTGGATTTTTAGTGACATCAATGCTCCTTGATTTTACAGCTATCATACCAAATCCGTCCTGTTTTAGGAAAATTCTTGCGTTCCTGATCAATATATCAGCTTGTTCTTTTACTGCTACATCGGCGTACACAAGATCAACTTGTTCGACCCAAAGATAATCTTCTGGTTTCCTTGCATCAGCCAGTATTGGCACTATATTTTTTCTTTTTTCTGCCACTGGTAGTAAGTCCCTTAAAACTCTTTCGCCTATTTCTATACCATAGATTAATCCTTCCTTACCGATGATGTCGGAAAAATGAGAACAAGTAGTCCCAGAAGCCACGCCCACGTAT
>Ga0172363_10003697_pt1 | contig 12449 bp, 10 predicted proteins | sample LakKivs2_kivu2a2_FD_114541 | JGI IMG/M metagenome (GOLD analysis project Ga0172363, IMG submission 114541) | Sediment microbial communities from Lake Kivu, Rwanda - Sediment s2_kivu2a2 | ecosystem: Environmental > Aquatic > Freshwater > Lake > Sediment | place: Rwanda: Western Province, Lake... | reverse complement strand
TCTTTTACGTTTTCATTTGCTATTTCAAGCATTTTAATTAAAGGGTCAATTCCAACAATTTCAGCGTTTGGAATCTTTTTAAAAATATGAAGAGGTAATAGGCCAGGTCCGACTCCTAAATCAACAATGAATGGTTTTTTAATAGTTGTAGGAATGTTTTTCTTAACAATAACTGCAAGATTGTCATATAGCTCAGGATATTTTTTCATGTATTTTGCAAATCTCTGAATTGTTTTATCCTGCAGAGAAAAATCATTTAATTTTGTTGTTTCAAAAGTGGTTACAAAAAATCCTATGACACTTGGGAATAACCATATTATAACATAACAGAACAATGAGAAAGCAAGTATTTTCTCAGGTATAACGTTATAAATTGATAGCATTGAAATCAATGCAGCTTCTCTTGTCCCAAGACCATAAGTTGATATCGGAAGAGAAGCAATCACATCGGCAACAGCCATAATTAAAATAAAATAAATAAAAGGTACATTGATTAGAAATAGTTTTGATATAAAATAGAACCCGATGTATTTAACAATCCAGCCAGAAATAGATAAACCAGCTGGTAAAAGAACATCTTTGAAACGTGGGAGATCCTCATAAAAAGAATCAATCGAGGTTTCTAACCTGTTTTTAACTGTTGCAAACAACCTTGATTGAATTATTTTTGTAAAAAAAATCTTAGATCTCTCTTTTTTAAAGATAAACAAAAAAAGAGCAATAAAAATAATTATAAAAAAGACTATTGTATAAAAAAGATATGGGAATATACTGCTCAAAAATATTGCACCAATAGCACCAAGTATAAGCAATGAGATGTAATCAATTGTGTTTAGAATAATTATATTAGAAACACATTTCAGAAGAGGAGCTTTGCTTTTTTCTGATAAATACAAAGCTCTTGTATATGCTCCTAATGCACCAGGTGTGATAAAACCATAAAAATAACCAATAAAATAATTCTTAATTGAATACCAGAAACTAACATGTATCTTCTGTTTATGAAGAAGAAGCTGCCATTCAACATTTGCCATAAAAATAATAGGGACAATTATAAAAAAACACAAAAAAGAATACCATGGATTAATACTAGTGAAAACTTCAATTATTTTATCAAAATCTAGAGAAAAAAGAATTATTATTAGAATAATGATGCCAATGATTGGTAATATTTTTCTAAACTTCATACTGTCTATAGCTTAATCAAATATGTTATTTATTGTTTTTTAGTTTCAACTTCTCATTTAATAAAACTTTTTAACCTAAATCATGTTTTTTTAAACGGTTAATTCTTTTTTAGTAAAATAAAAAGATTTCCATTTTAAACCAAAAAATGCATAATTATCTATTTCACCGTTGACTAAAAAATTTTTATTAGAATTTATATAATCTGTTATCAAATCTCTTTCTTGTTGTAGTTCTCTAACAATTATTTTACAATCTGGTTTAGCATTTTTAAAAATATTTTCTAAAATTTTTATTTTTGGAATAGAACAACTTGATATAATTATTGTATCAAAACGCTTTAAGGGATATGTTTCTCCTTCACCAATTTCAACAGTGATCTTTTTTTCAAGTTTTTTATTTTTTATAATCTGTTTAGCTGTTTTTATTACATCCTTTCTGTTGTCAATTGCAACAATATTTAAATCATATTCGTCAGCAAGTGTTAATGCTGTTATTGGAAACATGCCACAACCTATGTGTAATATCCTACGGGATTTACCCACATCAAAAATTTTATACTCCTTCTTATACTCTTTACCTATTATTTTCACATAAAAATAACTTAATACATCAATATTACAGCATAAAATTTCCACGCAACGCCAGAATAAATCAGATCTTCTCCTGTAGAATTTTTTTTCCATAAATTAATAATTTACTCCCATTACATATTTTTTTAAACGGTATTATAGGAATAATGATACTAATATATACAATTTACAGATTGGACATTGAAAAATAAACACAGTTCTTCTTTAAAGGATAAACATAGTATTTTATATGGTTTTTTCATTTTTTAACCGTAAACATAAAAAAGGAATACTAATTATGGTATTCTAACAAAAAACAACGATGAATATGTCATACTTGAATTTATGTGATGAAAAATGTCGGGCGAGGGCATAGGTTTTGGTAAAGCTATTTTATTTAATGAACACTTTGTAGTGTATAATGTACCAGCTATTGTATCAGCTATTGGGAATTATACTATAGCAAAAGTATCACCATCTGATAAAGCAGGATGGGTGCTTGAAGATAACCGTAAAGCAACCCCGAAATATAAAGAAAACAAGGTTGATCAACAGAAGGAATCTATTAATAATATTTTGAAAAACATGAAAATTGATTTATCTAAAAAAGGAGTTAAAATAGTTCTTGATGGGACTCTTTATTGTGCAAGCGGGATTGGTGCTAGCGCTGCTTCTTGTGTAGCAATTGCAAGAGCACTCAATGCTCATTTTAATCTAAATCTTACTGATGAAGAAATCAACAACATAGCATATGAGGGAGAAAAAGGATACCATGGGACACCATCAGGTATAGACAATACTGCTTCAACATATGGTGGTCTTATCTGGTTTGAAAAAGGTGACAATAATGTTATAGACAAGATTTCTCTGTCTAGCCCTGTTGAAATCGTGATAGCAAACACTGGAAAAGTTGCAAACACTCAAGCAGCTGTTGCTGGTGTTCGTGAGCGAAAACAGAAAGATCCTGCGAAATATGATCCGATATTTGATAGAGCCGAGAACATTGCTTATCTTGCAAAAAACGCGCTTCTTAATGAGGATTTCAAAGAAGTTGGTAAACTTATGAATGAGAATCATAAGCTTTTGCAGCAGATTGAGGTTTCTTCAAGAGAACTTGATTTTCTTGTAAAACTTGCTCGTGATCATGGTGCTTTTGGGGCAAAACTCACTGGTGGAGGCCTTGGTGGCAACATGATTGCTCTAACACCTGGTAAAAACCTGCAGGATGATGTAGCAAACGCAATTGAAAAAGAAGGTTTTCAAACTCTGAAAACTGTTATTGGTGCAACCAGAAGTGGTGTGTAAAATTTTATGAATCTACGAAGCTTTCTTGTAAAACTTGAAAAAGAAGGCAAACTTGTTCGTATAAAAAAACAGGTTTCTGTTAAATATGAGATTGCAAACATTATTTATTCTCTTGATGAAAAACCTGTGATTTTTGATAATGTTAAAGGCTATGATTTTCCTGTTTTCGCAGGTATTACTAGTAATCGTGATATTATTGCTAGTGGCCTTGGTACCAATAGAGATAAGCTTTTATTTAAACTAGTAGAGGCCCTTCGCAATCCCAAAAAACCAGAGATAGTTAGTAAGGCTCCTTGTCAGGAGGTTATAGTAAAAAACCCTGATATTGGTAAACTGCCTTTATTGTATCATCTTAAGGGTGATGGTGGCAGGTATGGTTCTGCAACAGTTGCAACTATTAAGGACCCTGATACTGGTCGGAATGTGTCTTATCATCGTCTAATGGAAATAGGAAGAAACAGGTTTACTGCTCGTCTTATTCCTAAGCGTCAGACTCGTACTACTTATGATAAAGTCAAGGGTGACCTTGAGATGGCTGTTTGTATTGGTAACTCAGTCCCTGTTATGGTTGCTGCGTCACTTAGTCCACCATCTGGTGTTGATGAGTTTGGGATAGCAAATGCTCTTGACAAAACCAGTCTTGTTAAATGTATTACAAAGGATTTGGAGGTTCCTGCTGAGTCTGAGTTTGTGATAGAGGGACGGCTTACTAAAGAGCTTGATCGTGAGGGACCTTTTGTTGATCTAACAGAAACACGTGATTTTGAGCGACAAGAACCAGTGTTTGTTGTTGATTGTATCACCCATCGAAAGGATGCTATGTATCAAGCTTTGATTCCTGGCAGATTTGAACATAAAATCCTAATGGGTATGCCAAAGGAGCCAACGATTTATGATGAAGTAAGCAAGGTCTGTGATTGTAAAAACGTGCTTGTTACAATGGGTGGTGGAAGCTGGCTTCATGGTGTTGTACAGATTAAAAAGAAAAACCCTGATGATGGTAAAAAAGCAATAGAAGCAGCGTTTAACGGTCACAAGAGTATGAAACATGTGGTGATAGTTGAGGAAGATGTTGATATCTACCGTCCTAATGCTGTTGAATGGGCTATAGCAACACGTTTCCAGGGCGATAAAGACCTGGTTGTTAAACCTGATCAGCCTGGTAGTAGTCTTGATCCGTCGTCTAAACAAGAACCTGGTAAAAAAGCACTTACCTGTAAAGTTGGTGTTGATGCAACTATTCCTTTTGATGTTGATAAAAGTAAATATGAGATAGTTAGATATAAAAAAGTTGATATAAAATGATTACCTCAGGTGAAGGTAAATATAAGGTTTTTTTAGAAAAACACAAGCTTGGCGATGATTTAATCTACATTTTAGGTGGTGGTGAAAAATCTCATGTTGGGGGCTCAGTGATTTGTGAGCCTGGTAAAAAACCATATATCTTAACTTATGGTAATCATCATGATCATATTGTTTTAGCACCACTTGCTGTGGCTGCTTGTAAAAAATATAATAAAATTGTTGTTGCAGTTGGTGGTATACATATTGATAATGCTGGTAAAGAAGAAATAGAATTATTAGTTCGCAACTGTAAAGATTTAACGAGGTTTGTTTAGATAAACAATGGTTTTAGTATTTGTTTAAGGATTGGGAAAATATCTATTAGTTTTTGTAATAAACTAGTAAAAATATTAAGGTTTTTCTGTTTAGGCATAGTAACACTTAATGAAGCCCAGTCGCTTTCTGCTCCATACATATCTGTTGCTTTGGCGCGTACATTATAAGTTCCTTTTTCACTCCATATATGTTCAAATGTCACTTGATTATCTGAACCTATTGGACCAACGATTTCTACTGCGCTACCGTCATCCCAATCTAATGTTATGTATCCGTCATCATATTCATGATCATAGAAGTTTACTGTATACATATATTTTATTCCTGGTTGACCTGAATCTGGGCCATCTAAACTACTAAGGGGTTTACCATTTATTAGAATGGTATCATTAATATATGGGTAATAATCAAAATTAGATCCTTCTCCAAGTATAGGATGTGGTTTATCACCTATTCCATCACCATTTGCATCAGTACCACTATAATCATCCCAGTAGTTGCCACCGATTGGAAGATCATCATTCCATTTATTATTGCATTTATCCTTTGCATTGAAAACAATATTATCATAGAAACTATTATGATAAATTAGGTTGTTGTTTGAGTTTTCCCATATAAATATTCCAAAATCAGTTTTAGTTATATCATTTTCAAAGATAGAATTATAGTTAGCTGAATTAAGTAGGTATATACCGTTTGTGCAATCTTGAATTGTATTCCCAAATATTTTATTATAATCTGATTTTACTGCTATTGCTGCATCATCTTCATAACCACCACAATGTCGAAGAACGAAAGCACTTACAACTGTTCTAGCTGTATCATTTATAATTATGATATTTGAAAAATCCCCTCCATCAATTACTGGAGACGAAAGAGTTGAACCATATTTAAAATCAGGGTGACCTATTAAATTAACATCCCAATCAATTCCAATATTGTTTTCATAATAAGTACCACCTGCTACATAGATGTTGTCACCATCTTTTATCAATCCTGATCCTAATGCTTGTTTAATTGATTTAAAAGGTTTTTCAGGTGTACCATACCATGGTCCAGCAGTGTTATCATCATTAACATAATGACAGCATCCTGAGATTTTTGGTGGATTTTTAGTTTTAGAATTATAATCTAACTCAAATTTATATCTCCCATAATCTGGGTCATCTGGGTCATCAATATATGTTCTTTTCTCAATATGATACTTCCAATATGGTTGAGTTTGTTTTGGTGTCCTCCATTCAATTACAACATAATCACAATAGCCAACAGTACCATCACTATCAGAATCCTCAACAGTCCTAACAGTACCTACATTTTCTCCAGCTGTAATGTCCATGCCTAACCAATCACTTACCTTGTTACTATTGGATACAACAGTTATTTTCTTAGGTGGATCACTAAATACTGTTTGAGTTTTGTTTATTGCTGCAGCAGTTGTAGTAGTAAATAACAGCATTCCAATTAATATACAAAATAATTTCTTCATTTTTTTTCCTCCCTACAAAATTTGATAAAACAGTATCATTTATGTTAATATAAATTTTTTTAATAAATATATGGAACATTTGTTACACTTGATTTAAATACTTACATAAAAAGGATAAAAAACCTAATTTAGAAAAAGATAAAATATTAAAATAACATAGCATCACTATTCGCATGGGGAAATTTTATGGATTTAACAAAAGAAGAAGAAAAGATTCTTGATGGTGAAAAAGGCGAAGTAATGGAGAAGATGTTCCGTTTACTCGTTCGTTTGGGTGAGATTTACAAAGCAGATAAAATGATACCAGTAGGCTCTGTTCAGGTTGCTGGTGTATCATATAAATCAATTGCTGATCCTGGTACCGAGTTTTTAGAGGATCTTGCAAAAAAAGGAGCAAAAGTAAAGGTTCTTACTTTTCTAAATCCTGCTGGTATGGATCTTGAGAACTGGCAGAAACTAGGTTTCCCAAAAGATTTTGCAAAAAACCAGCTTCGTATAATGGATGCTTTTAAAAAAATGGGTATAGTAATAACAGCTACTTGTACACCTTATCTTGCTGGTAATCTGCCACGTTTTAGGGAGCATATTGCTTGGTCAGAGTCTTCTGCTGTTTCTTTTTCTAACTCTGTGATTGGTGCTCGTACCAATCGTGAAGGAGGACCATCAGCACTTGCGGCTGCAATATGTGGAGTGACACCAAATTATGATCTACATCTTTGGGAGAACCGTCAACCATCAATGAAAATCAAGGTAGATGCTAAACTTGAGTTAAGCTCTGATTTTGGTGCACTAGGTTATTTTGTTGGTAAACAAGTTAAAAACAAAATCCCATATTTTACAGGGATAAAAGATGCTAATACTGATCAACTAAAAGCACTTGGCGCTGCAATGGCTGCATCTGGTGCTGTTGCATTGTATCATGTTGAGGGTTTAACACCTGAGGCAGATCTAGTAGAAAAAAAAGATCTTGAAACTATTTCCGTTAGTGATAAAGAACTTAAAGAAACATATAAGAAGCTAAACACTGGTAAAAACCCTGATATAGTGATTTTTGGTTGCCCACATGCTAGTCTTCGTGAGATCTCAGTTCTTGCTGAGAAACTAAATGGTAAGAAACTTAAGAAACCTGTTTGGATTTGTACTTCTAGGATGATGAAGGAAGCATCTGATAGGATGGGTTTTACACAAACAATTGAGAAAGCAGGGGGTCATGTTGTTGCTGATACTTGTATGGTTGTTAGTCCAATTGAGGAGATGGGTTATAAAACAACTGGCGTTAATTCTGGTAAAGCAGCTAACTATTTACCTGGTTTTTGTAAGCAAAATGTTGTGTTTGCAGATATTGATGATCTCGTGGAGGGACAACTATGAAAGGAAGAATGATATCTCCTGGTAAAGCCAAGGGTGAGGCTATTGTTTCATCTGAGCCTATTGGGTTTTATGGTGGTATTGATATTAAAACAGGTGTTGTTATAGAAAAAGGTCATCCTTTAGAGGGGCGTTGTGTTAAGGGTAAAATCCTTGTTTTCCCTTGTGGCAAAGGTTCAACCGTCGGATCATATGTTATTTATGGTATTAAGAAAAATGGTGTTGCACCGGCAGGGATTATTAACAAGGAGACTGAGACTATTGTTGCAACAGGGGTGATTCTTGCTGGTATACCTTGTGTAGACCAGGTTGATATTAGTAAAATCAAGGATGGTGATACTGTCCTTGTTGATGCCGGTGAGGGAAAGGTTGAAATTAAATGATATATTTAAAAACAGACATAGCGGAAAATTAAAATTGAGAAAAAATATATATTATACTAGATATTATATCTAAATAAAAATATCTAATGTCGGAGCACTTAAGATGAAATGTAATAATTGTGGGCGAAGACTCCGCCCAGATGCTAAAATTTGCATTTTTTGTGAACGACCGGTATACAATAAAAACGAAAAAATAGTAAAAGAAAAAAAATATGTTGTTATAAAAAGTTAATAACTAGTAAAATAGTATTCTAGTGTCTCATTGTCCACATACTGCCAATACCATTTAGCGTAATATCATGGTCACCATCATCATCAGACCATGTTATTTTACCACCTACTGTGCTTCTACCAATATTCATACCAACAGGATCTATTGATACAAATTCTTTTTCGATGGATTTTTCAAATTTAATGTTTAAATCTAAAAATACATCATAGGTAGCTAATAAAGGCTGCAATGCTCCAGGTTTTGCTTTTATACTTATCTCTGTAGGTCTTTTTAATAAAAGTGTGACTCTGTCTGAATCATCAATTGTTATTTCAACATCATCTAAAATTGTAAGAGTATCTCCTTTGTCAGTGGTTATAATTAAAGAGCTATATGGGTTAATTTTATATGTTTTTGAATTAATTGTTTGACTTGTTAAATAATAATTACTATAGTAGATATTCCAACCATTATCTAATGTAATATGGCACCAGTCCCATCCTTTGATTATAGTTTTTAATAAAGTAGTTGACCAAGAATGTTCATGATGGCCGATACCATTTACTTTGTAATCATTTCCATTTATTGTCACAGTTCCCTCAACTGAGCAACCAGTGAATATATAGCTTGCGATTTTGCTTTTATCTTCAAAAACTTCTCTGTTATGATATGTCCAAATTGCAAGAGAAGGTGCCTTAAATGTCAAATCCATGGTTATATCATTGTTTTCATCAATATCATTATCTTCAATGTGAACAGTCCATTTTGGGTACATCCCTTGAACCCATGAATCCTCATATTCAATAATAATTTCTGATTCCGATGATTTAACTTTAAGTGTAGGCTCCCAGATTAATCCTCCACCTCTAAGTTTATTTACAACTCCACCATATTCTTGCCCCTCTTCCGGTCCATGTAAAGTTACTACTAACATATCTGGTTTTGCTGTCAATAAATCAATATATGCCATATGATTAAAGCTTATTGTCACTGTCCATCCAGCTAATTCACTGTTTTTGTCAAATACTGCACTATAGTACCACCATTCTCTACTAACAGTGCTAAGTACATCATCAAAATGTGCTCCTTCATCTTTTGGGGAGGTACCTCTTGGTACTGTGCTAAAAGGAGGAGGTAAAATTGTAGGTGGAACTGGGCTATTTACAAACATCCAGGTACCATATATGTAATTTGTTGGCTTATAAATTATAGTGATTTCCCCATTACAATCAGTTATTTCATCCCGCTCTACAACATATGGGGAAAGACCAGAAAGATTGCAATTACCTTCTATTCTAATATCACTCCATTTTACAACTGTTGATACATATGTTACAATTAGTTTGTTGTTTTTATCATCTTTTTCAAAATAAATATCTGGTATTTTTTGTTCAGGTGCTCTAGGTAAGATGCCTGTTGTGTATAGTACAACACCCGCAATAATAATTAACGCAACGACAATTATCGCATCGATTTTTTTGAATTTAATCTTCATGTAACATCAGCTTTTCTATTTAGTCTTATATAAATATCTTAATTAATATATTATTAAACTTTTCTTTACAACTGTTATCTAAACGACTAAAATAGCCCTTTTCTTAATAATATCCTATCTTTGATGTTACTTTATTTATTTCGCATTTATAGTTAACGGTTTACTTTTTAAAAAAACACTGCATACCATGCTGATTAGAGGCTTTTATAAACATGCAGTTTAACAATAAAGAAACTAGGCTAATTCTCGAAGACGGATCTATTTTTAATGGATACTCTCTTGGTTCTAAAAAACCGGTAGCTGGCGAAGTAGTATTTAATACTGGTATGGTTGGTTACCCTGAAAGCTTAACTGATCCTTCTTATAGAGGACAGATCCTGGTTTTAACATACCCTCTCATTGGTAACTATGGCGTACCAGGATATGAAAAAGAGGATAATCTGTTAAAATATTTCGAGGCAGAAAAAATACAAATCCAGGGTTTAATAATATCAGATTACTCCTTTAATTATTCCCATTGGAATGCTAAAAAATCTTTATCAGATTGGATGAAAGAACACAAAATACCAGGTATCTACGGGGTTGATACAAGAGAGTTAACAAAAAAACTAAGAAAAAAGGGAGCACAACTTGGGAAAATAGTTTACAAAAACGAAGATATCATATTTGAGGACCCAAATAAAAGAAACCTAGCCTCAGAGGTTAGCATCACAAAACCTATAACATATAAAAAAGGTAAAAACAAGGTTGTACTTGTTGACTGCGGTGTAAAAAACAATATAATCCGGGCATTTCTCAGAAGAGATTATACTGTTGTTCGAGTTCCATGGGATTATGATTTCTCAGATGAAAAAACAGATGGAATTATTTTATCAAACGGGCCAGGCGATCCTAAAAAATGTAAACAAACAATAAAACACACAAAAAAAGCAATGACAAAAAACACACCCATCCTGGGGATATGCCTAGGATCTCAAATACTTGGTCTAGCTGCTGGTGCCCACACCTATAAGTTGAAATATGGTCATCGTAGCCACAACCAACCCTGCATAGAAGTGGGAACAAAGAGATGCTACATAACAACACAAAACCACGGTTATGCAATTGACTCAAAAACATTACCAGAGGACTGGCGTGAATGGTTCATAAACAACAATGATGACACAAACGAAGGAATAATTCACATGTCAAAACCTTTTTATGGGGCACAATTTCACCCCGAGGCATCACCAGGACCAGATGACACAGAATTTATTTTTGACATGTTTACAAGGGCGATGAAAAGATGAACTGGAAAATCAAAAAACCAAAAAAAGTTTTAATCCTTGGATCAGGTGCAATCCGCATAGGTCAAGCCGGTGAATTTGACTACTCGGGTAGCCAGGCAATTAAAGCCCTTAAAGAAGAAAAAATAAAAACAATACTAGTTAATCCTAATATTGCAACAATCCAAACATCTGATTACCTCGCTGATAAGGTTTATTTTATTCCACTTGAGCTGTATTTTGTTGAAAAAGTAATAGCAAAAGAACGCCCTGATGGAATACTACTTGGCTTTGGTGGACAAACAGCGCTTAATGTTGGAGTAGAGCTTGCTGAAAAAGGTGTTCTAAAAAAATACAAAGTAGAAGTACTTGGAACACCAATTGATTCCATATTAAGTACAGAAGATAGGGATATTTTTGTTAAAAAAATCAAAGAAATAGGACTCAAAGTTCCTCTCAGTAAAGCAGTAACTAGTATCGATGAAGCCGTTAAAGTCGCTGAAGAAATCAAGTACCCTGTTATGTGCAGGATAGCTTATGCGTTAGGCGGCCTTGGATCTGGTGTTGCAAGAAATAAAAATGAACTAGTTGAAATCACAAAAAAAGCTTTTTCTTACACAAAACAAGTCCTAATAGAAGAGTACTGCGGTGGTTGGAAAGAACTAGAATACGAAGTTGTAAGAGATATTTACGATAACTGCATTGTTGTTTGCTCCATGGAAAATGTTGATCCCATGGGGATTCACACTGGTGAAAGTATTGTTGTTGCCCCTGTTCAAACCCTTTCTGCTTCTGAAAATTTTAAACTACGTTCTATTTCAATTAAAGCTATCAGGCATCTTGGAATAATTGGGGAATGCAATATTCAATTTGCTTTTGATCCTAATTCTGAGGATTATAGAATAATAGAGGTTAACGCAAGACTCTCCAGAAGCTCTGCACTTGCTTCTAAGGCAACTGGTTACCCATTGGCTTTTATTGCTACAAAACTTGCTCTTGGATATAGTCTATCTGAAATCCAAAACAGTATTACCAAAGAAACTTCTACTTGTTTTGAGCCTGCACTTGATTATGTTGTTGTTAAGTTTCCACGCTGGGATTTACAAAAATTCAAAAAAGTCAGCCTCCAGATTGGTTCAGAGATGAAATCTGTTGGAGAAGTAATGGCGATAGGCCGAAGTTTTGAAGAAGCATTGCAGAAGTCAATAAGGATGCTTGATGTTGGGTTCAACGGTCTTGTTTGTAATAAAATAGCGTTTATTGATCTTAAAAAAGAACTCAGAGAACCCACTGATAAAAGACTTTTTGCAATTGTAGAAGCAATAAAACAAGGTTTTACTATAGATGAAATCTACAGTCTTTCAAATGTTAACCCATGGTTCCTGTATAAAATAAAAAATGTTGTTGAAATAGAAAAACAACTTAAAAAATATAAACTTCAAAAAATCCCAGCCTCTCTTTTCAAGGAAGCAAAACAAAAAGGTTTTTCTGATAAACAAATCGCGCAAATCGTTGAAAACAAAGAGCTCGAGGTTAGAAAGCATAGGGAAAAAATA
>Ga0172363_10003693_pt1 | contig 12454 bp, 16 predicted proteins | sample LakKivs2_kivu2a2_FD_114541 | JGI IMG/M metagenome (GOLD analysis project Ga0172363, IMG submission 114541) | Sediment microbial communities from Lake Kivu, Rwanda - Sediment s2_kivu2a2 | ecosystem: Environmental > Aquatic > Freshwater > Lake > Sediment | place: Rwanda: Western Province, Lake... | reverse complement strand
TGGGGAGGGAGAGGTCGCCGAAAGTAATTTATAAACCCCATCCCGCGTGTCGTAAATAAGACATCTGCAGTCACGGCTCAGACAGAATAGTCGTTGGTAATGTCGTAAATAAGAACTCACCTGTGGCGTCGGTTCAAGACAGTATAAATTTGGTATAACAAAAAAAAGTAACTTTTCGCGGGCAAGGGGCAGGGTTTGACAAGGTAGGGCAAGGTAATGGGAAGGGGCAAGGTCAGACAAAATTACCCCTAAAAGACGCCAAGGGGGACGATGACAAGGCTTCGGCCGTACCTATAACCCTGCCCAACCCTGCCCTAACCTTGCCCCCTGCCGACCTAAAAACTGTTATCTTTAAACTTCATCTGTCATGAGGTTTTCTTGAACCTTTTTTCTAATCGTTGCCATGCGCGCCACAACGCCTTGCGGTTTAATACCCATTTCACTTGCGACTTTCGTGATGCTTTTACCCTCGACGATTTTCTTTTGTAAGACTTCAAGTTCGCGGGGCGTTATGGAGTTCACCAAACCAAAAACTTTGCGATTTATTCTAAACAATAATTCTTGGATCATCAGTTCTTCTACTGCCCGATTTTCATGTTCGTTAAGAGATTCTCGATGAAGATTGAACGATAATATGAAAAATCTGGCAAATCCCCCAAAAGAATCAGACTTCAACGGCCGTGAATCACGGGGTGCTACTAAATCATGGGGTGCTATTTTGATAGAAGATAAATTCTGTTGGATAGGGTCATATTTTCCCATTTCCTTCCTCATTTCCTTCCAACTTTTCTCTGTCTGTTTTTTTAACCAATCGTATGTATCGACATTCGCTACGAGCATGGCGGAAACAGCGACACCGGGGACGACTATTATTCTTTGCATGATTTATCTCAAATACCCTTTATTTAGCAACATTTATAAGCGTCAGAACGTTTAAATAATAAGCGATATTAAGATTATAAACGGAAGTAGAAGAGAAGGACGGAAGGATGGAAGGACGGAAGGGCGGAGGTCGAAAAAATTGCTGACCATTTTCATCTTCAAGCAAGATAAAATGAAATACTCCTACCCAACTTTGTTTAAGCATTTTCACGGGCGGCGGGAAATCAGAATTACAGTAAATGACTTCGGCGAGGTGCAACGCAAGCCGTATGAATACCCCGGCATCCCGCATGTGGATATTGTGCCGAGCGTCATCGCTGTTGAAGCAAAAGACGTGCCAAAGATTGAGGCTCTCTTTCACAAATTCGGCGTGTCTTACATTAAAATCCCACTTCAAAAAGCCACGTTGTATGTTGATGAAAAAAAGAGAGACGTTCAATCATTGAAAAAATTCCAAAATTGGTCAGAAGGAGGTGTTTGGAATGGAAGAATGTTGTGAAGCAACGCAGGTTGTCCAGTTCGAGAACCTTCCCAAATGCGAATTTGAAAACCACTACGAACGGTGTCCGAGCGGGCGGAGGATATGCAAGTTCTACGATGCCCCGTGCGGAGTGGAGAACCCCGCGAAGTGCGTGGTTTTGCAGAAAGTAAACAAAGACATGGCGCTTGCGAAGGTCAGAGCCATCAATCTCGCGCAGACTGACGGGCAACAACACACGAAAAAAAGGAGGGTAAAAAATGCCGAAAAGGGGCAGCAAATACCAGCATCTTTTTGACGATCCCGATGTCGGCCCTTGGCTATCGGGATATGATAGGGCCACACAACTGGCGTATGCCCGCGAGTTCGATAGATTACTCAAATGGCTCAAAAAGACGCCGAGAGAAGTGGTGATAGAGCGGAAGGCCGATCTCAAATGCGAGGATGAATACAAGCGCAAGCGATACGAGCGGCTGGTCTTTGATTTTTTCAAGTTGCTTTTAAAAACACGGGGAAGGGCAAAAAAGACTGTCGATGCCGCGAAATCATTCTTTAGATTTCGATTCGGCAAGCGCGGCGAACTCGACTTCACGGTACATGAAATAAAAGAATTCGGCAAAGTCGGGACTGTTTACATTGATTATCTTCCAACCCGCGAGGACTTGAAGGCGTTAATCGAGGTGGCCGACGTGCGAGACCGGGCGATACTGCTAACGCTAGCATCTACAGGTATATGCGGAGACATAGCGGAATTCACGCGGCCACAGTTCGAGCAGGGGATCACGCGCAGGGCCGCTCCTAATGATCCCGTCTGCATGGCCCCGCGCGGCGGATACCTCAAGCGCCTAAAAACAAACGTCCGCATGCGCCCATTCCTGACCTGCGATGCGGTGAACGCCATAAAGGTTTACCTGAACACCCGCAAGGACGGCGCGACTTGGCTCTTCGTGGAGCGCAACGGTAAAAAACTGAGCACCGGCGCTTTGGATAAAATAATAAAACGGTTGGTTGAAAAGGCGATGCTTGACATCCCAAATGACCAACGAATGAGGTTGCACAACTTCCGCGATTTCTTCAGCGAGGCGGCCCACGATGCGGATATTCCCCACGATTGGATATGTGTATTATACGGGCGAAAGATAAGCGGTTCCGAGGATTTCTATGTTCATGCCACCGAGGAAAAACTTGTCGAGAAGTTCAAGCGCGTCGAGCCGCATCTAAGCGTTTCCCGCCTTTCCAATATGGTGCTCTTGCGCAAGCAGCACGAAGTCGCCCTCGATGATCACGAGCGAGTGGAACTTGAGGGAATAAAGCGGCTGGTCGGGGAGGAGAAGTTCAGGCGTTGGGCGGAATACGAACTTGCTATGAAGCCGTGTATCGAGTGGGACCCTGAAACGGAATATGAACCCGCGATCTATCGACGGCAGCGGATTTTGGAGGAGATGCTGGGCGGGTTCCGAGGTCGGTCTCGGTGAGGCACTACACGGACTTCCCCGAACGGTTGAAGCGGATTTACGATAGTGCCGGGTTGAGGGTGCTGGAATGATAGAGTGTATGTTTAAAAAAGGTTCCGTTGTGTTCGTGTTTAAGTCTAATTCGCCCGCGATCTCAAAGGCGGGGATTCACTTCAAATTGTGCGGGTACCGCGGGGAAAGGCTCACGATAAGTCCGTACGGTGAGGCCGTGCCTAAAATGTATGAGTATCCCGGCATCCCGCATCTCAAGTTGGCGCGCGGGATAATATTGGTCGAGGCGGCAAACGTGGCAAAAGTGGAAGAACTCTTTAACAGATACCAAATCCCATATCTCAAAATCCGCCCGCGGTCTATTTCAAACCATCACTTTTTATAAATTTAGTGTAAAAAAGGGTTGAAAAATCAAGGCACCATGAAATTATGTGCGAATGTTAATAACGAAAAATGGCATGAATTCTTCGGCTAACGAAAGCGGCTGAGCCGCCCACTTTTTTTCGTCTTAGGAAAATGGGCGCTATATAGTAAAGGAAAAAAATTGCAACACATATGAGAATAAGGTAAATTGTGTAAACATTAGGGATATTTTCAACTGCACTGAGAGTGGCTATTAGCGGTGCAGGCGCTGATACAAGAGAAATTACTAAAAATGCATAAGAAAATTTCCCTAATTTTTGTGTGATCGATGGTGAAAATTCCTTGGTAAAATAACTCGCGGTAAATGGAATTATGGCTACCATAAAAACGAAAATTTGAATTATCAGAATATACAAATACCGTGTTGCCAAAATATTTTTTGTGTTGGTATCAAAGGAAGCCACTTGCAGATAAGAGAATAAGGCTAACCATGTGACAGTCAAAAGGATAGATATTGGGGTAATCAAAGATTTAAATGCTTCTTTAGCGGGAAATGCTTCCTTAGCAGGTTGGGGCCTTCCCTTTTGCGATTTTGCCATTTTTCTTGCACCACTTTCCTTTCTACATCCTAATTTTTAAAACTGCTGGCGGAGGATTTTGTTCCTTGCACTTGGAGGAAAGCAGTTCTACATTATCCGAAGGGAATAAGCCACCATCTGCCCCTCTTGGGCCATCATACTGTTCAGAATTAACATCGCTTGCACTCGCGTCTCAAAATATGAATTTATTTTGGGAAACAGCGATTCGAGTTTTTCATCACTTAATCCCATGATCTCCTTAAAGTCGTTGCGTATCGATTCATAAGTTCTCATCTGTTCTCGCACAGATTCCATTTCTTCAGGGAAAGATAACTCTTTTTCTCCAAGAATTTGGAGCCGTTCATTGACCGCCGTCACTATTTTTGAATGAAACAATATGCGTTCGCGTAGAGAGCGGATCGAGGACTCTTTTCTTAGCCTCTCTATGTTCTCGATTAAGCCGTGAACTAACTTCACTCGGACCACTTCGAGGCTCCGCTCGGCTTCCGCTCTCTGTTTCTCTGCCTCTTTGCGCCGCTCATCTTCGCTTTTTCGGGGAATGGGCGTCTCGGTCATGATTAATTCCGAACAGAAGTTTAAACTGACATCTTAAATCAATTACCCCGCCGGTGATTGGGTTGACATCGTGTCACGCAAGGTTGTAAACCACTTTACAAACAGACCTTTTAAGTATTAAATTCATAAGTTTGTTTGTTCCGGTCAGGAGCGTTCGGAATGGAAAATAAAAGCAAAGGTTTTTTGGTAATTTGCATTGGCGTAGTGCTGATACTTGGAGGACTAGCGCTCCGCGAAGCAGTGGCATATAGAAACGTTGGGGTTCCTTCGCAATACCGAGAATACGGAGGAATCGGATGGTGGGAGTATTCCTCTGTTAGTGTTCCCGTCAAGGGCGCCTACGAGAATCAGGCGTGGGTTCTGATTGGACTTGTAGCCGCAACGATTTTGGGCGGAACCTATGTCGGGTGGATTATGCCCAAGAAGTAAAATTTTTTAAATTTTTAACTTTTTTAAATTTCTTTAATGTGTTTAATAATTTTAACTTTTTAAAAAAATTTATATTTCTATCATCAATTTTGACTGCATCGCACAACACTTGTTTAAAAGGAAGCCACTATATCTTCATAGACGAGGACGAACAAACATGTCATTAATAGATGTGCTTGCAGGGGCTGTGATAGGCGGGTGCATAGGTGTCGCGGGAGGAGTGATTGCTGTAAAATATGAGTGGAGAAAACAGATAGATTTTGTTTGTGTGAAAGAAATTTACGAGCCACTTCACAACAAAATAATTGAGCATCTTTATTTTATCAAAAAATGTGTATACTACCCTGTAGATATTGAACCATTTGTTAGCAAGATAGAGGATAGTTTTTGGTATTCTCGTGTAAACAAAAAAGTCGCTGAGAGATTTAGAGAGTGGCGATTATGTGTATCTGAATATGATGCAATCGTGAAGGATATGCGTGTAAAAATCGAAAACGCAATAGCCCAAGAGATTGAAACACGTCTAACCGCGTTTAAAATTTCTACGGACTACAATCATTTAATTTTAGAATTTAAGAAAATCACAACCGATGGATTTTTGGGTTCCGGGACTACTGGTTCTTATTTATTAATCCAAGGAAAGACCAAGGATGAGGAGTATTATTTTATCAACAATTTTAAAAACATGGGGACGCCTCCAGAACGTGAGATCGAGGCGAAACTCGCAAACGGTTTTCCAAAGACCATTTATGAAAAAATCAGAAAAGACCCTTTGTTTGATGGGTTATACAACAAAGTCAAAGAAATCGAAAATGTTACATCACAACTTCGAGATGTCCTTGAAAGGCGGATAATAAAATAATGAGAACGACTGGTGATATAATGACGGGAGATTTCAGCAAGGATGATAAGATAAAAGCCCTTCTTTGGTGCAATCGTCACTGTTGTCTTTGCGGAAAAGCCTGCGGTAGCAATATAGAAGTCCATCATATAGTTCCTATTGAGCAAGGCGGATCAGACGACATTGATAACGCTATTCCCCTCTGTTTCGATTGTCACAAGGAAGTTGGCAGTTATAACGAGAAGCATCCTATTGGTAGCAAATACCGCGCTGAAGAACTGAAAGTCCGCCGCGAACAAATCTACGAGGAACAAACTCGTCATCTCGTTCCTGCTGTTTATTATGGGGTTACTCAACAATTACCAGATGGTAGTAAGCGCCAATTTCCAGATGTAGGATTTTACTTGAGACACCACGGGGATTCCCTGCCAGTGAAGGTAAAAGTTATTCTGGACATTCTGCTCGCGGGACGAAGTTTAGGTCATCCAGATGCAGAGTATTATGGCGGCGGCAAACTTTGGCATCTGAATCCACGGTTTGGACATATGGGACACTTTGCCATACCAAAAGAAGCCGCAGAAAGCACCGAACGTCTTGATGTTAAAGCCTCAGTCACCATCATAGATCAATATTACCGCGAACACAAATTGTTGCCTGTCGGTTGGGTTTACATGAGAAAAGAAAATGATTGGTATTTTGAGCCATCCGAACCCGAGTAAAAATACTTCGATTTTAGCGGAACTAACGGCATTTCCGATTTGCCGCCTATTTTTTCAGGGATTTCTTCAATCGGGGCTTTTTTAAGGGCGTCCAGATAACCGCGCAGAATACCCGCATCTTAGAAGGCATGTCCAATTTCCTACTTTTAGAACCTTTAGTTCTTTTAGTTCCTTTAGTAACGTTCCTCGAAAGAACTTTGGGCCTCTTACGCCGGGCAAGGGGCAGGGTTTGACAAGGTAGGGCAAGGTAATGGGAAGGGGCAAGGTCAGACAAAATTACCCCTAAAAGACGCCAAAGGGGACGATGACAAGGCTTCGGCCGTACCCATAACCCTGCCCAACCCTGCCCTAACCTTGCCCCCTGCTCCAAAAAGCCCCGCCGAACCATCACAGTTATCTTGTAAGATTGAGCATCACTAAAGGTTCTAAAGGTTTTAAAGGTTCTAAAGGTTCGATTTCAAGATCTGCCTATGTATCCCACCCTTGCTGCGCGGTTATTTTTAATATCTCATTCAGCCTTTTTTCAAGCAAATCGGCGTTAAAAATACCCGCATTCTCGAAAATCGTGTAAATTCCGCTATCTTTTAGAGTTATTTCACTGCGAGGTATTCCGCATCGGGAGCATATCGCCGTGCATAACCTATCTCTGTGAGTTTCCGCCCTATCGTTTCGGGCTTGAGGTCTATACTATATCTTTCGATGAGGACGTTTCTGACATCCTTCACCTTAACCCACTTTGCCCCGCTCGATCCAGCCTCGCGCATGATTGTTTGAAGCGCCTCCGTTACGTCGATGGGCGCCTCGGCAAGCATGTTGGCATCTTTCAATAATTCATCCGCCGCCTTTTCATCGAGGGGCCTGTCCATCTTCCGCTCGCGCATCTCAGTCAGCAATCGGGAGCACAGCAGGATGAATCGGCGCGGGTTGTGGTCGGCAATTTTCGCTATCTTTGTTATCGCATCCTTTTCGATTGGTAACGATGCCTCAGCGGGTTGCGCCTGTTTCACGCGGCTCGAAAAGAGTTCAACGAAAAAGTCATCGTCGGGGCGCTCGAACTTGATGGCGGGAAATCGCGCGAAGGTGTCGAGGCGCTTGAGCATCCGGGCCTGTTCCAATGTTGCGAAAAGAATAACGAAGCCGCCCTCATCGAGAACCCGCGCGCAGAGATCGGCGAGTCCGAAGGCGGCCTTATGCGAGAAGTTATCAGGCATGTCAAAGAGAAGGCCCAAACGCGCGACTTCCGCGGCCACTTTTCTAAATATTTCCATTCTTTCTTTTGAGGCGATTCCAACTATCACATCCCTCACAATTAATGGCCCCTCCTGCCCAATTTTTGATGCTATGTGCCGTCTCATAGCATGTTCTATTATTGTAACGTTGCGGGGAGATACCAATGTGGTTAGGTTCTTGTCATTGATTTCGAAATAACCAACTATTGAGGTTTTGCCACATCCCCGCTCTCCCTCGATGATGGCGCTCGACTTGGCCGAGACCAGCGCCTTGACTCTCTTTATCATGGGTGTAAAATCCTCGGCAACAAAAGAGAAAACTTTGGCCCGGTGCTCGGTGCCCGCGTCGAAGGTGGAAAAGGGATTACTGGCCAACTGAAAGGCGGGATACCAGCAGGTTTCGGCATCGGAAGGCGTCGGTTTAATCGGTTCGGTCTCCTTGGCGGGTTCAACTTGTCGAACTTCGGCAGGTTGCATGGGGAGGCTAAAATCTATGGTGATAGGGCCACGCTTCTTATCAATCTCTTTACCTGCGCTCATCCTTTTTCGCCTTTCTGCCTCGTTTTTTTCTAAGCATGCTTTCCAGCACCCTTTGGAGAATGTAAATGCTCGGCTCGAAATCGCGCTCGGGGTTCCATACTATCATCGGCTTCATTGCGAGGATATATTTGGCGGCTGCACACAGGCGCTCTTTGCCGACCGCGCTTTTGAGCAGTCCGACAAATTCTTCCATGTCTTTCTCTCTGGCTTCATCCACTATTTGAAGTATTTTGACGTAATCCAACGGCTCGGAGTCCTTGATTTTTTTGGAGCATGAGCGCCTTGAACTCTTCCCGATCCTTCCACAACTCTTGCGGAACCTCATAGTTTTTCTGCTTGGATTTTACGCCTCCGATCACCGTGTCCACCATTACGGGCTTGAGTTTTAGAGCAACGATGTCAGCGACCGCGCAGAATGTCCAAACGTTGTCTTTCCACTTGTAGGCGAGATATGCTTGGTCGCCGAAGTGAGCGAGGGTATTCACTTTTTCGGTTTGTGCGTAAACTGTTGAAAATCTGTAACCTCCCCATGCGTAATCGATTCGCCCGGTTACATCGAAGGAAAAAGGCTCACCCCACCCAAGTACTTGGCCATCACGCCACTCCCCGCGGCTGGTATATGATCAAATCGGCGAGCCTGCGCAGGATTCCCCGCATGACTTCCTCAATATCGACCTCTTTCGCAATTGTGAACGGGCCGAGGGTTACTGGGCCGATGGTGATTTGCTGTTCGATTTGCGTAGCCCCGAAACTTTTTCTTACCTCCTCGCCAGCATGCAAAAAGATGTCCCCTTCCGGCGGCGCCAACGAGGGTACCTCAACCCCGCGCACACGTTCAAGATAAAGCGGTTCAAATTCCGGCACTAACCCTCCGGCCCTTTCAACTTCCGCGCCATAGTCTCTGACTTCCTGCACCGCGTCGTTCCATTGCCGCGTCAATTGTTCGACGCCCGACCCCATCTGCAAAATTACGGGCATCGTGTTCGTGCCCATCGTCTCGATTGCGCGGTTCCAAACGTAAGCGGTAAGGGCTGGGTTCTCCTGCATCATCACATATAATTGGGATAATTGTTCCTCGGAGTATTCCCTAAAATTGCCAACATCGATGCCCATGCTTTTGATTGCCTCGGCAAACCACTCGCTCGGAACTAGTTCCACCCGTGCGCCCGTAACTTGGCTGATAACGTCCGCGATCTGATGGAATTTCAACCGTGCTTCCTCCGCCATGCCCGCGATTGAACGCTCACCCATTTCAAATCCCTGCAAAAATTTGGGCAGTTGGGCGGCAGTTTCTTGGAATAATTTTAACTGCGCCGCTGCTGCCACTTCAGCATCTGATGTCCAAGTTTCATAAAATTCTCTCACGATGTTTTCTGCCTCAATCAAAGGTAATTTCAAATCTGCGATTGAAGCCAAGGCCTCATCCGCCGAATCTCCGGCCGCTTTTGTTGCGGCAACCCGCTCCCGTGCTTCTTCTTCAAGCGCCGTAGTTGCTAATTCGCTGGCCCTTTTCTCGTCAACGTGCAGTTCGATTAAGCGCGCCACGATGGAGTTATAATCCATGCCTGCTTTTACCATCGACCTCGTTGCTTCGACAAGGACGGGGATGTAATTTCCGCGTTCGAGTTCAATCTGATATTCTTCCTTATTCAGTCCTGTCAGTTCTTGTAGAGCAACAGCATTTTGGTCAAATTGTTCGTTCAATATTTCCCGCGATTTCGCTTCATCATTTGTAATTTCTATCCATAATTTCTCTGCCAATGCCGCGCCCAATGTACCCGTCGATATTTTATCTAATCCGACTATCGATTTCGCTGTTGTTTCATCGAGATACCCCATCGCCATTGAGCAGTCGTGTATTTTCCTTGTCGCCTGCTCGCCCGAACCCGAAAATGCCATTAAAAGTCCTATAAATCCCCCAACCGCCGCCACCACAGTCCCGATTATTGGAACAACTCCCATAATGCCCGCCCCAAATAACCCCATGGCCGCTCCACCCGCCCCGGCCTGCGCCTGATTCATCGCCATGACTATCCGAAGTTGTTGAAGTTGGGTTATCAGGGCGACTATCTGAGGAATGATTTGAACCGCTTGAAGCCCCATGCCCAGCATCGCCATGCGGTTCTGGCTGGCGATGTTCGCTGCCATTTGTTCCGCATCCGCAAGTCTTTGTTGTGCCTGTCGCATCTGTTCATAAGCCCGCCGCGTTTCCTCACTATACGGGCCGGTTTTATACAAGGCGGAGAGATAATCCGTTTGGGCCGTATTCAACTCCTTCTGGGCGTCTGCGACATCGCGCATCGCCCGCTCAAGGCGGAGAGACATCATCGTATATTGGGTGAACATGCGCATCGCAGTTTGACCAATTGTGCCGACGCGGTTCAGGACCTCAACGGTTTCGAGGATGGTTTGGTTCTGTTGCCGCCAAGCCATCATCGCGGTCTGCTGGACGCGATTTTGTTCTCGAATGGCACTGCGATAATCCAGCATGCGATCGCGGGCCTGCTCTATCGTCTCGTTGCCCTTCTTCATCTCACCATAGACCGTTCGAAGGGTTTCGCTCGCTTCGTCCTTTCCTTGGATTATGAGTTGGATAACGTATTCAGGACTCGCCAACTTTATCCCTCCTCAATTTCTTTTGCTCCTCCCTGTTGATGACGAGTAGAGCACCAGCATCGACCGCATCGAGGTTTTCCGTCACTTCGGGCGCCCAGCCGTAACGACTCGCAAAAACGTGCGTTATCATCAACCTTTCGAGTTCGGGCGGCATTTGCTTCAACCGTCCGGCGAAATAGGCCTCGATATTTCGGGTAAAGGGAGCGGAATTTCGTTTAGTTCGAGAATTTCCCTCAATAGTTGCTGTCCTGCCTTACTGTCTAAATTTCCCGCTTGTTCTTCTGTCATTTTCGGTGATTCAGTTCCAAAGGCCAGCGCCGACACCGTGAATTTTTCGCTGTTAAGCCTTGTGATCCTACCGCTTGCAGGATCGATTTCTTCCGTAGAACTATCCCAAATTTTACAACGCTCGCGGATAGTCCACCGCCTAATCGTGAACTTCTCGCCCTCGATTTCTACCTCTTTAGTTTTTGGCATTTTTTTCCTCCTAAATTATTTTTTCTGGAGCGGGAAAGTAAGGAAATAAATTATTCACGACTTCCAAAACAAATCGGCGTCGGGCCTCGAACATTTTAAAGAGGCATGGAATAAGGCTCGCGTGTTGTATCCTCACCTGTTCGCGGATTTCCTCGCGGTACGCTAAAACGCGTGTGCGGGCCTGCCCAAGCGATTCGTTGACCTGCCGTACGCTATTGTAAACCGCATTCAACGACTGACTCGCCTCATCGCGCCCCTCGATGATGAGTTGCACGACAAATTCAGGTGATGCCATATCCTAACCTTCCTCTTTCGCCCGCTTGTGGGATAGGCGGATCAACCCCCCCTACGCTCCTGTCAGGGGTCGCTTTTTTATGGAGAGAACACGACGCAGTGCCTTTATTATTTGATGATTCTGCCACGGCGACGTGTTTGATTTCATCGATGGCGATGTAGTGAATATTTTTAAAGGAATGCACCTCGACCATCTCATCACTAACCGCAATTACTTTTCCCTTTAGTTTTGTTCCCGTTTTCAATGTCAAGAAAACTAAATGGCCAACTAACTTTTTTATTAAAGAAGCAAAGTCAATCGTTTTTTCGGTTGATTGTTGTTTCGTTTTGATCCCTTCTAAATGCGTTAACTTACAAATAATCCTTGGAAAGCGGCTTTAAGGCGGGTTTTTGGCAAAACGGTTTACCAAACCTATATTGTCCCAAACCGACGCCCGTGGGCGGTTCCTAAATAAGACAGCTAAAACCTTAAGTTATGTAGCCAAAATACACGCGTGATGACATGGAAGAAGCTGAAAGGCAGACGGAAAAGCCGGCCACGATAGACCTCAAGAAGCTGCTGAACACGAGGGTAATCGTGCATATCAGGGACGGCAGGAAACTCAGTGGCACCCTCACGCAGTACGACGAGTATATGAACATGTTGCTTGAGGACGTCGATGAAACAATGGGAGATAAACCAACTACCAAGTACAAAATTTTGGTGGTGAAGGGCGGCAACGTCCAGGCGATATCAATCTAAACTGCTTTTATCTCTTTGCCCATGAACTTCTCGCTCTCCAAGCCCTTGAAGACTTTTTCTCCAATATCTTTCGCGAGCTCGTAAGAGCCATCTTTTAGATTGACCAAGCCTCGTTTGACGAGGTTGTCCACGTGATACTTCACGGGCCACCAGTCGTCGATGGACATGTCGTCTTTGAGCGACCTTATCGTGGCCTGACCAAGCTTTCCCAGGGATATGAAAAC
>Ga0172363_10003682_pt1 | contig 12465 bp, 13 predicted proteins | sample LakKivs2_kivu2a2_FD_114541 | JGI IMG/M metagenome (GOLD analysis project Ga0172363, IMG submission 114541) | Sediment microbial communities from Lake Kivu, Rwanda - Sediment s2_kivu2a2 | ecosystem: Environmental > Aquatic > Freshwater > Lake > Sediment | place: Rwanda: Western Province, Lake... | reverse complement strand
TTTGGATTTTGACATTTGGTTTTTTGACTTTCTACGCTGTCGCTTCCCTTAGCCTTTGCATCGCCTCTCTTATCCCTTCCTTAGCCCGGAATACGCTGTTCCCCGCCACCAGCACCGTTGCCCCCGCTTTAACTATGTCCGGGGCATTGTCCGCATTAATTCCCCCGTCAACTTCCAGCTCGGCGCTTAGTGCTCTATCATCAAGGATTTTGCGTATGCTCGCTATCCTAGGCAGTGTTTCCGGGATAAAAGTCTGCCCGCCGAAGCCCGGATTAACGCTCATAACGAGCACCAAATCCACGTGACGAAGAAATTCCTCTACTGCGCCGATAGGAGTAGCTGGATTCAGGGATACTCCCGCCTTGGCCCCCAGCTCCTTTATCAACTTAATCGTGCTGTGGAGATGGGGAGAGGCTTCCACATGCACGGTAATAATATCGGCGCCGGCCTGAACAAACTGAGAGATATAACGCTCCGGGTGCTCTATCATCAGGTGCACATCCAGTGGCAGGGTAGTTATAGTGCGAATCGAAGCCACCACCGGAGCTCCGATGGTGATATTGGGCACAAAATGCCCGTCCATGACATCTACGTGGATATAATCCGCCCCGGCCCTGGCCACCTCGTCAATCTGCTCACCGAGGCGGGCAAAATCCGCCGACAGAATCGAGGGCGCCAGCTTAATCATCCCTTGATTAGCCTCTTGGCTCTTCTCAGCGCCTTTCCCACCTGTTGCGGGGAGGTGCCGCCGACCACATTCCGGGCGGCTACCGACGATTCCAGAGTTATCTTATAGACATCGCCGCTGAAGAAGGGGGAGAACTTGCGGTATTCCTTCCGGCCAAGCTCCCGGAAGTTTTTGCCTTCGCTCAGGGCATATTCGCTGAGCTTGGCTACCACGCCGTGGGCTTCCCGAAATGACAAGCCTTTCTGCACTAAGTAGTCCGCCAGGTCCGTCGCCAAGATATAATCTGTTTTCATCGCCTGAGCAATACGCTCGGTGTTCACTTTAAGCGCCTTTACCATCCCGGCAAACACTTCCAGGCTGGCGTGCAGCGTGTCCACAGTGTCGAACAGCCCCTCCTTGTCCTCCTGCATATCCCGGTTATAGGCTAAAGGCAGAGACTTCATAGTAGTTAAAATGCCCATGAGGTGGCCGTATACCCGCCCGGTCTTCCCCCTGACCAGCTCCGCCACATCGGGATTTTTCTTCTGAGGCATGATGCTGCTGCCCGTAGTAAAGCCTTCGCCAATCTCTATGAAGCCGAACTCGCTCGCTGACCACAGGATAAGCTCCTCAGCCAGCCGGGAAAGATGCATCATGGTAATAGCCGCCGCCGCTTCGTATTCTATGATGAAGTCCCTGTCGGAAACGGCGTCCAGGCTGTTGGTGCTCACCTTGCTGAAGCCCAGCTGCCGCGCCACGAATTCCCGGTCTATGGGATAAGGCACTCCGGCTAAGGCGCCACTGCCCAGGGGCAGGACATCCGTGCGCCGCAGACAATCCTGAAACCTTTCCTTATCTCGCTGCAACATCTCGAAATAAGCCAGCAGGTGGTGAGCCAGGAGAATCGGCTGGGCTTGCTGCAGGTGAGTATAGCCGGGCATGATGACATCCTTGTTCGCCTCAGCCACCTCCACCAGCGCCGCTTGCAGAGCCTTTATCTTATCAATGGTTTTTAGGATTTCCTCCTTGACGAACAGGCGCAAGTCCAGGGCTATCTGGTCATTCCTGGAGCGGGCGGTATGGAGCTTACCCGCCACATTGCCTATCTTTTCGAACAACCCCGCCTCGATGTTCATGTGTATATCCTCCAGCTCAGTCTTGAATGGAAACTTTCCTCGCTCGATTTCCTTGCGAATAGAGTTGAGCCCCTTGATTATCGTCTTCGCCTCGCTCTCAGCTATTATCCCCTGCTTCGCCAGCATCCGGGCGTGAGCGATGCTGCCCTCGATGTCCTGGCGGTATAGCCGCCGGTCAAAGGGAATAGACGCCACGTAATCTTGCGCCACCTTATTGGTGTCTTTCATGCTCCACAAGTTTGGTTTCTATTTTGGCTTCGCTTTCAGCTATTATACCTTGTTTTGCCAGTATTTTTAACAAGAGCAGTAACCTCCCGTGTCATTGCGAGGAGCCCGATGAATCGGGGCGAAGTGGCAATCTCATCTCATGATTCTCTCTCCCCTGGCGGGAGAGAGTTAGAGTGAGGGGGATTTCACCCTCACCTTAATCCTCTCCCATCAAGGGAGAGGAGGGCATTTTTTGTTTTGATTTGTCATTTTGATTTTTAAGTTTTGAATTTTGATATTGTTTAAGATTTCGTGCTTCGGATTTAGAATCTTCCCTTCACGGCTTCCATTCGAGGGTAGTTAGAGATATAATTGAATCAAGAAGGGATAAGAATAAACTGACACTAACAGAAGGATGACCTGAGTCGTGGAGAAAAACGTGGCCGGTCGACCTTCAAAGGAATGAATAGATGCGCATTCTTAGAGTCATCTACGTTTTGGCTATAGCGGTTGCGCTTGTCCTTCTTGTCGTCGCCGGTGTCGAAGCTTTCTATCCTGCCCCCCAATACCCAGACTGTTACGAGTGGCTGGGGCCTCCACCGGATTACGACAGCCCTGAGTACGAGGAGTGGCAGCAAGAATGCACAAGCATTGTGGACGAATATCAGCAGGAAGCAGCGGTACATGACAGGAACATTTTCTCCGTTGTCTTACCTCTGGGGGTGATATTTGCCGTCGTGGGCACCTTCGTTCGGCGCAGGCTGGATATTTTCGGGGCCGGCTTGATTCTAGGCGGCATAGGAACGATGATATTCGCAGTTACACCTTATGACCTGGACAACATACCGAGATTTATCGGCATTGCTGCCATCCTGGCTGTGCTTATCTTCGTGGGATACAAGGTCTTCCTCTCCCTAAGAAGAAGCTAACGAGTTTCTCTAAACATTGGTCATAATCCGCTTCGTGCCGCCCCGCTTTGCCAGTATTTCTAACAGGAGCAGTAACCTCCCGTGTCATTGCGAGTCCCGATAAATCGGGACGTGGCAATCTCATTGGCGCTGAATTCTGACTTCTGTCTACTGACTCCTGACTACCAGTTTCTAAACGTGATTATCGAGCTGCAGAGGTAGCTAGCTGTTGCTTTTCCTATTACTGCCTTTTCTTAGTAGGCGCCCTCGAAAATCTGGGTTATGTATAAGTATGTGAAGGCTCCCTCCTCTGAAAAAGAAACTCCCACACCTGTCTCAATGAAACGAGGTTCCAGTATGTTTGCCCTGTGTCCAGTGCTATTCATCCAACCTGAGACTGCCCACTCACATACTTCTTGTAGAGAAAGATAAGGACCTGGAATCGTTTGTCTGGTTGGCATCTTTGCCAGATTCTCTCCTCGTATAGTCCCGGGAGACATGTTATAGCTAAGAGGCCTCTCCCCTAGATATCGTTCATGGCCGAAGAAATTGTTCTCGACCATACTAATGCTATGCTCCCTGGCGAGACTGGTTAAGAGAGGGTCTTCGCTAAGAGTAGTTAGGTTAAACTGCTGTCTTTCGTCATTGACCAGTACAATTATTAGCTGCTCGACATCTGTCTCAGTGTAGTTTATCCCAGTAGGGCTTGATGAATTTCCCGCAAAGTTAGCCTGTATAGAATAGCGGGCATTTGTGGTGATGGTAGTTGAGGCAGCGTTCGCATTGGCAATAGTGCCCACATTGCCGGTCCAGGTGACAAAGTGGTAGCCTTCCTCAGCCTCGGCTGTCAGGTTGACGACTGTTCCCACGTCATAGGTAAACGTTCCCTCTCCAGGGGTGATTACCGATCCTCCAGCGGTACTGATGATAGTGAGGGTATAAGGTCCTCCATAACCACCGCCGCCACTGCCACCAACGCCACTGCAGCCTGCCATCGCTGCGATTAACGCTACCACAATCAAAAAACTGCCAATTCTTTTCACGTGTATCCCCTTCGTATTGTCATTGTAGCAGTGCCGAAGGAAGTGTCAATGACCCTTTTGAGCCAGTACAGATAGGCTAGTAACACAAAAGTTATCATATTGTCATTGCGAGCCCGTCCCCGATTAAATCGGGGATCTCGGGGCGACGTGGCAATCTCATCTCATGATTCTCTCTCCCCTGGCGGGAGAGAGTTAGAGTGAGGGGGATTTCACCCTCACCTTAATCCTCTCCCATCAAGGGAGAGGAGGGCATTTTTTTGTTTTGATTTGTCATTTTGATTTTTAAGTTTCGTTTAGGGCTTCCTAAACGTGCTTATCGAGCCCCAGAGGTAGATAGCGGATGCCTTCTGAGCAGGCAAGAATATCAGGTAAAAAATTGGCGCTTTGGGTAGCGCGAGAATTAGGGTATAAATTCGAAGGTTAAGGCATCTTAACAATAAGACATGGCCTATTGCTTTATGCTTCGCCGGGCAGAGGCAATGTCTCTCAACCGTTGTGCCTGGGTGAGCAATTTCTTCCTCAGCCTGATGTTCTCAGGAGTCACCTCAAGCAGTTCATCCCTATTGATAAAATCAATAGCTTGCTCCAAGCTCAGCTGCACAGAAGGAGTCAGCTTTATGCTAATGTCGGACGTAGAGGAGCGCATATTGGTTTTCTTCTTTTCCTTGCACACGTTGATGGCTATGTCCTGGGGCCGCGAATTCATCCCCACTATCATGCCTTCGTAGACCAGTGTGCCAGGTTCAATGAAGGTGAGTCCCCGCCCCTGGGCATTATTCAGGCCATAGGTAACAGCTATGCCTTGCTCCGAAGCTACTAGCGTTCCACTACGAGTCGAAGTTATATCTCCATGCCAGGCTTCATAACCAAGAAAATTAGTATTCATGATACCTTCCCCACGAGTGGCAGTAAGAAAAGCACTACGGAAACCGATGAGTCCTTTTGTAGGTATATGGAATTCCAAATGTATGTTATCATGGCCATCGTTGCGCATATCCGTAAGCTGGGCTTGCCTCTTGCTCAGCATCTCGGTTAGAATTCCAACGTATTCATTTTTAGTATCAAGAGCAAGAGCCTCCACGGGTTCCACGAGGTTGCCGTCGACTACTTTGGTAATAGCTTCCGGCCTGGAGACTTCAAACTCGTAGCCCTCCCGGCGCATGGTCTCAATCAGAATAGCCAGATGCAGTTCTCCTCTCCCTTTTACCAGGAAGGTGTCCGGGCTATCGGTATCTTGCACCCTGAGGCTGAGATTAGTCTCCAGCTCCTTGGAGAGTCGTGCCCGTAACTGGCGTGTGGTGCTGAAGCGCCCCTCGCGGCCAGCGAACGGTGAGGTGTTTACTCCGAAGGTCATCTCCACCGTTGGTTCGCCAACTTCTATGCGTGGTAGAGCTTCAGGCTGCTCCGGGCTAGCAATGGTATCTCCAATGCTGACTTTTTCAAGACCGGTCACAGCTACTATGTCGCCCGCCTCAGCCTCTGCTACCTCCAGACGTTTGAGACCGAGATATGTAAGTACTTCACTAATCTCATAATGACCTAGACTCCCATCAGCACTCAGACAGACCACGGGGTCGTGGACAGCAACCTTGCCTCTCCAGATTCTACCAATAGCTATCTTGCCTTTGTGGCTGTCGTAGTCCAGGTTAGAAACCAGCATTTGAAGTGGGCCACTTTCAATCTGCGGCGGTGGTACTTCTTCCAGGATGCATTCCAGGAGAGGAGTGATGTCTTTGCCTGCTGTATCCAGTGCTCTTACCGCTGTACCTTCCGTGGCACTGGCATATACTATCGGGAAGTCAAGCTGGTCAGCACTTGTAGCTAATTTCAAGAACAGGTCCTCGGTGAGCTTAAGCACCTCTGCTATCCGCGAATTCTGTCTGTCTATTTTATTGATAACCACGATGGGTCTTAGGCCCTTTTCCAGAGCCTGGCGAAGCACAAATTTAGTCTGGGGCATGGGACCTTCTATAGAATCCACCAAAAGCAGGCAGCCATCAGCCATATTTATGACGCGTTCTACCTCACCGCTGAAATCAGCATGCCCGGGTGTATCAATGATATTAATCTTGACTCCCCGGTACATCACAGCAGTATTCTTAGCCATGATGGTAATGCCTTTTTCACGCTCTAAAGCGTTCTGGTCCATTATTAACTCGCCCACTTTTTGGCTATCTCGGAAAATCTTGCTTTGTTTAAGCATGGCATCTACCAGAGTAGTCTTACCGTGGTCAACGTGGGCAATAATAGCTATATTTCTTATGTCAGTGCGATAATTCATAGATGTTAGTGAAATCCTTGCCTCTATCCGGTCCTAATTGGTCAGACTTATATTAGTGTAGCACCTCTGTTTGGAAACGGCGAAGGTAAATGTAATTGCGAAGTCGCCATATTCTGTAAACATACACGGGCCAGGTATCCCCGGCCCGTGTATGTCCATGTCAAACCGGCATTATCTACTCAGTCTGACTTTACTGTAGCAATCGCTACAATAGACAGGCCTGCCATTGGTAGGCTCAAAAGGCACTTCGGTGTCTTTGCCACACTCGGCGCATATGGCAGGAAACATTTGGCGTGGAGACCCTTGGTTGTTACCACGACTTCCATACCGCTCTGTCTTCCTTGCCTGTCGGCATGAAGGACAGCGCTTGGGCTCATTGGTATAGCCCTTGGATTGAAAGAACTCTTGTTCCTCAGCGGTGAAGCTGAAGTCGGTCCCGCAATCGGCACACTGGATTGTTTTGTCCTGAAAACTCATTGGATGACCTCCTCTCTTTTAAATTTTAGTTAGAGCCTGGGTCATCCAATACTTGATATGAATCTGAGAGAATCCTAAGAAGCTTGTAATAACCTAAACTTAAACTATTAGACACAGTATACACCAATTATTAAGGTTGTCAAGTCCCGCCTTTTTGTCATTGCGAGTTCCCCATGATTCTCCCTCGCCTGGCGGGAGTTAAAGGGAATTGCTTGCTATAATATGGGGGGAATCCAGGCAAATTTGATCAGGCATTCACCATCATGAAAAAACCACAAAATAACTATGCTTTTATCGATAGCCAGAATCTCAACCTTTCCATTCGTAGCCAGGGATGGATTTTAGACTTCAGAAGGTTTAGGCAATATCTTCATGATAAATACAGCGTGACTAAAGCCTTTCTTTTCATCGGTTACGTTTATGAAAATCAGGCCCTGTACACTGGTTTACAAAAGGACGGCTACATTTTGGTCTTCAAGCCAACCCTTAAATTGCCAAGCGGAAAGGTAAAAGGTAATGTCGATGCCGAAATAGTTCTTCACGCAATGGTTGAATATGAAAACTATGACAAGGCTCTTATTGTTACAGGAGACGGCGATCTTTATTGCCTCGTGGACTATCTTATAAAGAATGGCAAATTGTTAAAACTAATGATTCCCAACAAGAATAGTTTCTCTTCATTATTTAGAAAGTTGATGCCCCATATAGCGTTTATGAATGACCTCAGGAACAAACTGGAGTATAGTAAAGACAGCAAATAGAAAAAGAGAGGCATTACCGCGGGACCAACCCCTTTGGATGGCCTCTCATCGTGATTATGCTATAAAATTAGCATAAACTACATTTTTTGTCAAATTTTTAGCAGGAGCATCTGCTTGAAGCCTGAGGACATCGCGCCTGTCTAAACTTTTTGCTTTCGTTCAATGGCAAGCTGCACTTGACATCGCCAGTTTATAGTAATATAGTAATCTAGTAACTGCGTAAGACGAGGGCAGTAGTGAAGATCAGCCGTACGGCCAGATTTAAGAGGGCCTGGCAGGAACTGACCGAAGAGGAGAAAGAGTTGGGACAGAAGGCGTTGAGGAATCTGGCGACAGACCTGCGGTATCCTGCCCTTAGAGTAAAGAAAATGCAGGGAGTTGAACATATCTGGGAAGCCAGAGTGAGCCGTTCACTGAGAATGACTTTCGAGCTTGAGGGGAATAGAATTATTCTGCGCAACATCGGGCGTCACGATGAAACACTGGAGCGACCGTAGGAGGTGATGAAAGTGCCAACGACCAAGGTTACCAGACATGGGCAGATTACTTTGCCGGCGGCGGTGCGGGAGCAATTGGGAATAGAGGAAGGCGACATCGTAGAAATAAAGGTTGAAGAAGAGAGAGCTGTGCTAATGCCCAAGAAACTTGTAGATAAGAGCCAGGCTTACTTTTGGACAAAGCGGTGGCAGAAAGGTGAGAAGGAAGCTACGGAAGATATCAAGGCCGGGCGAGTGAAGACTTTCGAAACGGTTGACGAGCTTATCAGGGACCTGGACCAGAAGTGAAGTTTTGCCTTCGGCTATTATACCTTGTTTTGCCAATATTTTTAACAGGAGCATCTGCTTGAAGCTTCCATTCGGGGGTAGTTGGAGATATAATTGAATCGAGAGAGGATAAGAATAAACGGACATTGATCAACCCTCAAAGGAGTGAATAGATGAGTTTTCTTAGAGGCCTCTACGTTGTGGCTATAGCGGCTTTGCTTATCGTGCTTGTCATCGTGGGCGTCGAGGCTTTCTATTCTGCTCCACAATACCCGGACTGTTATGAGCAACTGGGGCCCCCGCCGGATTACGATAGCCCTGAGTACCAGGAGTGGGAGCAAGAATGCACGGAAATTGTGGACGAATATCACCAGGAAGCAGCAGCGCATGACAGAAACATATTCTTCATTGTCTTACCTTTGGGGGTGGTATTTGCCGTAGCGGGCACCTTCATTCAAAGAAGGCTGGGTATCTTCGGGGCCGGCTTGATTTTGGGCGGCATAGGGACGATGATATTCGCAATTGTACCTGATGACCTGAACAATATACTGAGATTTATCGGCATTGCTGTCACCCTGGCTGTGCTTATCTTCGTAGGCTACAAAGTCTTCCTCGGCTTAAAAAGAAGTTAACTTATTTTTGTAACGGGGGCCTAATCTTGCTGGCGGCATGGCTCTTGTGAAACGGCCGAACAATACGCCCGCCTCTTTCTAGAATCTTTGAGTTTTGAGTTGTCATTTTGATTTTTGAGTTTTGATTTTTAAGTTTCGTTTAGGGCTTCCTGAACGTGATTATCGAGCCGCAGAGGTAGATAGCGGCTGTTTCCTACGCAAGAGGTCGTGGGTTCGAGTCCCTCTAGGGACGCCATGTTGTTCAATAGATAGGACCTCCCAATCCGGAACATAATGTAATCGCAGAATCTATCTTGGCCGCTCTCAAAAATATACCTAGCGGTCGGGCCAAGTCATAGCATCTTCGCCCAGGCATAGAACTCATACTGCGCTGGGTTGTAGCATCACGAGGGTGTCTACCAAACTAGTATTTTTCGGTAGCACATATTCCTTTTGAAGGACCTTAACATTGATATATCCGACGGGATCTGGACTCCATTCGGTATTCGACTTCTTATACATAAATAGATTCTCTCCATCGGTCGTCAAAATGTGTCTTACATTTTTCAACTCCATGCCCTCGACATAACTCTTTGGTTGGACTAACACATCACTCAGTGCGCTTCCTAAACCTTTGGCTTCAAGAATCATGACACAATTTTCTGCGATAGTGGGCGTTTTCTTGAAGAAAGCCATGTCAACTTTATTCCACTCAATCGCAATTTGTTGATGGGACCATCCCAACCCTAGAAATAGAGGTAATATGATGTGAGAGACAATTTCATTTTCAGAAGGGCTACGACCACAGCGGGGATACCAAGAGCAGAGCCTAGCTGCTTGTTGTAAGGCTTTCAGTATGTCATCTATATTCCTGTTGCCAATTCCTGCTCGAAACAGTTCAACTCCCAGCTCCTCTTCTGAATAGATTGAGGAGTCAATGTTTGGCATTTCCTTCAAATGGCGTTGAAAGCTCAATCCATCGATAGCTCGAACCCTTTCAATGATATGTTGCTCATGGACTTGCGTAAATGTTGGTTTTTGTTTGGCAGTTTCGTAGATATGGGCCAAATCACCCAACTCGTAATTCCGCGCCCAGATTACTCTCCTACAGTGGCATAAATCCCATCCATACACGCATCCAAAAGTTGCGTTGAATGAGTATCGCTGTTCATCTCCTAGCGGAATCTGCCCCACACCGATGACCTCATGAGCTAAACGCATCAATATGCGGTCACCAGGTTTGGGGTTGTAGGTGAAACTATGCACCTGTCTGTAGGGTGAGTTGGCACTACCGGCTGCATATCTACCTGACAAAGCGTTTCCAAGATTACTGGGGCCCATAATCATTACGTCGTAGTCATAGAACAGAGACCTGTAATCGCGCCCAGGCTCTCCAGTTGCAATTTGCCATACATTCATGAACTAGTCCTTCTTACTATGTTGAAGGCCCAACAATTTATTCCTACTATTCCTCTTGCTCTGCATCCTTACTCGTCCGTTGCTTGATATCATAGTTGATGACGAAGCCCAGTTTTTACTTCTTGGCTTCGCCTCACTTTCGGCTATTATACCTTGTTTTGCCTGTACTTTTAACAGCGTCGAATTCCAGAGACACCATCCTTCACAAGGTGAAGGATTAGGCCTACTACAAATTAGGTATTATGCCCCCAGAATACCAAAGGAGTAGTTAGACTCGTTCATCTTTCCGCATCCGCTCCAGCTCCGCAAAAACATCGGTAAGCTCTTTTCTAGCCTTTACCAGCGTTGCATTCATTGACTTTATCAGGGCAGCAGCCTCACGTGCGTCATCTGCAATCTTGTCTATAGGAGTTTCAGATCGATCCAGCCGTTGCAATATCTCATGTAAACGTTGGTCCTTTCCCTCATATGTCATTTTTTCGATATCAGAATCCATGGCTACCTCCTCTTGGTCACGACACTGGTTGCCCTCCCGTCGGCAAACTGTGTTTCTATAGAATCATCTTTCTTTATTTGCTTTACGCTCCTCATAATTTGACCACGATTATCTCTGGTAATGGTATATCCTCGTTTTAACACTTGTTCTGGTAACACTGCGTCAAGGTGTTTCGCTCCATCATCCAAACTTGTTTGTTTATCAGCTACAATTTGAAGGTATCTCGAAAGCTGGAGGCGATTGCATTGCTCTTCAAAGCTCTCCTGTTTCGTGTCCAGTAACCATGCACTACGGTCGTGGAGCCTTTGTGCCTTTTCCTTAATATCTGCCTCTTCCGTTATGAATACTCGTTCAAACGACGATATTGCTCCCAGTACACTCTTATCCAATTGGGTAGAGACCAGCCTATATTGCTTGCGAAATCCCAAAATGGCACCAGGGATATTCCTTTGCATCAACTGTTCTTGAGTTGCCACGCGCCTATCTACGATATTTTGCAGTTGATCGCCAGCAGTTTTTAACATAACTACCAGTTCCTGAATTCTCTGCACTAACGCCTCTGCTACTGCCGTTGGTGTCTTACAGCTCGTATGGGCGATAAAATTGAGAACGCAGATATCAATCTCGTGACCAATGCCCACCCAGACAGGGATAGGACAGGCGAGAACTGCACGGGCGATCTGCTCATTATCGAACCACGCCAAGTCAGCTTGTGAACCTCCGCCTCGCACAATGCAGATAACATCAACTTGAGCCTGTGTGAGCTGTTGTAGTGATGAAATGAGCGCTTGTTCCATATCTTCACCCTGCATAGGGCAGTCGGCAAAGACAATCTGGAATGAAAAAGGAGAAGCGAGAACTGTTTTGGTAAAATCGTTGTAAGCAGCCGATTCCTTGCTGGTAATCAGGCCAATACGAAGACTAGCAACTGGTAGACATGTTGTCTTGTTCTTATTGAGTATATTCTCTTTTGTCAGCTTTTCCAGAATCTGTCTTCGATTGAGATTTATTTGTGATTCCCCGAATGTGGGCTCTATATCATAGATATCGAGGCTTAGCCCATGTATCTCATGGTAACGTACAGCGCACAAAACGCAGATCTCACTATTATCCTTTAGTGCATCGGGTATCCCCAATGTCTGCAGCTTTTTGTTTATTTTTATATAATTGCGCCGCCATATAACCGCATCTATCCTCGCTATAGTACCTCCCGCAGCATCCACATCCATGAGCTCACAGTAGTAATGACCTGATCGCTGTTCCCGTCTGGCAGCAATGAGGTGGGCGCGTACCCAGAATTCATAACCAGATAGTTCTAGAAGAGCGTCTCTGATCAGGTGGGTTATTTCACTCAAGCGATAGATTCGGACTGGTCGGTTCTGATTATCAGTCAGTTGCATGTCAAGGCCGCCTCTCATACTAATTCTATCATGTATGGTTGTATGCAGTCAGGGAAAGTGGCGAATTCTAGAGACACCATACCAATCCCCAATTTAATCGGGGACCAGTCAGGCTAATACAAATCAGATATTATGTCCCCAGGCGTTTGATTTGTTAGCCTCTAAATATAGATTGCGCTGAGCCTGGATATAAGCTTCCAATATGGTATCTTCATCGGTGCCGGCAGGGAATCTTAACGGTTCTCCAATTCTTATACAAACTGGGTGCCATATTCGCAGAAGATAGCGTTCGAAC
>Ga0172363_10003679_pt1 | contig 12471 bp, 5 predicted proteins | sample LakKivs2_kivu2a2_FD_114541 | JGI IMG/M metagenome (GOLD analysis project Ga0172363, IMG submission 114541) | Sediment microbial communities from Lake Kivu, Rwanda - Sediment s2_kivu2a2 | ecosystem: Environmental > Aquatic > Freshwater > Lake > Sediment | place: Rwanda: Western Province, Lake... | reverse complement strand
GCAGTACTCCTGGCAGAGCTGGTAAGGTTATAGTTGCCCTTTATTTGAGCATAGTACCCTATCACATTAAGGTATCCTTTACCATTCTGTATATTAGCCCTATAGACTTTAGAGTGCGATAGCATGTACCGGTCCAGATCCTCTAGCGATGCATTAGGGTTCTTTTTATAATATCTATTAAGATCCTCATCATGTGCACCAGTCAGGTATGCAGCCAGCCCATAGTTAACCCTGCCGCCAAATTCATTAGCCTGCTCACGTAGGTACGCACACGTCCCCTTTATGTTCATCTCAGGATCCATTACGTTATTACCGAGACTATGCTTATACTTAAGAGAGTCCCATGTTTTCTGTACTATCTGACCTAGACCTGATGCAGATGTACCCTCTTGTGTTTCAGGGTTATAATTCCTGGCATTAGGGTCGAACTTACTCTCTGTCATTATCAGTGCAGCTACTATATTAGGATCAAGTGAGTATGCAGCCGAGTACTTCTCCACGTATGGTCTATACTTTATTATATTAGTCTTAGGGTTATGCGCCATATTAACTATCAGCCCCTCTTTAGTGTATTATAGTTCTCTATACTATCCCTGGTACTAGCGCGCCTCAGTGTATACATATTCATCCTGTTATATGTACCTGGTGCATCTATAGAGTTAGATACTACCTGGCATGGATATCCTGTCATGTCTGTTATCACATCTGCTATAGCAGTAGCCATCTCCTTTATGTTAATATTTGGTGTTACTTTACATGTAATATTGGCCACTACGCGTGCCATATGTTATCTATCACCTACGTAAATAATACTATACCCGCCAGTTATTACTGTATCTACGTGTATATGGTTACTGTATATGCCTATTCTACTTATACCGCTATTAAGTAGACCATATAGTATAGAGTATCTGCTTATACTATCATTACATGCTATATCTACAGCGCGCCCGGTTGTGTGTGTATTAGCTATCTTATTACCCTCTACTTTACTGTAGTGGTGTATGTGAGTATTGCATACATAGCCATGTACTATCTTATAGTGTATAGGCGGATATATAGCTTGTGATAGTGTACGCGCTTTTTCTAGTAGTCTTATAGTATCTATACACATGTGGTTACTAATACATTTACTACATCTGAACATACCATAAGTAAAGTACGGCGTTACCTGATAACTATCATCATAGTCACTACTATATTCATTAATATCTATATGCTTACTAAATAGTCTCATATAGAGTCTCCCCTGTACTATTTGGCTAGTATTATATCGCTGGACCTGATGGCATCATCTAGTGAGAATGGTCTATTACTTCTTTTATTACTATTATTAATTGTACTAGCTCTTGGTGGTATTGTCCAGTTAGTGTTAGGTCTTACACTACTTCCTATCAGTGCATTAAGCTTACCTCTTACTCTATCCATCTTATCATCATTAATAGGGTCGAATATGTCTATCCTGGCAGCTTTCTTATCGTATGGTGGCGCAGTCCATGTGTACTCATTTACATCTATAGGTACTCTATACGGTAGCTCTGTGCGCCTCCCTCTCATAGGTCCCCAGAACTCTCCCCCTAGTCCGCTCATAGTATCCAGTGTACGCATCTGGTTAGGCCTGAATAGGTTAATAGCTAGGTACAGACCACCGAGAAATGCAGTACCGACTAGCGCGCCTCTGGTTATATCGGCAGCATTAGCGCCTATAGTATTATTAAGTATAGTATCATCTGCTGATGACCATGTAGGCTTAAATATATTACCCATGAATGGTTTCCTCTTAAAGTAACCCTTACGCGCCCACTCTGGTGTCATCTTAGGCACTTCACTCTTTCTTAGCTGGTACATAAGAGTAGATACATTAGCGAGGGGGTGTATATCACTACTGGGTGTACCTGGTAGTCCTGCATCATATAAGTCCTTTAGCCCATCCATGATATCCTCTACTGATATATTATTGGATGCTGCTCTTAGTAGCTTATAGGTAATGCCTGCATCTGGGAAGCCCTTACTTCTCTTAGATATTGGTATCTTAGCTATAGCCTCTGCTGCTTCCCTGGGCATACCCCATCCACCCTGGTCTATGTCGCCTGTTAGTATCTTACCGAATATATCATCTACAGTACTCATGCCCTGTATAGCTTTAGAGAATGTACCGTACTTATGGAATGCCTCATTTATCTCTGTCTGTGTGGCTTTCTTCATCTGTAGCGAGTTCTGTATCCACCATGATAGGTGCTGTGACAGCATGGCGCTCTCCTCACGCGGTAGGTGCTCTGCTGCTAATAGGTTAAGAGCCATAGTGCGCGATGTAGAGCTGCCTGCGAACCCTTTCTGTGCCATCATAGCAGCCAAGAGGTTATTCTGGTTCCTGGTATATGCTGCGTGGTACATACCGTATATACCCTCTGCTTTAGCTTTCTCTACTACTGCTGGATCCATCTTATTAAGTAGTGCGAACTCGTTAGGGTTAAGCTGCTTACCCTCCTCTATAGCTGCCTTAGCCATCTGTATCAGGTCGTCGGGGCTTACTACTACAGGACCATCCACATCCTTAAATATATCGATCTCAGGTGTTACATAATGCGCCTTTAGCTTATCATCATAGTATACCTTATGGGTATATATATGGTATCCTAGCTGCTTGTCTATCGGCTTCAGGTAGTATACTTTAGGCACTTTAATAGTCTTACGCTTGCCCTCCTTAATAATATCTATATCGTCAGCGAATGAGTTAACGCTATACCTATCTTTCATACCAGAGCCTACATTCTCCTCACCTGTCAGGTACTTGTACTCTAGCGTACCCTCCATCACCCGTATATTACCATCATGCTCCAGGTTAGCAAAGAATTCCTCTAACCCCTTATGACCATCATAGTGAGCCGCTAGTGCGAATTGTGCAGGATCAGCGTCCCAGTCAGCCCATAGTGACTTCTGTAGCATCTCTGACATGTGAAAGAAGTCACCATAGTAGCCCTGTTTCCTTAGTGTCCTATCGAACCACACCCTTACCGGCATACCTGCTTGTGGACCTGTCTTAGGATGTCTCACTACGAACATCTCTATAGGCTTCTCACCTCTAGCTATCAGCTTATACTCCTCTCTAGCCAGTCCTATATCACCGTTATGCTTCTCTATGAGTACATTCATAATACTATCGCGCATCTCTCTGAGTGACTTATGACCTGTTATAGCATCATAGAAGCCCGCGCCTGACTTATACTTACTAAAGAACCTGCCTGATCGTACTCTCTCCCCTGTCAGCGGGTTAGTAGCGTCTATAGTACCTGTTACTGAGTATGACTCGCCTCCCATGGTAACATTCCTGGGTGCTGCTGTTACTATACCCTGCATACCAGACTCCCATGCCATAGCTGTCTTACGCCTGAATACGCTGCTCTTACTTACGAACAGGTCCTTAAGGTGTGCATTAGCCATCCTGGTATAGTTACTCTGTGCCAGCCTATGTGACGAGTCCTTAGTAGCATCTGCTGCCTGATCCAGTATCCTGTATATATATCTATACTCTGCTGGTATATAAGTATAGGGCGCGCCTGGTCCTCCCATGTGTACCAGGTTATGCTTCAGCTGTCCCGGCTGTGGTATATATAGGTACTTACCTGTTATGCCCCTGTACTCTAGTTCCCATGGTAGCTCTACCCACTTACCATAGTATCCCTTATCAGGATCGAATATACCCAGGTCTTTCTTAGCCAGCTTATATGATGGTACTTTCCTTACTGTGCGCCCATCTGCACGCTCTCTTATCACATCATCCATGTTAGTAGTAGCAGTACCGTTCTCCAGTATGTATAGCTGTGATGCTACCTCATCACTAGATGGTATGCGCGTTTCTAGCATATGCTTATTCATTAACTCATCATACGCCTCAGTACCTCTTACTAGTATATTAGCAGCATCGGTACCGGGTGGTGGAGTCTTACTCAGTATATTATAGTATGCTTCCATAGACTGTGGACCGCCTAGTCGTCCAGTCAGGTAGTTAGCATACTTCTCTAGTGGTGTCATGAGCTTATCCCTAACAGGTAGCGGCGCTGTCATGTACCTTTGTAGTATCTGTTCTATCTCCGTATACCTAAATGGTATGCCAGCCTCTGGACCTGCCTTAATACCGAATACCTTATACATATCCTCAGCTATCTGTCGCATAAGCCCTACCAGATCGAGTCCTATGATAGATACATAGCGTGTTTTACCCTCTATTACAAGGTCCCACCATATACCCTTACCTACCTCTGGGCGCATCAGGTTATGCAGTGTAGTACGTGTCTCTACATCATCGGTAAGGTCATCTATAGCGGCCTGTGCATAGTCAGAGTACCATGTCTTTAGCTTATCTAGCTTACTACCAGGCTTGTATACTCTACCTAGCTTCTGTAGTACTGTACTTACCTGGTGAGGCTCCATCTTTCTGTACCTGGTAGAGTATATACCAGGTAGGTCTATATAGTCGCTTATAGAATCATCAGTAGCATTATAATGTCCACCTAGTAGTCCTGCTACCTCTGCCAGCTTACTCTTATTAGCTGCTAGCTCCTCTTTTAGCAGCATTAGCTTAGGTGCACTCTTTGTCCTCCATATCAGTTGTATTAGCTTACGGTTACGTATCCTGACATCCTCGACTGCATTAGCTACTACGCTAATATACAGCCCGTGCATAGTCATCCTCTTACCTATACGACCATGTACCACCATATCTAGCGGGCTATTACTGTCGATGTAGCCCTCACTATTAGTCATGAAGTACTTCCTGGTAAGAGCCGTACCCTTAGCGCCTCCTACTAGTGATCTTAGTCTGGAGGCATCGTACGCTACATTCTCTATCTCTACTATCAGCTTATCTCTACCCCTGGTAATATTAACTACTCTGGAACCGTACTTACCTGCTCTTACTGGCTCATTATTAGCGTCCCTGCCTACTATCTCACCAGCATTAAGTCTTATATCAGAGTCATTTATCTCCTGGTATATCCTCTCGGCATCCAGCATAGTATTACCGTGTTCTACACCCAGCACGCGCTTCACCATAGACTTAAATGGCTGGTTGCTACCATCCAGCTGTACTTTACCATCTACTATATCCAGCACTATAGAGCTTTTCTCACCTGTGCCGAGTGCCCTATTGTTCTTAATAGTATTAAGGAATGTATCACTAGCGAATACCTGTGACTCATTCAGCGGGTACATGTTAATGAACGCTATCCTGGCTGATACGAAGTTAGACTGTGGTAGTATAGGCATGCCACTATACCTGATAGGATATGATGTCTTAGTTATATTCTCAGTAAGCTCATAGGTGTTATAGAACTGGTGTGGTGATGACTGCGGGTTAGCCTCTATAGCATATGGTGAGTTACCGAATATAGACCATAGCCTCATGCTGCCCATATGAGTAGCAGATACTTCATGGAATAATGGTAGTCCAGTAGCAGTATCTAATGTTGCGCGCATCAGCTTCTGCATCTCCAGCATCTTAGCGGCCTCATCGTATCCTATACCTAGCTGCATCTTAAGCATCCTGATACGACTCTCTATAGGCTTCACATCACCACCAGCGTGTCTTACCCTGGATAACTCACGTGTCTTATCATACAGCTCTCTGCGTACACCCTCTTTCTCCATATCATCCCAGTTGTATGCAGGGTTAAGGCGCATCATATCCTCATCATCTAGCCTCATCATTATACCCTTATCGAACAGCGCGCCCTGGCTCATAGTTATATGCCTAGCTACTCCTGTACGTATATCGGAACGCCATCTATCATCACCAGTTATCATGCCATTAACTATATCTGGTATACTGTTCTCTATAGTACGCGCATATTGTGATGCTGGATCCAGCCACTCGGTGCTACCTACTTTCTTATACAGTGGTCCTATATATTTAGTTCCACCTACCTCGAATGCTATCTTACCGGTATTGCCAAGTGGTACCAGTAGCTCATCTGTAACCCACATATCCTTACCATATATAGTAGTAGCAGTCTCGTTCTTCATGCGTACCAGGAACCTTACCGATACGCTGCCATCACCCATCTTAACCAGGCTCTGCTCTACTTTAGCCAGGTCATCGGGTGATACCATAGATGATGGGTCCTTTAGCTGTTGCGCCCTGCTCCTCACTTCACTTAGGAGCTTATCATATATCCTACTGATAGTATCCTCGGTACGCGCTATATTAATAGCCCTGTACCCAGGTATCTGAGAGAACATATTACGTATCTCCCACTTAAACTTACCCTGAGCATGCGCCTCATTCACCATAGCACCTATACTTGTGATACCACTATCAGGCATATTAAGCATATGTGGCTCTATGTTCCTGTACTTAAGCTGTGTAGTATCCAGAGTCTCTACCAGGCTATCGCTCTCTTTAAGTAATAGCTTATGCATCTGTACCTTACTATTCTCATCAGCTATAGAGGATCCCACTGCACTATCACTGTTACGATCATATAGTGCCTTATACTTCCTGAGCATGTTCCTATACTTCTGCGCGGTATCTATTCTGTAGTCAGGGGTATCTATACTACCTAATTTATTAATAGTAGATATCCTGTGCTTATCTATCTCCTCACGTGCCTTATCCAAATAGATGCGTGATACGTTATCAGCATTAAGCGCATCAGTCAGCTCACTGATCTCCTGGTTAATATTAACTGTCATCATGTCGAATGTAGAGGTATAGTTATTAGCCTTATACTGACCACCTATATTAAGTATAGACTGTGGCTTAACTAGAGTACTGATAGTAGCATTAGTCATAGATGCATTATTAGCAGCACGCTCCCATGGCATAGGCCTGCTAAGTAACTTCTTTATATAAGACGGGTACTTATCCCAATACTTCTTAAACTCAGGAGCATCGCGCCAACCCCTCTTCACATTACCATATATACCGATCGTCATATATGACGTAATACCTATACTAAGCATAGAGAATGGTACACTAATAAGCTTACCTATAGTGAACCGCTCCTCACGCTCAGCTACGAACTCATCATCAGTCACAGTAGCAAACCTACTGATCACATAACTCACCTCTCTATAGTACTAGAACGTTAAATAAGCCCCCTCAGAGCCACGCTAGCGCATCCATATATAAATAATAACTAAATACCCATATAAGTATAAATAAGCCTGTAGAATGGACTGTAGTTAACCTATACGTTTAGATGGTAGTGCCCATTTATTTTTACTTTTCTTATTACGTTCTATTTTACGTATGGGTTTCCTGGTATCTTTAAATTTGGGTTTAGTGTCGTCTGATATCTTTCTGTACTTGTTTACTACATTATCGTAGTTATCTGGTAGCTTTACTGATATATACTCAGTTATATCTAGTAGTATGTCTTTATCTTTATATAAGTCATCCTGTTTATCTACGTGCTTATCCATCGGTAGTAATGTCCTCCTTACATATACATTCACTTACGTCTATGGTCTTATTTATTGTTAGGAACCGCACTTTACCAGTCTCTACGAGACTCTTAATATGCTTCTCAGTATCTGTTAGTGTACTATTACCTGACTTCACTTCTATAAAGTCTATGTACTTACCTACACATATGTAGTCTACTGGCGCGCCTAGTACTATCACTCTGTCGTAGTTACTAGTTAGTTCAGATAGTACTAGTAGCTCACCTACTTTACCTTTTCTATTGCTTATAGCACCATTAATGGTATTTAGTATAGTACGCGGCAGTGTACTGGATGTAGTATCCATACTACTACCTACTGTATTAATAGCATCTAGTAAGCGTAAAGTGTCGGCGCTATTCCTCCTTATTACTATATATGCTACTGCTATAAATATCATAGCTACTAGTATTAGTGATATATTAAATAGTATATTACTCATTAATAACTCCTATAGTTAATTATACTGTTAGAACTGTCTACTGATGCATTAAGGACTACACTACTACCCATCCCTGGTGTAGTACTTATGCTTATATTGGCGCTAGTAGCACCGTACTGTCTCATTATCTCACCTATAACCCTACGTATCTCATTCCTGTCTAGCTCTCTCTCAGGATACACCGGGTTGCCTGTAGGATCATTAATATCTATAGGACCTGGTACAAATGGGTTCTGTCTCATGCGTATCATCTGGTCTGCGAACCCCATTCCGAACTCCTGTGCTGCCCATCCTTTCTTATCTATTACCTTTACCATTACATCCTCTAGCTTTACACTGGGATGCCACATAGCTGAGTCCTCACCTGGCAGGTGATGCTTATTAAAGTAGCTGGTAAGATCAGTAGCATCCTTATTACTACGCGCCAGGCTTACTGCGCGCTTCCTATCCTTATCACTCATAGCCCACCTGACATCTAATAGGCGCGCTACATCTGGCGGTACCTCATCTCTTATCCGCTCACGCTCATCCTTATCAGTCTCATTCATGAATGCGAATATGTATGGTCTAACGTAATATGGTACTGCGCGGGATATATTCTGGTATGCTGTACGTGTAGGATCTGCCATATTCATACCCGCCATAGTCTCACTGGCTTGCTTACTGTACTCCTCAGCACCTGTCATCTGGTATAGCCTCTGTGCCTTAAGAAACTTCATACGATCGTAATACTCCGATATCTCCCACTTACCCTCTACATTACCCGGTATATAAGTACTACCTGTTAGCCATCTAAATGCCTCATGGACAGCACCATAAACACCATACGCACCTGCACCTATAGCTGCACCTGGTGGTCCACCCATCAGGTAGCCCGCCTGTAGTCCTCTTATTACACCCTCATCTATCTTTCTGGTAGATAGTGATGCTCTCATGTATGGCTCTATAAAGTCCCTGTATGGATGCTCCCAGAAGCCTGCCTTAGACCCATATAGTACATTCTTCTCGTATAGCTCCCTGGGTGTGAACGTGCCTAATAGCTTATTATGGAATGGTGTTCTCTGATGAGTCATGTACTCATACAACCCGCCGATCACTCTAGCAGGGAAGCTGTACTCTGATGCTGCCTTAATATTCTCATTACTACTAAGCTGCTGGTACTTACTATCAGGATAGAATATACCACTCAGGTCGAACCTCCTGGGATACATGTCGAAGTTCCTCTGTGCTGCTTTCCTGTAACGTATTATCTTATCTTTCTCGGCTATCTCATCAGGTGTCAGCATACCCATCTTGCCTAGAGTATTTACTATACGTAACTCTTCTTTATACTCATCTGATGTGGGCGCCAGGTCACCTAGTACACGTAGCCTATCTATATGACTATATGATGATCCAGGATGCCCATAGCCACTCCTTAATAGCTCCCTGGCAGTACCACGCGCCTGTCTTAGTCTCATTATATCGGCATTATATAGTGCGCTACTATATCTTACCGGGAACGACTTCATTAATGACGGATCATCCCTGGACATGTACAGTATATCGCCACTATTAAGCCCTAGGGACTTCATGTAGAAGTTTATCTGTGACAGGTGCTGTCTCATAGGTGATGCTAACTGCTCTAACTTATCTGTAGATACCGTCTTTATCTCCATGACGGTATTACTACGCCCCTTACGTACTATAGCATCTACATGACCCGATACATCCGAGTATGGCTCGAATATAGGCGCCTCTGCCTTTACCAGTACGTTATTCCTCCTGAGCTCATCCTGTACCATACGGTGCATCATAGTACCAGTCTCCATTATCTCCTCTGACTCTACAGAAGCAGGTGGACTGGTACCTGTTAGGTACTGTACCATCTCCTCATATGTTTTACCTATCTGACTAGCCCTGAATGGCATGGATAGCTTTACATGATAAGCTGCCATATTACCCCAGCCGGGGAGGCGCAGCTCCGCGTCTTTTATCTTATTAAGAGCTGCTCCTGTTCTGTAGTCCCTGAAGTAAGTGTTCTCTACACCACCTGGTAACCAGTCAGGTGATGCGTGTATATGTAATGGGTTAAAGTACTCTACAGCATTATACTGTCGCGGAAAGAACCTACGTACGAACTCACCAGCCATCATATCACCAAGCTGTAAGTCCCAGTACGCCTTAGTAAGCGATGACCTATAGCCCGCATTCTCCATGACTACTTCACTATAGTCATTATTAGCACGGAATGGTGCCATAGATGCCCACGACCAAAGTCCAAAGGGCTCCTCCCATCCTCTATATATCTGCCTGCTCATAGTACCTCTGATGTCGCTTATAGAGCGCGGGTATGGTCTTCTTATTAGAGTACCTGTACTGGATGATACTTCTCCACTAACAGCAGGTACGAACGGACTGGCTATATCTGCATTAAGACCTGGTGGTGGGAAGTAGTTAGGTCCTATACCGCTGCCGCCACCCATATAGTTAGGACCGTTAAATGATGCTATGAGCTCGTTCCTATGCATAGTCTTGATAGGCTTTATTAGCTTGCCTACTGTAGATGACATAGTAGGACCTATAAATGGTACATCCTCGAATAATGCGCCTGTCTGTGGATAGGGCGCGCTAAAGTATGTCTTACGCTCCCAGTGGTACGGGTCTATCATGAGAGCTAGTGGCTGCATAAGTGGGTTACGGAATACGAACTCCTCCAGCTTACTACCATACATGGTAGGAGTCTGCTTGTACTGTGACTTCATCTTAGCAAAGAACGATGGTCTCCAATAGCTGATACGATCTCCGGCCAGGGGTGACCTGCTCATGAACCAGAACCTATTAGCTCTGACTGGTACCAACTCCCTGCCTGCATACTCATCCTCTAGCTGCTTCCTATCCTTAGTCAGGTCATACATACCGAAGCCACCTAAAGCTGATAGAGCAGTACCTACCATCATACCTACGCCTGCTCCTGTAGGACCTAATGGTGTACCTATAGCGGCGCCTATCATAGGTGTACCTAGACCTCTAGCTAGACGCGATGCAGGGCTGCTTACTATACCAGGCATCAGTCCCTCCATGTACTTAGCAGCATCTGTCACACCAGTAATATCGGCTAGTGATGACATACGTAGGTGCTGCTTAACATACTGCTCAGCTAGTGCCACATTTATTCCTTCGTCCAAAGATGTACCTGCAAATAAAGGAGAGGTATCTGTAAATGTATCGAGGGCATTCCATGTAGCGTATATGCCTATACCAGGTAGTACCATCCTGGACATAATGCCTCGCCATATATCCTGGTAGGTAGTTCTTTTAGATAGGTCTAGTCCCATGCCGAATGACTCTGCCAGGTGCTCGAACCTCATAGTAGCTTCCATTAGGAACCGCGCTGGGTTAGTAAGTGGTTGACCATCACCACCGCTGTACTTGGGCACTATATTATGTACTACTGATCTCATGGTACCCATTACACGCTGCGATAGTGGCAGTCCTGTGTTACTAGCGGCATTAAATATGTCATCGAACTGGCTCTTAATTACTACTTCCCATTGTGATGTGGTAGTAGTAGATGTGCTTATAGGTGCCATTATAGTATTAGGTATCCTGGTAGATGTTACTGGATAGAATACTTTAGACAGCTCTGCCATATCGCTCTTTCTATCCATGAGCAGGTCTATAACATGATCTATAGTAGACCTATTAGTATCAGGGTTAATGTATCTATATTTCTCTAACAGTTGCGCCCGCTCTGATGCACCTAGACCCTCTGGTATGAATAGTGATGTGTCCTTAAGCCTGTTCTCGAAGTGTGCTAGTGTATCTACTGAGCGTAGTAGTGTCCTATCCTTATTACCACCTAGTATACCGCGCCTGCCTATATTAACATCACGTAGCATATCCTCCAGGTACATCCTATCACCATGCTCTGCTGCCTGGTTTATTATATGCGATCTGAATACCATCTTCTGCAGCTCATCTGCTGCTGTCAGCTCTCTACCTAGCTTAGTATTAGTAACGGCATGCTCCCAGTAACCCTCGTTATCCTGTACGAAGTCCAGTATATGCCTGGCATTCGCTGTAGCAGGTGATGGCCTCTCTGATAGCAGCTGCTTAGATACTTTTAGTAGTCGCTGCCTGGCACCTGGCGTATCATCCATCAGATCTCCTAGCTTATACGCGCTGCCTCCTATGTTATATACATCATTCCTATACCTATCCATCACATCTCTGCGCTTAAGTATATGCCATGAGTCATCTAGTGCGTCGCTCAGTATGTCTCTTACACCACTAGTACAGTGTAATAGAGATGCTATGTTATCATCTGTGATGAATGATGTGGGGTTCTTAGTACCCATACGAGCTATCAGTGATGAGCGCGCATCCATTAGTCGTGCAGTATCACTCTTATATAGATCTTCACTATAGTGCACATCTAATGTCCTACGTCGTCTGGTACCCATCTCCTCGTACCTGATCTTACCTGTCATGCTGTCTATCTTACCTGCATCAGTCAGGTTCTTTAGGTAGAAGTTAGTCTGTGATACATGTTCTACATACTCTGGAAACATTCTCCTGAGTACATCAGGATCATTCTTATACTG
>Ga0172363_10003678_pt1 | contig 12471 bp, 13 predicted proteins | sample LakKivs2_kivu2a2_FD_114541 | JGI IMG/M metagenome (GOLD analysis project Ga0172363, IMG submission 114541) | Sediment microbial communities from Lake Kivu, Rwanda - Sediment s2_kivu2a2 | ecosystem: Environmental > Aquatic > Freshwater > Lake > Sediment | place: Rwanda: Western Province, Lake... | reverse complement strand
TGAAAGCAGTGAAAGAATGTCCCTGCACTGACGGCTGTCCCTCTTGCATGCAATCGCCCAAGTGCGGCAATAATAACCAGCCCCTGGATAAAGAAGCTGCCATAGTATTGCTTGAAGAGCTTGTCGGAGAACTGATAAAATAAATAAAAGAAAGCAATCATCTGACAATAAAACCTGGCCTGATTTGGCGGATAGCTTATAAGTAGGCGGCGGTCGCTTGATATTCTTATAATCTAGATATTCAAAGGCTTTTCATGTCAAAGATAAAGCGGAGTGAGCAAATTTAGTAACAACTTGGGGGTTACTAGCTTAGACACTCTGGTCAGCACAGGAGGTTGTAGCCATGGGATTAGAAGAAGTTAAGAATATAGCGGCGAAATGTGTCCATTTCGGTATGTGCAAGATAGATTTCTTAGGGACAGGCGTTTGCCCTTCCGGGATTAAACATAAATATGCGGCTTACTACCCCCAAGGAGGAATGGAGATCGTTAATGCCCTGGCTAACAAGCTGATACCTGTCACTGAAAGGCTTATTGACATAGTAAGGTCCTGTACCTTGTGTGGAATATGTGATAAGCAGTGTTACTTCGTGACTGAACTTCGACCCATGAAAGTCATGGAGGCACTCAAAGAATATGTTGAAGACGCCGTGCAAAGAAATGAGCCGATTGAAAGTCTGGTAGAAGACCATGTATTGCACGATTTAAGAGGAGTTGTCGGCGGTGAATGGGCGACAAACGATCCCGCGATCTTAGTCACTTATTCTAGAGATATAAGCCCTGTCGATCCCGCAACCTTAGTCAGTTACTCCGTAGATATGAGGCAAGTCGATTACTCTGGAGATATAAGCCCATGTCACTTGCGCCATATGCCTGGATATGTTGTCATGCCTGAGTCTACGCAGGAAGTTGCCGAAGTTGTTAAAGTAGCCAACAAGCATAAAGTACCATTTGTGCCCAGAGGCACCGGCCAGAACAGCCATGGATTAACCCTTGGAGAGGGAATCATTATTGACCTGAGCAGAATGAAAAGGCTTGAAGTGGATCCCAAGAATTGGACTGCTACCGTTGGAGCGGGAGTGACTTCGTTTGAGATGCAGAAGGAGGCGAACAAGCACAAAATGAGGACCAGTGTGGCAGAACCGGCAGCATGCGTTTGCGCTAATATGGTAATGACGGGGATTTATGGGACTCTTTGCCATGCGTACGGATATGCGGGCGATAATTATGTTGATGCAGAAATTGTTACTTTTGATGGGAGAATATTCAGGACAAACGACAAGGATGCGCCGAATATACTAAAATACTCTTTGCCTCCCACCGGTACTCTGGCTCCTCCCCCCGGCATATGTACTCAGATTACCGTAAGACTTTACCCAATTGTAGAAGATGAAGAGGGAATTTTGGTTCCCTTCTCAGACCTTCACGAAGCCTTAGAGATGATGCGGGAGATAGCTAGAAAGAGGATAGGCGTAGTCGATTCCATTCTGGGATTAGAATATTTTGCACCGTTCATTTCCCCAACTTTCCAGACATCAGAGGAACTCAGGCGTTTCTTCACAGAAGAAATGGGAACGCAATACCTGCTAATGGTAGTAGGGGATAAATACACGGTAAGGACAATAAAAGAAATGGCAAACGTTACTATAGATCAAGAGATGGTCAGGACAATTATGCTAGGTTTACCAAAATTTTATAGTGATGAAGGGATGGAACTAATACGCCAACTTGCAGGGGCTGAAAAGCCTAACAAACTCCTGTTTAAGGAAGAAATAAGACCTTTAGTAGAGATGAGCTTATCTCCGTCACCTGAGAATATAGCCGCAGTGGTCGACGAAGATTTGCAGGATTTCTTCAAGAAGCTATACTCCAAGCCGGAAATGACAGACTTGGTCTGGCTAAATATGTACAGGATCCTCTCAAGCAGAATAGGTAGAAACTATGCATATGCTCCAGGCTTTGCCTTCGTTTCCCTAGATAACCTGGATAAAGTGGTTGAGACATGTGATATGCTGAAATCAATTGGTGATAAATATAACTTGAGGGGCGGTTTAGGAGTTATAAATCCACTGGACTTTGGCAAGCGGGCCCAAATAGAACATGTTTATTACTTTGACCAGACAAATAATCAGGAAAGGGAAAATGCAGCTAATGCCCTGATAGAATCGATGAACAAGGTAAGCGCGTTAACGCAGGAAATGAAGGCCCCAGCCCTCGTTTCCATAGTATTTCAAGGGCTATGCAGAAGCGAGAATTTGCTATATACGTAGGCATACCCTGTCAGATAGCAAATTGTGCATCCGTGGTGACGAGGTTAGAGGGTCATAAGTCCCCATTAAACAAAGAACTTTGCTTACCACCAGATTTTGCAAAGAGCTAACGACATCCAGTATATTCTGGATGTTAGAATCTCTGTGGCGAATAAAGAATCGGACCTGAGGGACCTTGCTAACGGGGGAGCCAATGAGGAGACCTATAGATCATCTGGTTGAAAAGAGAAAGAACGCAAAAAGCGTGATATTTCTAACCGGGGGCACCGGTTTTATGGGGAATCATATTGCAGTAGAGCTATTGAAGAGAGGCTACTTCGTTATCTTCTTATGTCGGCCGAAGCACAATCTAAGTGCCTACGAAAGGATTCAAAAAGTCCTGGAGTGGCATGGCCTTCCTAACAACAAAAAATTCAAAGTAGTAAGTGGACAGTTGGATGAACCCCGGTTAGGCTTAGATGATGAGGGTTACACTTACCTATTGGAAAACGTTGACGAAATATGGCATTGTGCCGCCGATACGTCATTTCCGGAAAGGGAAAGAAGGCAAGCGGAAAAGGTAAATGTTCAGGGCACGCTCAACGTGTTAAGGCTAGCAGCGGAGAGCAAATGTTATTTCTTCCATCATATGAGCAGTGCATATGTCGCGGGGAAGGTTCGTGGAAGGTGCATGGAGAAATATGTACCTCAGCGGCAATTCCACAACGTTTACGAAGAAACTAAACATATAGCTGAAGGCCACGTGCTCGAAACTTGCGGTAGAGAGGGGATAAGAGTGAATATATACCGTCCTTCGATAACCTACGGGGATTCAAGAACAGGAAAGAGCCTGAGCTTCAAGGCCTTCTACGTTCCTTTCAGGGCGGGATATTATTTGAAGAAGCTATTTGAAAGGGATATCGAAGAAAATCAGGGATTGAAGGCTGAGAAGATGGGTGTTAGAAAGACTGAGGATGGCAAAATTTATATGCCTATCCGAATCGGAACAATAGATGGAAGTTCATTTGATTTAGTCCCTATCGATTTTGTAGTTGGCGGCTGTATAGCAATTATGGAGAATTGCCTGGACAGCGGTATTTTTCATTTGGTAAGTAGAAAGCCAAGCACACTCGACGAGCTCATTCTATTTGGGGAAAAATTCTTCAATGCTGCGGGTTACAAATCTGTGCTAGCTGAGGACTTTGTAAACCAACCCAAGAATGCTCTAGAAAACTTGCTTGATTCGTTCATTAATATATATGAGCCAAATTTTCACGATACCAGAATATTTGATGACACAAAAGCTAGGGGGATTTTGGACAGAAATAATATTGTATGTCCTTGTCTTGACTATGAGATCTTCAGCAAATGCATCAAATACGCCATGGAAGTGGACTGGGGGAGAGCATTACCGTAGGATGCAGGGTATAGGCTTCACGCCCAGAAGGTCTGCTCCTCTTGCGTGCAATCGCCCAAGTGCGGCAATAATAACCAGCCCCTAGATAAAGAAGCTGCCATAGTATTGCTTGAAGAGCTTGTGGCCTGATAGTCAATGAATATTTTAGAAAATCACAAAAACCATTGACAATCTCTTCAATATTGCTATTATATTCTTATACAAGAAATAACGCTCTCAGAAAAATAATACAGAGCTTGTGCTCGAGGGGGATCGTCAGTGAGTTAACGGGGTGGAAGTCGTCTTCACCAGCTCATATTTAGAATATGGACCGTACGGGATATCGCTGCTGGAATGGTATCTCGGTGACCCCAGCGGACAGGATGAAGGCTACGAGAATGGCGACGTGTATTACAAGGTGACGCAAGAGCACTCCATTTTTGATGGCTGGAACGTAGACGATGAGATAACCATCATCACCGGCGGTGAATATAATGACCATGCCTGGTTCTCGGATTACTCCGGCGATACTATAGCCGAGGTTGGCTCTGTGGATGGGGGGACACAGGGTGATGCAGTGGCGGTGGACACATATGGTGGAACCACGCATATTCTCCTGGCCAGCCTGGGGCCGCAAGTCGACACCGATATGACGTTTTGGACCGACGACGCCAAGACAATCTTCATAAATGCCGTGCTTTACGCAATTTGAATATAGGACTCACCATGTCCGGCACTGCCGCGGCTCGGTGCCAATTCCCGGTGAGCGTAGGGGCGGGGACAATCCCCGTCCCTACGCATTGGCAGTGCTAAAAATGCAGTCAGCTCTATTCTTCTCTGCACGTCGTCACCGCAAGATTAAGGAAGTCAACCAAAACAATCCCGGGAGATAGAGCGTAAGAAGAAAGATAGAGTTAACCCTATAGCACGCTGCTTTTGCAAGACGAATAAGCGATTATTCTTAAGGTTAATTGCAATAGTGTTGCATTTAGCCATTCCATCAGGTAAAATACTGCCGTGGTTCAAGACTCAATTCGAATTTTGCAAGCTCAAGGTTATAAAGCAACCAAGCCGCGGAAGCTGGTGCTCGAACTTCTTGAAGAAATTGAAAAACCACTTTCCCCTTACGATATACGGGGGGTTCTGCACGCCAGAGGCAAGTATCTAAACCACGTTACTATCTACCGCATACTCGATTTGCTTTGCAGCCTTAATCTAGCTCACAAAGTGCTATCCAGCGGCAAGTTTGTCAAGTGCAGCCTGGATGCAATAGAAGGCTGCCATCGCTTCATGGTCTGCCAGCACTGCGGAGCCATTCGGGAATTTGCCGACAAAGAATTATGCCAAGAGGAAAACAATCTTGCCCTGAGTTTTGGCTTCCATAGCGAACATCACCTTTCCGAATTCTCCGGACTTTGTTCCCGGTGTTATAAAAGATAGCTCCATTAGCAAAATAAGAAATGGGCAAACGCATAGCAGAAGAACTTAAAGAACACGTCCCTTTCACAGCCATTGGCGCTGTTAGTGGCATTATCATCATGGTTATAGTGGTTTTAGGCAACATACCTTCCCATATTTCTCAAACCGCTTTTTATATCTCACACCCGACCCATGTTTTGTTGAGCGCACTTGTAACTACCGCTATGTACATGAGATACAAGAAAAGCAAAATCTGGGCTGTGATTTTGATTGGCTGGACAGGGTCAATCGGTATAGCCACGATAAGCGATGCCATGATGCCTTATCTAGGAGGAAAATTACTACATGCCCAAATGGAGTTTCATGTGCCCTTTATCGAGCACTGGTGGATAAATCTCTTGGCACTGGCTGGCATTGGAATCGGCTACTGGAGGCAAACAACCAAAATCCCACACTTCGGGCATGTGTTGATAAGTACCTGGGCATCCTTATTTTATATTACGTCATACGCACATGGAATAGCCAATTGGCTTCCTTTGCTTCCATTCATCTTCTTGATTCTATTTCTGGCAGTCTGGCTTCCTTGCTGCCTGAGCGACATCGTATATCCCCTTTTATTCGTGAGAAAAGAGACTGAGTTACCCCTGCCAGAAAGGCGAGAAATCACCAGCTAAAAGGTCGTCAGGCACTTGTGCTATCATATACGGGTACCCTCGATTACGGAGGCGGCTTGTTTGATTTATTAAAAAAGACTGAACCAGGAGTAAAAAGAAGCAAGGAAACCTGGTTCGGCAAGATAGTTAATATTTTTAATCGAGATGCTTTCGGGGATGAGGTCTGGGAGGAATTGGAAGAATTGCTTGTCTCGGCTGATGTCGGTGTAGAGACTACGAGCAAGCTCCTGAGCAAGGTCAAACAGCGGATTAAAACGGACAGGCTTTCAGAGGTATCTCAAATACAGAAAGCTTTGAAAGAAGAGATGATAAGCTTACTGAGCGTCCCCCAGGAAGCAAATCCGATTCCTGAGCAAAGTCGAGAATCTCCTTATATCATCCTTGTGGTCGGCGTGAATGGCTCAGGCAAGACGACTAGCATTGCCAAGCTGGCCTATGGTTTCACTTCTCAGGGAAAGCGAGTTATCCTGGCGGCAGCAGATACCTTTCGAGCAGCAGCTATTGAGCAGCTTAAACACTGGGGAGGGAAAGCAGGTGCCGAAGTCATCGCCCATCAGTCCGGTGGTGACCCCGGAGCAGTTGCCTATGATGCCGTTCGGGCCGGATATAACCGCCATGCTCAAGCGGTGATTATCGATACTGCCGGTCGCCTTCATACCAAATTCAATCTCATGGAAGAACTCAAGAAGATCAAGAGAGTGGTAGCTAAGCACGATGCTTCAGCACCACATCAAGTGTTGCTGGTCATGGACGCTACCACAGGGCAAAATGGACTGACCCAGGCCAAACTTTTCACCGAAGCCGTGGACGTCACCGATATTTTCCTGGCCAAGCTTGACGGCACAGCCAGAGGTGGTATAGTATTTGCCATCTGTCATGAGTTAAACATACCCATTTCTTATATTGGCACGGGTGAACAATTGCAGGATATGGCTCCCTTCGATGCCAAAGTTTTTGTTGATGCCATCTTTTCTTAGACTGGAAGGAAAAGACAAATGCTCACTATCAGCATAGACCCCATTGCTTTCACGATTGGCTCTCTAAAGATACAGTGGTATGGAATTGTAGTGGCTGCAGCGGTTATATCAATGCTAATCATAGTTCCCCGGCAAGCAAAAAGGCTGGGCATCACGCGTGATTTGTACGGCCTTGCTCTCTGGTGTATTATTGGCGGCTATATCGGAGGTCGGCTCGCATATGTAATCTATGACTGGGAGCATTTCGTAGCAAACCCCCGAGACATCATCGGCTTTGAGGGCCTTGCTCAAAACGGGATGATTATCGGCGTCATTGTGGTAGCATTGACTTATATGGGGGTAACGAGAATGCGCTTCTCTGAGCTACTTAGTCTAGGCGATGCCACTGCTGTGGGAACGCCTTTAGCTCTAGCCATCGGCAGAGTTGGTTGCACTATAAAAGGCTGCTGCTCTGGTATTCCTGCTCCTGATTTGCCTTGGGCAGTCGTTTATACTCACCCGAATAGCCTTGCCCCTCTAAACACTCCAATACACCCCACTCAGATTTATCATTTATTATGGGGTCTGATAGTTTTCGCTATAGTGTGGCAACTTCGGGGAAAATTCAAACCCGAAGGCTGCCTCTTGTTTTTTTGTCTTTGTATTTTTGCCATCGGTGATCTTAGCTTGAGGTTTCTCCGTGATGAGGAACCAGTGCTCTGGGGTCTTCGTGCCGCCCAACTTGTTGACTTAGCTATATTGGTTATATTTTTGCCCTGGCTCATTATCAGGCTGCGCCGATTTCAGAAACAAGCTTTGGTAGCCGAGCTTGCTAACGAAGCTGAGCCGGCGCAAAATCGAGAAGATTAAGGCTTAGCACCTCTTCTCCATTCCAGCGACTTTCCTCCAGGTTATACACAATATCTATGCAAGGCGAAATTTCTTTCCCTTTTCTCCGCGACTCAAAATCCACAGCTTGCCAGATTACGTTTCCTTGTTTGAGTTTTAGTCTCAGCCACTCGGCTTGATTGCCGAAGTTACGACACTCGATTACCTCGACCTGCCGAGAAAGAAAGGTTGGCTGCAAATTGCCTCGACCAAAAGGGCGTAATCTTTTGATAAGGTTGAAGATGTCCCCTGCAAGAGCAGCTAAAGGAACCTCGGCATCAATCACTAGTTCTGGGCGAAGCTCGAGATGATACAGTTGATCCATAGCTAAGCTCATAAGTCTTTCTTCTAGCTGAGCCAGATTTCGGCGAGGCACAGTAAAGCCAGCAGCTAAAGGATGGCCGCCAAAGGCAGTAAGCAAGTCGCGGCAATTTTCTAAAGCAGATGCAATGTTGAACTCTGCTATGCTGCGACAGCTACCCTGACATAGCTCCGAACCCAAGCTGATGATAATAGCGGGCTTGTAAAATTCATCCGCGAGCTTGCCAGCAACAAGCCCGATAACACCGATGGAATAGCTTTCGTCGCTCTCTATAAGCAATGGTAAGTGTAGTTTGGTAGCTAGTTTCTCTCTCGCTCGGCTTAATACTTCAGTGGTCAATTTTTGCCGCTCGGCATTCTTCTCCTCCAGTTCCAGAGCCAGAAGGCGAGCCTCCTCTGGAGACTGAGTGGTGAGCAGTTGGTAGCTGGTAGAGGCATTGTTCATCCTGCCAGTAGCATTGAGGCGAGGTCCTAGTACCCAGGAGATATCTTCACTGTCAAGTTCACCCATCTTCAATCCGGCCAATTTAACCATTTCTTGAATTCCCACGCGGGAGCTATTATTAAGCTCTCTCAGTCCTGCCTTCACCAGGTAACGATTCTCACCAACCATGAGAGACAAGTCGGTAACAGTCGCCAAAGCTACTAAATCCAGAAATCTGGCCAGCCACTTCTCTTTATTATCCTTATAGAATAGTGCTTGCAGAAGCTTGAAAGCAACGCCAGCACCAGCCAAATCAGGATAAGGATACACTGCATCCTTCCGCTTCGGATCAACTACAGCTACGGCTCGAGGCAAACTCTCCAACGGAATGTGATGGTCGGTAATAATCATATCCATTCCCATCTCTTGAGCCTGTTTGGCTTCTGTAAGGTCAGTTACGCCACAATCAACAGTAATGACCAAATGCGCCCCCCGAGTATGAAGCTTCTCTAAAGCTGAAACATTTAATCCGTGGCCTTCACTAAAGCGGTCAGGAATATGGCAAATGACTTCAGCACCCAGCCTTGACAGCCCCTCGACAAGAATAACTGTGGCTGTCACTCCATCAACATCAAAGTCACCATAGATGGCTACTTTTTCCCGGGAAAGCACGGCCTTATAGATTCTGCTTACAGCTTTCGATATATCAGGAAGCAGGAAGGGATTGCCTTCCAGTCTGTGGTCAACAGCCATGAAAGGTTCAATTTCCTCCGGCTTAACACCTCGATTGTAGAGAATTTGAGCAACCAGGGGAGGAAGGTCAGAGGCATTTAAGTATTCGTCTGGCACCGAGGGCAGGATTTTCCATCGAGTTCCTTGGTTCAGGTTCAATTTCGTACTCAGTTTAATGTCTTGGTCAGAATCGCTAACTATATCACAGAAAAGGCTTAAACAAAACGTTGTTTCGAGTCCCGATAAAATCAGGATGAAGCAATCACACATCCTTTTTCGAAATTGCCACGTCGCCTGCGGCTCCTCGCAATGACAGGATGGAAGCGTCATTCTGAGCATCTTCTTTTTTGTCATTCTGAGCCGAAGGCGAAGAATCTCAGCCCCATCTGAATACTTTCCCATCAAGGTAGAAGACTTTGTAAGAACTTAGGCAAGATACTATAATCCCTATCAATGAAGGTAGCTTTCTACACATTAGGTTGTAAGCTCAATCAGGCCGAGACGGAATCTCTGGCTAACCGTTTTAGCCAGGCCGGATTTCAACTTGTTTCCCCAGATGACGAGGCAGATATTTATATTGCCAATACCTGCACAGTTACTCACATTGCCGACCGCAAGTCACGCCACTGGCTCAGGTTGGCAAGGCGAAGAAATCCCAGAGCCCTGATTATCGCCACTGGCTGCTATGCCCAACGAAGTCGTCAAGAACTAGCCCAGCTTGCAGACCTCATAGTTGATAACAAAGAGAAAGAACATCTGCTTGAGATTGTGAGGGGCTTGCCATTGCCAACACCCACCTCCACGCCTGCTACAACCCCTACCGTCGCTGGGAGGTCCCCTTTACGTCATTGTGAGCCCCGATTACGTCGGGGCGAAGCAATCTATCCTGTCGCTAACAGCGTAAGGACTCGTAGCCTGATAAAGATTCAAGATGGCTGTAATAGCCCCTGCACATATTGTATTGTGCCTAGAGTAAGACCTCGCGAATATTCCCTGCCCGCTTCCCAGGTAATTGACGAAGTTAAGCAAAAGGTGGCCCGCGGTTACAAAGAAGTTGTTCTCACCGGGACAAAGGTCGGTAGCTACAAAGACGACGGCATCACCCTCAGGAATTTAATTCAGCATATCCTCCGCGAAACAAGCATCCAGAGATTGCATCTTTCGTCTCTTCAACCTTCAGAAATATCCTCCGGATTTCTTGCCTTGTGGCAGGATGAAAGGCTTTGTCGGCATTTCCACTTGGCGTTACAAAGTGGAAGCGAGACTGTGCTTCAGAGGATGAGGAGGAGCTACACCCTAGACCAATATCAAAGAACAATAAATTTGATTAAAGAGATACCGGAGGTGGCCATCACCACAGATATCGTGGTTGGTTTCCCAGGAGAAAGCGATGAGGAGTTCGAACAGAGCTACTCTTTTTGCAGGCAAGCTGGTTTTGCCAACATCCATGTCTTCCCCTTCTCACCCCGCCCTGAGACAGCAGCAGCCAGGATGCCCGAGCAGATAAAAGACAGAGTTAAACAAGAGCGCAACCAGCGGATGATAGAGCTATCTCGAAGCTCCCAGCGCCGCTTCTGTGAGCAGTTCTTGGGGCAAACGATGCCGGTCCTCTGGGAGAAGGAAACCAGTCCCGGCAGCAGAATATACTCAGGGCTGACCGACAACTATATCAGGGTATTTGCCCATAGCGAAAAGTCCCTGACCAACGAGATAACCCCTGTTAAACTGGTAAAATTTCATAACCAGGGAATATGGGGAGAATTAGTGGATGAAAATTCAGGTTAAAGTAAAGCCTAATTCCAAGACTGAAGAAGTTAGCCGGGAAGGCGATAGCTTCATAGTCAAGGTCAAAGAGCCGCCAAAGGAAGGCAAGGCCAACCAGGCAATCATCAGATTACTGGCAGAGCATTTCGGCGTTCCCCAAAGCCAGGTCAGGATTCTCAGCGGCTTCAGGAGCAAAAATAAGATTATTGAGGTTGAAGAAAGCTAATATGCCTGCTTGGAGAATGCTTTAAGCGCTACCGTAGATTTCAATAAGCAGCGAGGTTAATATGTTGATACGTAGTATGGTAATTGATTGCCTCTGAATGATATAATTCTTCTACAGGTTAAGAAAGACCCTTAAGGAGACGTGCATATGAATATAGAGAACTTAGAAAAAGGTAGCCAGAAGGAAGTTGACGTCCTTGCGAAATTGGAATGGGTTGATGCTGAAGCAGTGCCTATTGTTTATGCTAACCATCTATTTGTGCGCCACGAAGGAGACGTTTTTGTTATCACACTTGGGCAGGCGCATGGGCCATATTGGCTAGAGATACCCGAAGAACTCAAAGGCAAAGAGTTCAAAGTACCCATACATACGGTAGCTCGCATTGCTGTTCCTCCTCAAGCGATGAAATTGATGTTAGATGCACTGAAACAAAATTACAAGCGTTTCTTGGAAAAGCGAACAAAAACTAGGGAGGAATAAGTATAATGGATTCTGTAGCTACTGCTACACTACCGAGAATTTCTCACTACGGCCTCGGTGCTATGGAGGGAACGAAGCCTTTTGGTATTTTATTGGAAGCTGATTCTTACAGTGTTTTTTGGGACATGAGACTTCTCTCTTCCAGCAGGGAGACTAAGGCTATCATCGAAGTACCTACGGAAGCTCACGTTTGGGAAACTCTTGAGGTAAGGGAAATGTTAGCCCAGCCCTTTGGTGCTCCTGTTAAGCTGACTAGAGAGCAGGCAGTTGAGATTATAAGGAGCGCGTTTGGAACTCGCCCTGATCTACCGGAGGGTCATGAGTATGTGAGAGATATTAGGTCGGCGCTCGGAGAGTCGCTATTTAGGAAGTCGTCAGGAGATAGTGGCTGATTATTTATTTGATACCACTATTTTTATAGATTACCACAGGGGTGATCCAGCGGCTAAACATCTCGTTGAACGTCTGATTGCGGGCAGAATAAGCGCTTCTTACTGCGCTTTAACGTTGGCCGAATTGTGGATTGGAATATCCACGATTTCTGATGAAGAACTGAAACGTAAAGAAGAGATCGGATATGAAGCTCTCTTTGCTTTGATGGGTTCAGCGCCTATTTCGGATGAAGATGCGAAATTAGCGGGGATGTGGCTTGGGAAACTTGACGAAGATGCGCGAAAAGAACTTTTTGCTGATGCCATCGTTGGGGCTGTAGCTAGTCGACGTGGGGAAGTAATTTGTACAAAGAACAAGAAACACTTTGAGCAGTTTTCTGTGGAGACTGATACTTACTAAGGTTTTATATTTTTACCTTGTTCCACTTGGTGGCAGGTAGCATAGGGAGTGAAACTCTTCAAGGCGAAGGCTGGCTCGGCGTCTAAACGTAGAAAATCCTGCTTCTAAATCATCTTAAAACATATAGGTGATTTTGTTTTCTAAGTATTGC
>Ga0172363_10003672_pt1 | contig 12477 bp, 13 predicted proteins | sample LakKivs2_kivu2a2_FD_114541 | JGI IMG/M metagenome (GOLD analysis project Ga0172363, IMG submission 114541) | Sediment microbial communities from Lake Kivu, Rwanda - Sediment s2_kivu2a2 | ecosystem: Environmental > Aquatic > Freshwater > Lake > Sediment | place: Rwanda: Western Province, Lake... | reverse complement strand
TTACAAATCAAATGATCGCACAAGCATTGAATGACGCAAAGGGAAATGCGGATACTGCAGTGGAAATATTACTAAATGCAAGCGCAGCACAAAGAGCACCAATGAGCGCAGCATTCAGAGAAACGACAAGCGCAGTAGTACGACCATTTGCTAGAGGTGGTATAATAGAAGCAGCACCAAATCAACAAAAAGCATCAATTCAAGACTTTTTGCAAGCACAAAATGGCACATTACCACGAGTTTTGGGGGGCGGCGTGTGTCCTACATATGACCAAGCATTGCAAGAAATAAAGGAAGGCAAAAAAAATGGACACTGGATATGGTATATTATACCATCGTCACCTGGAAAATCTGATATGTCCAAATTTTTTGGCATCGGACCTGCGAATGTGACTCCTGAACAATATTTGAGCAATCCGACATTGAGTGCACGATATGTAGAGATATTAACAGCAATAGGTGCCAAATTGCAGCAGAGTAACCCATCAAATGTGAACAATTTTTTTGTTGAATTAATGGGATCAAATATTGATTATGAAAAACTAAGGGATTCTCTTTCTACATTTTATAATGTCCTTGTAAGTCAACGTAAAGTTAATGACCAGATATCATCATTGGCACATCAACTAGGAGTGCAATCACCATATGCACCACCATCTGGTCCTCCTCCGCCTGGTCCAAGCGCAGCACCAATACCATCACTATCCCCACAAAGCCCAAGTCCTTTTATACCACCATGTGATGAATACATTAATTTTGAACACCAGATTTCGGATACAACGGAACAACCAGATAAAATTCTAAAAAAAACGTATAACATATCAGTAAATGATGACACTTCATTGAGCATAGCATTGAAATGGGCAGATGCATCACAACAATGCAATGCATTTTATGCTCCATCATTCATAGACTATGCCGCCAAAATCGAAAAACAAAATTATGGAGATTTAGTTATGAAATCATTGAACATGCAGGTTAATGCAATCACGCTACCTATTCCCACTCAAAAAGTAGCTAATGATGGATGGTGTTTTTATAGAGCTGTGTTAACGGCGGCAAAACATAAAATGATGGATGTCCGCAAATTTGCCCAGGCCATAACATATTGTGTAACTCACATATTTACCAATTCAGAAGATGCAATGAAACAAAAATTGACTACCCTTGTAAATGGAATTCAAAGTCGCATAACTGTAGAACAACTTGTGAAATTGATTTCAATCCCAAATTTAACAGCAAAACAAAATCCATGCGTGTATCCTGAGCTTGATCAATGCATCGGACAAGCTGCAGCATATATTCTGCAAAAAAACATAATTGTATATCATCCAACCGGCGATGTGGTTGGAAAATACCGTGGAACTGATTTAACCGGCCCAACGGATCAAATATATTTGGTAAACACGAATGGAAATCATTTTGACATAATCACTGCTGCACCTTGAATTTCATTCATTTATTCACAAAAGGCGCCGATTCTCGCTGCATGATTGCCCGTTTTTCATCCAGCGTCAGGTGTCGGATTTGGTTCAGCGGGTCGTCCACATTCGGGTCATAATTCGGGTCGGTCAGGGAGCCCCGATTCGCAAAGAACACGTCCATAACCGACACGCATTTGCTCATGGGTTCCGCTCTCAATTCCTCATTGTCATCATGATTCATCCATTCTTCCACGCAGATGATGTCTTCCTCAAATGGTTCAACGCTTGGATCATGCTTGTTGATGGATTTGCGCGTGATCCACGAGCTGACGAACCAACGCGTGTACCGGAACGGCCGTCCCGAATTCGTGCGGTCCGATTTGCCGGTTTCGTCGCGGCGGGTGCGATGCACCCACATGGGGCTCCGGCGTTTTTCGGCGCGCTCCGATTGCAGCCGAAATCGCCAAATGGGGGCCAACGTTTTGTAAAGAGCCTGACGGAAGTACGGCACGCATGCACTACAGAACCGGTACCCTTCACTAAAATTTTCGGTGAATTCGCCGTGAATGTCGTCACTAGAATCGCCGCACAGGTAGCACTTGTTCGCCATGATGAAACACATGTACATGGGCGGCGGCAGAACGCCGGTACCGTACCACTCTATTTCGGAGTCGTCATACATGGTCGGATCAATTGTGCGGTGGGGCAGTTCATGATTGCCCAGCCGATGCTGCGTGATCAATTTGGACGGGTCGCACAAATGCAGCGGCGTGTCGGGATTCACATTTATTGCACCATTTTCGGCCGGCACATTCAACACCCGCACCATTGCATACGTTCCGTCATCGGGTAGTTTGCAGAGAGCATACGTGAGCCCAGCAGGCAACCCAGCAGGCAACCCAGCAGGCAACCCATTGTTTCCATTGTCCTCGGTCATGTTGGTTTATGTATGTCATGTTGTTTCGGGGAGGGGGTAACCGGGTTCAATTTTTTTACATAAATGTTACATTTAATGGCACTGCCATCGGGCTTCATGCCGTGACCTGGACCCAACCGTCGGGGAACAAGTCGCGCGTGTCGTGCTTCTTCAATGCAGGCCCGAACCACGTGCTCGGACGGCACACGACTTTGTCTGGGTTCTGGTTCAAATAAGCCCCCCACCAGCTGAACGTGCTGTTTGCAATGATGTTGTGGTCGCACAGGCTCATGAGCAGCAGCTGCTTCCAGTCGTCAAACATGTCGGGCACCTTGTGGAACCGGCACCGGGTCGCAAATGCAGGGTCGGTGCTCAATTGACGTATGTGGTCCACAATGACCGCATTGTCGCACGCTTGGTTGAAAATCAGCACGTTGATTTTTTCATGTGCATCATTGTGCTTTACCGGCGCGTGCTGGATCATGTGCTTCAAGGCGCGCCGATAGTAGTCCAGCGTCAAAATGGGATGCGCTTCTTGAATGGCCGCGTAATCCCCGATGCGAAAGTGCATGGCAACCGTTACGGTTGTATCGCGCGAAAACCACACGCTCTCTGCAAACATGGTGCGAATGTGTCGTTGTTGCTCCAGCAGCTGAAGCGCTTCGTAAATGTTGTCTCGCGCGTCAGCAAAATACTTGTCGCTTTGAAAGTAGCCCACCAGCTTCAGGGGCGTGGAATTCATCGCGGTTTGTCTCGGCAGCGGAGTGTATTTGAAACTCGGCTCTTGGTGCGTCGGCAGCTGCATGAACCGCATGAGATTGGCTTGAGTGGCAATGACCGTCATTGGTTTCAACGCGTGAAACAGGGAGTTCCAATACGTGCCTCGTTTCCCGCTGGCATCCCGCATGGTGTGAAGGAAGTAACACGTGTCGCCGTTGCGAATGGCCGCAGCCAGCGCGGTAAACACCTGGAACAGCTGGTTACCGAGGCCGCCGTTCATTGCAATCGTGATCATGGTATTGGTGTTGGTCTTGGTGTTGCACAATTATTGAATACTATTATATGCAATGCAATACAATGGCATATAATGATGCATTTAAATTAAAATGACGGCATTTGTCCTTAATCATTTTTGTTTTGTTCGGCGATAGATTGGATTGTATATACTGTCCACATTATTAAATTTACGGAGGTGTTTGTGCTTGTGATTGCGCGTAGGATGGCAGCGCGTCAATGTCCATGATGTGCGGTTTGCCCTTGATTTGTTTGCGCGGGATGGCGTAGTGCGCAAACATGGGTTTGCTGAGCTGCTCGTGCGGAACGGCGCCGTGCACGGTGCGCGCGATCATTTTATACAGTTTGAAGTCGGGGTACCGCTCGTCGCCGGTCTTCTTGTAAAGCACGTTGCGCCCCTTGTCGTCTTTCAGCCACTCCACGACCATACTGGCCACGCGGCTTTCTTTCAGCGTCTCGGCGTATTCCGCCTCGTCGCGGATGTCTTCCACGAAGTAGTCAAACAGCGAGCACGCCAGACGGCACAGATCAAAGCTGGGGTTGGGGTCAAGGCGCGGTTTTTTCGGGTTCATGTAGGGCTCGCAGTTGTACTGTGTTGCAGCGTCGCCGCTCAAGTCAAAGCTGTCGCTCACCATGGTCTGGCCCCGGTATTTGTAAATGGCGCGCCCAAAATCAATGATTTTCATGATGCGGCCGTGCGTGGGAACGCGGTAGTAGACCCCCTTGTGCAAATAATGCAGGAACTTCTTTTCGGTTTTCACAAACATCACGTTGTTCGTGTGCAAGTCATTGTGCGTGAAGGCAAACATGTGCTGGTACGCAACGAGCGTCATGATAATCTGCATCAGCGTGGCTGCCCACTCGGGTTCTGTCATCTCGTTTCGGCCATACATCAAGCTGTCCAACGTGTTGTCGCACTTTTCCATGACGATGGCTTGCACTGGGAAGTTGTAAATGTGCGCATTGTGCACTTCATCGTCACTGTTATTGCTATTCGTGCTATTCGTGCTATTCGTGCTATTCGTGCTATTCGTGCTTTTAGTGCTATTCGTGCTATTCGTGCTTTTAGTGCTTTCAATGCTTTCAATGCAACCGGGCCCCGAATCCGACGACGCCGACGAACGAGACGAGCAAGAATCGCTGTCCTCATCCTCATCCTCATCCTCATTCGCGTCCTCATTCGCGTCCTCATTCGCGTCCTCATCTTGGGTCGCAACATCCACGACCTCTTCCGTAAGATCCGCGAGAGGCGCATCAAGGTCCGTCGCCGGCGCACCATCTTCAAACACGTCGCCGTTTGAATGCAGGACGTCCAATTCCAATACGACGTCTTCGGCATCGTCGCTCAGCTTGATGCTCGGCTTGATTCGCAAAGATTCGGAACGAGAGGATCCAAACAAGTCGGTCGGAAAATCATCCATCCGGAACAGCACGTCCTTGTTCGCCATAAAGAATTTGCAAGTGCTAAAATACTCTAGCTCGTCAAACACGTTTACCGTGAATTCTTTCTGGATGGCCAAGAACGACCCGTAAAAATCCAGACCATGCACGAACCCGTGCGTGTGCAGCGTTTGACTGGACAAGTACGTGAAAAATGCATCCACGTAAGACGAGTTGTTCGGATCGTGCATTTTTTTTTGGTGCGTGGAATCCGAAGCGGGCTGCTGCGCGAACGAGGGCAGCGCCAGCAAATCCGGTGACGGCATGTCGTATTTACCGGACAAGTATTTAACGGGATCCAGCAAGGGCGAATACTTGATGAACGCGGGCATTTTCAAAACGGGCGCATCCTCGGAATTCGGTTGCAGTGCCACGTTGACCACATTTTTCCCAACCACGTCGGCGATGCTGGCAACGTGGTAACGGTGGTTCAACCCAATGGAGTTGTGGTTGGACTCCGACAGCAAAAAAAACCGGCGGTAAAATGGAACGTAGTTCTGCAAGTTGCAGAGCCCAATTTGGGGGGTTTCTAAAGTCGCAAACACCTGCGTTTTTTGCAATGCATGATTGCATTTGCAATATGTCAGTTCAAAGGGAGGCATGGAAATGCGAGTGCGACAGCGACGAGTATGATTGTTGCATACATTAATAATCGTGATTTTAAACTAATTTTTCATGCAAAACACATAAAAATTGAATTTGTCATCAGCTTCAACCGCAATTTACCAGAAAATACCGTCATACACATTCATGACAGCATTAATTGATACTAGGATTGGCGATTGCGGCGTGTGCGGAACCGGGCTGCAAGTCGGCTCCAACCACGCTTACACCGTGTGCCGACACTTGTTTTGCATTTCGTGCCTGCTGAAATGGCACAAAGCAAATCCAATGGCTACGTGTCCATTGTGCCGAACCCCGTTTTACAAGGACGCCGACAATGATGACGATGCGAATGACAATGCGGATGACGCCGACACGGAGGATGATGAAACCAACCAGATATTGGAAGAACTGGATTTCAATTTGAACGAAGAAATCATGCACGATCACATGATGAACGTAATAGACCGTTGCGCAGTGAATCACTGTCAGACCAATCCGAGTCACGCATACACGGGCCGCATCAATTTGCGCATCGTTCCAAACGAAGACGGCAGCAACTACATGTATGAGAGGGTTGACGTTGGAGCCACGAATCCGAATGCGCATTACATTGTGGAGGTGTTTGACACGGTGCGTGCGTTTCGTTACCGTTTTGGAAGAATTGAAGAAATCATAACGCATGATTTGTATCACGACGTGAAATGGTACGCTTTCCGAGAAAGGATTGACCACATTGACGAAGAGCGAGCACAAATTATCACAGAATGGTCCGATGAAATTCAGCACATTTCGTTGGACCATGTGAAAGTGCTTCGTCATTATTTGCCAACAATCCGAATGCAGACATAAACCCACAAATCAATGAATCTTAATTTGCGTTCATGACCGCCTGTGCAACAAACACTTCCAGCGCTCTTCCGCTGAGCCCTTGAGCGATTCCGCTGCTTCTTGCAGCTTGTGCAGCCGCAAATTGTGCACTGTTGAGCGCACGGTCCGGTCGTTGACCCGGCACTAAAGCTCCTGGTGGAAAAGTAGTAGGAGGCTGAATTTTTGGCGCAAATGATATGTTGTTGGACATCAAATTCAATGGTTATACAAATTCATGATAAAATATTATTGTGCAAATAAATGCATAAAGATATACGGCGTGTTACAACATGATTACATCGTATAAAATGCCGTCCTCTTTCAATTTCAACTTCAAACATAACAAAAAAGGTGTGCAAAAAATGCCTGTTGTTAAAATACACCAAAGGTTGAATGCGTACAAAATACACCATTGCGTGTTGCCTCCGACATCAAGCGTGTTTGACAGTCCTGACTGCATTTGGTATTATGGAACTGTGTATGTGAGAGAAAATGTAGCGGTTTCAAAAGTAATGGAGTTGCAACATGCATTGCAACGATGTCAACTACAAGAACCAGAGACGCAAAAACAAGACCAAGAACCAGAACCAGAACCAGCGACACAAAAACAAGATGACGACGATGACAATGAAAGCGTATCTAGTGGAAACAGCAGCAACAACCCACGCAACATTGGAAAACAGAACCAGCTTAAATATTTGAAGAACGGAATGCAGTTACGACAATGCATGATGTCGGACCAGCATGAATGGGACTATTGGTATGCAACATTTGACGCCGAAACCAATCGCGTCATTCGCACGCCGGATGGAGTTGCATTTGACACGCTGCGCCAATTCTCTCGTCTGCATTGCAACGAAGTTTTAGGCACAACCGCAACGCTGACCAATGTGTGGTCGGACCCGCATTTTCAGTATCAAAATGATGAAGGGCAGTGGCACCCGTTGTCCAAATTGAAACACTGAATCCAATGCATCCAATGCATCCAATGCATCCAAACAAAAATATAATAATAATGTAACACGCAATCACATTATTATCGCCATGAACCAGTTCTTCATCAAACAACACATCACGACGTTTTCCATCCTTGTGTTTTTAGCCGTATTTACAGCGGTGCAAGCCTTCAAGCCCCGGTTCATGTATAACGAGGACGGAAGTTTGCGCCAGTTCGGCATCGGGTTCCAGCGAAAGACGGTGGTACCTGCATGGCTCGTTGCAATTATCATTGCAATTCTCTCATATTTGCTCGTGCTGATGGTGTCCACACCCAACATACTCGGCATGTAAACCTTATCGCACGTTCCTTATCGCACGTTCCTTATCGCACGTCCCTTATTCAGTGGTTTTGTACACCGTTGTTTTCTTCGGGGGGCCGGTCACCGTCGTCGCCGCGAGTTGGTTATTGGATTGCTTGATGATCTGCTGATTCACAATGCACGGCGAGTTTTCCATGACAAACACGGCGGCCATGTCCGTCATCAGGTTTAGCGTGAGCAAGTAAAACACCAATTTCGCAACGCTTTCTTTGATTTGCACGAATTTTACGAATTCCGCTTTATTTTCAGCAGTATTCGCATTGGCTTGCAATTTATTGCCCTTGCCCAGTTCCTCAAATGTTTTTTCTGCTTGCAACCCCTCTGGGACTGACTCTCCGGTATTAGCGGTGAGCATGCTAAAAAACCCCCACGGATCGCTGCGAATGTATTTGATGTATTTATTGACTTTATCGCTGCCGTCGTCGTCCTTCTTGAGTATCTTGTCCATGAATCCCACCACGCCCAGCACCTTGATCAACAAGTAACCAAACGTGTTGCTGAACGGCCTCAACCACGCGTAATAGTTTTCTAATAGACCGAAAACGACGACAAACAAGCCCCACGTCAGCACCGCACCCCCGATTGCCACGCCAATGTTGGGACTTGCGCAATACTGGTTCACAATGACCAGCGTGAGCCCGATGTTGATCCCCAGCATGGCAGTCACGTAGAGAAATTTAATGGCCATGTTATCCGGGATGGAAACATGGAATATGATGTAAATGATGGAACACACGCCATAAATTGCCAAATTCAGAAGTCCATTCGGAGAGGCAGCTGGTGGGTTGTTGCTGTTGTTGCTGTTGTTGGCATCGGTTGAAGACATTATTGATTGAACCGACGTAGAATCAATCGTATAGTATAATCAATGTGTATAAATTAATTTGAATTTTTAATTGCACAATGTAATACTCATAACATAAACATAATCATAATCATACATAGAATGAACCATTATCCAGCACCCGCCCTGATTGAACCCGGCGTCAAATACTTTTTTGGCGGGGTGTTGAAAGAGTGCAACCGGTTGCGCGAGGAGTATAACAACACGGTGTTCAACCTGTGCATGCTTGGGTTTTTCATCCTTATTTTAGGCGCCCTCCTGTATTACAAGCGCGCGAGCAAACCCACCCCGGAACAGCAAGCGGGCATTCGCCGCAAGCAGCAGGAATACATTCTCTCTAAACTGCGAATGGTGAATGCTGCAAATCACGCTGCCTCGCGCGGCAATTTCATAACGGGTCTTCCTAAATGGGAAGTGCCCGAAGTGGAGCTGATCAAGCACCGCAAAATCTTTTTGTAACGTGTGAAGAGATTAGAGAGAGAGAGAGAGAGAGAGAGAGAGATATAGATGAAATGCCATTAAACCATTGAAATTAATGTGTGTGCAACATATAAAAAATGACCGCCGCAATAACCAACGTGAGCAAGGCCGACTACGTGGACGCGCTGAACGAGTACTACGCTTACAAGCACCAATACGACACGAAGTTTGACGAGGACAAGTCCGCGGTGAAAAACACGGATGGGCTCACAATGTCGCAAAAACGGGCCAAAATCATGCGCATTAAACGCAACCGCAAGTGCGTGGCGTGCGGCCAAAGCGGCGGAACCCATTTCACGAACGAGGACGGCGTGCTGCGCGCGGCGTGCGGCAACCGGTCGCAACCGTGCTCGCTGCGCATTGAAATCGTGAAGGGCAAGTTCATGAGTTTAGAGCAGCTGGCCGAGTCGTCACTGCGCACGGCCGACATATTAAAGGACCAAATCATCAAGACCAAACTGGATTTGTTGTTCAACTACAGCACGGAAGAAGAAGCGCTGCGCCAGTTTGAAAAAGACCGTGCGGCGTTAGACCAAGCGCTAGGACTGTACGGCGGGTTCCGGCAAAAGTACCTGGACGTGGTGCGGAATGCGGAGCGTCGCGAAGAGGCGGATGCGCTGACCGTCAAGTTTTATGCGGCGGTACAAGACCTTAAGGACGTGCTGCAAAAAAACCCCGGCGGCGAAAACGATGCGTCCTTTGTGCGGGATGCGGTGGCACTCTACGTTGGCACGATTGAACCGCTGAACCAGCAGCTCATGGAAACCAAGTACGTGTATTCGGCCGTGGAACGGGACCCCAGTTTAGGGAACGACACGTTCCGACTGGTGCAGAAGCCGTACACGTTGGAGCAGCTGGAGTTTGAGATTGACGTCCCCAGTATCACGGTGGAAGCGCGGAACCGACAACTGCGCGACCGGCTGGCGCGCAAGCGCAAGGACCAGCTGGCCGCGTACATTTGGAACTGGACCAAGGACCAAGAGAGAATTACGGGCAACGTGTATGAAGTGGCCAACCTGGATGACCCTGAAACGGGGAAAGACGAGCTCATTGAGTTCATCGTGGAGAACGGCGTGCCCACCACCAAATACGGACCCAAAACTAAAACCCAGAGACAATAAACGAGAGATAATAAAATTATAATGTAGTCAATATACAATCCCGGGGTTCCACGCATCCATGTTCAATTACATTTCATGGCCGGCGTTCATGATCAGCTTCGCAATCGGGGTGTTTTACATCTACATTTCTCTCCCCAAGCAGCGTGTAGTTACTGTTTATCCCACGCAGGACAACGCCGACCACTTCAATTTCAAGGACAAGGCCCACAACTGCTTCCGCTTTGAACAACAGATGAAGGCGTGCCCAGCCAATAACGATGACCTGAAAACCATTCCCATGCAAACTTGATGTATTGTGCGACAATCAAGGCACAAAATAAAATACGTAAGATAAAATATTTAGTGTTATTATAAAAATAAAACTAAAAATGTCTTTGAACCTCTCTTTTACTGATTCCATCCCTCCTAGTGCCAAGAACTACGTTTCCAACGGTTACACCATGAACAACTCGGGCTATTTGGCCAACCCTAGCCGATCCGCACAGGTTGCTGCCAACAACGCGGGTGCTCTTACTCACGCCGAAGCGTCCCGCATGGGTCTGCCTCTCGGTGGACGCAAATAAAATAGCCCCATATTGTGTTTAGTTTAATTATGCAGGGTTTCAAAAAAATAAAATATATTGTTAAAACAATTTAAACATTTAGTATTGCATTAATATGCAACTCCATGACTTCCTACATTCTTCCACAAGTCGGGTAGTCTTTGGAATAATAATGGGTCTGGGTCTTTCCAGTTTATTTAGGAAGACGTGCTACGGGCGCAATTGCATGGTGTTCAAGGCGCCCGACATGGCAGAAACCAAAAAGTTCACGTTCAAATACGACGGCAAGTGTTTTGACTATAAGATTGGTAGCACGAAATGCGATGATTCGCGTATAGATGTAGTGCTTTAAACCCGGGATTAGAGATGAATTTATGGGGGGGGGTCATCCAGAAACCGACATCTTACTATATCCATTTCGCTACATGTGTTTCAAGCAGTTCGCAGCGAACGTGCAACATGGCTCAGTTGGTTTACGACCATCCGAGCAGGTTGACATGCGCCTGTTCCATTCCCACGTTTCCGTGATGTCAAGCTGGACGTTAAACGCAGCAACTTGTAACCGTCGTGGCGCAGTGGGAGCGCGCAGGGCTCATAACCCTGAGGACGTATGATCGAAACATACCGACGGTATCTATCCAATTCATGCGCTTTAAAGAAGCGCATAAACTCCACTACATGAGAAGAGTTTCGGGGCGAAACGCATCCAAAGGCACTGCCAGAGCATTTAACCGGGGTGGCGCAGTGGAAGCGCGCAGGACTCATAATCCTGAGGTCATAGGTTCAAACCCTATCTCCGGTATTTGTCAAGCTGGACGTTAAACGCAGCATCTTTAACCGGAGTGGCGCAGAGGTAGCGCGCGGGGCTCATAACTCCGAGGTCATACGATCGAAACGTATCTCCGGTATCTTTCAATTCGTGTGCTTTAAAGAAGCGCATCGTCATAGCTAAGTGACGTAAAACACAGCATTCATAATTCCGGTGTAGCTCAGAGGCAGAGCGTCTACAACATCGTCGGTCGCATCCTTCGTCCTTGCATAAAGGTCCGCAAGACTGATGGTTATCGCCTTATAAGCGGAAGGTCACAGGATCGAAACCTGTCGCCGGAAATGTTCCCGATGTTCCTGTCATGTGTTGCCGATGTATTAAATGAAAACCATAGGTACGTATTCATATGTAACATGTGATTGTTCCAAATTCTAGGTTCCAATTTCTAACACTTCCTTGCAGGTACATGTCTTCTTTTTGGTTCGTTTTATTATTCACACATCATTGATAATAAAGCTGTGCAATAGGGTTTAGGAATAAATGGATTGCGTTATACCCATGAAACATGAATCTGTGCAATACATAAAGCACATAAAGCACATAAGACATTTAATATGAGCGACACCACCAGCATTGACGACTTGCCCACCGCATCCGGACAAAATGCCAATACCCAGAATCAAAACATTGTCATCCAGAAGGCGGAACCGGGTGCCATGTCGTATTCTCCCAACGTGCCAGATTTAGCGCCATTACAGCAGCAACAACAATACAATCAAGGTCCACCCCTGAACCCCAACCAACAGCCCAACCAAAAGCTCATGAACGAACTGGTGAGCGGGGTGCAGCGTGCCAGCATGACGGGCATGACCGCACTGCCGTCCCGCGACATCCCGCGCGATACAAGCATCATGATGCAGGATGCGCAGGTGCAGCCCACGTACGTCCCGCAGCCGCAGCGCCACGTGGACTACATTCAGGACCACGAAACCAGTTCCACGCTGGAGCGCGTCATGCACCAAAACACGCGCGGGGCCAATCGCGCCGACACGTTGGAGACGTTTTACGAGGAGATTCAGTCGCCGCTCATGCTGGCCATCCTGTATTTTGCGTTTCAATTGCCGGCAGTGAAGAG
>Ga0172363_10003671_pt1 | contig 12478 bp, 14 predicted proteins | sample LakKivs2_kivu2a2_FD_114541 | JGI IMG/M metagenome (GOLD analysis project Ga0172363, IMG submission 114541) | Sediment microbial communities from Lake Kivu, Rwanda - Sediment s2_kivu2a2 | ecosystem: Environmental > Aquatic > Freshwater > Lake > Sediment | place: Rwanda: Western Province, Lake... | reverse complement strand
GACGTTACGCTGGCTCCTCACGGCCTTCATCAGGAGGTCGAGACACACGTCTCCCTCGAACCTTCTTCTCGCTGCATTCAAGGACATCCCGACGGTGCTCGTCTGGCACCTGGCCGGGACGTCCCGGACCACGTACGTCACCCGGAACGTCGGGAGGATGAGGATCCCTGGTGTGAGGTGTTGCCTGGATGTCGGTGGTGGGTAGATGACCATCGTCGGAGTGGCGGACCCCGACAGGGCGGATGCCACGACGACATCCCTCGGAGTGGGGATGTTGACCTCCATCGGTCTTCCGCCCTTCGTCGTGGAGATCTCGACCCCGTGGAACGCCTCGTCCAGGACGGTGGGGCCCTGCATCGACGAGATCTCCGTCGAGAGGTCGTCGTCAGACGTGGATCCGATGGAATCGTTCGCGTCGAAGATCGGAGACGAGAGTGGGGATGTCTCGACCACGAAGTCCACTGCATCCTCGGCGTTCAGGCCGACGGCATCCTCGTAGGTGTTAGCCAGGGGTGTCATCTTCGTCCTCGTCGATGTCGTACCTGGTGATGGCCATCTTGCCGGATACCCGGCGATCGAACTCGGAGAATCCCTTCGCCACGAGTTCGAGACTGGGTGTCGTCTCGTTGATCAGGATATGCTTGATCTCCGAGAGCTGCAGCAACTGCTCGGCGGATACGACGACCAGATCGGCCAGCAGCTTGGCTTCGATGCTGTCGGCTTCCGTCGCAGCATGTGACGCCCTGTCGATGATGGCGTCCAGGTCCTTCTTCTTCATGTGTCTTCTCCATCCGATCGCCCCTGGAAGGTCGGTGCCTTGCCCCTGTGACCACAGGAGCCGCACCTCAGGTCCATGAGGCTCAAGTTTCCGAGTTGCGGTTGGCCGATGATCCACGGTTTCCCGATGCGTCCGTCAGATGAGACCTTCACGGACACCACGTCCGTGGAGAGGTAGGCGACGAACTCCCCATCCTCCCCACACTTGGGGCACCTGGCGGAGGCACCGAGGCGTGCCTTGATGGCGTCGGAGATCCGACCTGGGCGGCGAATCTTCCCGTCGGGAGTCATCGAGCGTCACTGTTCCAGTCGCAGGTTATCCGCCTCACGAGGGCGTTGTCGTACAGCACCATGCAGAGCGTCTCCGAGAACACCTGGTCGGGGATCATCTCCCTGACCGGGGAGTGGAACACCATCCCCTTCGTCCCCCGCCCGAAGACGAAGATGTTGGAGACACCGACCCTCGGAACATCCCTGAGGGAATCCGTCCACCTCGCCGGGATGTGCTCATCGAACTCGGCCTTACCGGCCGTGAACTTGATGTGCCAGTCGTCTGGAAGCCTGATCACTCGATGTCCCTGGAACATCTGAGAGGCGATCGACTGACCTGAGAACTGGGCCCCCACGGAGGCATCGGCGAGGATGGCGTTGACCTGGATCCCGTCCTCCAGCATCTCCCTGCACGCCCGTCGCACGGCATCGTAGATCGCCTGCCGGGTCGGTTTGCCCTTCATCCTCTCCGCCCCCTTGTGGAGCAGGAGCGAAGAGAACATCCGCTCTTCGTGCTCGGCGATGCTCGGGCTCACCCTGGGACGAAGGTCGTGCGAGACGAAGACCTGGTTTCGGTTGGCCAGATCGATGGACACCATCTGCTTGGTGAGCGGCGTCGTCTGCTGTTGCTTCTTCTTCTCGATCGGATTCACTTCGCCCCACCACGATCCCGTCATCCATCCTGCATCGTGGAATGCGAAGGCGTCGTGTTTGTCCTCGTCTATGCAGGACAGGATCGACCTGGGAATGGAGATGGATGCCAGCTCCGATTCGTAGTCCATCATCACCGACCTGAGGAGCCCGGCCTGCTGCGGTAGGACGTCGACCTTCAGTGGCATCGCCTATCCCTCCTGGTAGATCCCCACGCCCAGTCGGAGGACGGACGAGACCTTCCGACTGCATGGGGATGGCGGTCCCTGCGGTTCGACGGAATCCACGTCGATTTCGAGGTCCGAGGGCCTCGGCCCTCCATCCGGCTCCACGTCCAGCCCCGATGGGAGGCTCAGGATCTCCATCCCCGGCCACCTGCGATGGGCGATGGACGACAGTTGGAGCCTCGTCAGTGCACCGACCGGGTTCCAGTCGAACGTGGTCGGAACGACCCAGCGTGATGCGATCTTGGACAGGCTGTGAGCTTCGACGTGCAGCGACGAGTGCCGCAGGGCGATCGCCCTGCAGATGCAGCTCCTGAGCGAGGACGTCACCTCCGCCTTCTGCCACCTGTCCATGCTGAAGTGGAGCTGCTCCAGCTCTATCCTGCGGAGTCCGACGTACGACTGCATCGTCTCCTGGATCGGCCTCGTGATGTCGATCGTGCACTGTTCGATCGGCATCATCCGTCCGACCTCCTGCAGGACGGCTGGCATCCTCGAGTCGGATCCGACGGAGTACGTGCTGATGGCCAGCACGCCGGACGGCGAGAAGACATCCGCTGCGGCGAGCAGGGCGACCAGCGATTCGATTCCTCCGAAGCACACCACTGCGGTGTCCCATCCGCCGAGGTCCTTGGCGGACCTCAACGATTCGACCACGGCCTGATAGGCCTCGTGTGGATCGTCGAACCGCTCGTCCCTCTTCCGTTCATCCATCATGCTCATCACTGCCTCACGACGTAGATTGATGCGGCCCGGGCGTCCAGGCGGCCGATGAGGCCGATCACGGACTTGCCATCGAGGTCGATGATGGCGGTCTCCCGGTCGACCATGGATGGTATCGCTCCGTCGGTCGAGATGGAGTCCATCACGGAGTCCATGAGCCATTCGGCATCGCCCCTGGACCGGAGGTCGGCGAGCATCCCACGCCTGATCACTTCCAGTCCCTCGCTCCACCTGCCGTGGCCGTCGACGACCTTCGATGCTGCTTCGGAGATGGCATCGATCACGGACGATTCCTTGTCGTGCGTGGTCTGGACGGAGATCCACATCCACCCGGCTCCGGGGACACGCTCGAACCCGCAGTCCGACGTGAGGGCGATCCCCTTGGAGACCAGCCGCTCGTGCAACCACGATCTCCTGCCTCGTCCGATGAAGCGACATGCGGCGGTCAGTCCCACGTGGTCGTCCGAGGAGACCATGTCGTCAGGGAGGGGGATCACCGCCGACACGGTGGACCTGCCTCGATCGTTCCACGTCTCCGTCGCCAGATCGCTCGCAGAGGGGGTGGCTGGCCCCCAGGACCTGCCGAGTGGGATCGCATTGGCCGCACGGGTCTTGTTCACGAAGCCGGTGGCGTGATCTCCGAGCACCTCCTCGAGCACCCCGAAGTTCGGAAGGCGACCGGCCAGTCCGAGGACCGTCGTCTGTGGCCTGTGGTAGCCCCTGACGTACTCCCGCAGCCTCGTGATCTTCATGTTGAGGACCGTCTCCGGCGTCCCGATGTCACTGTATCCGATGCCATGCTTCGGGAACGCCCTTGATCGTGCCGCCTGGATGGAGTACGATGTGGCGTCGGAATCTCGATCGGCTATCCTCTGGATGGCCAGCTTCTTCTCGGCCTCCAGGTCGCTGGCGTCCAGCTCGGGGCGGAAGATGACGGAATCGAGCATGTCGAGTGCCCGCCCGAATCCGGAGCAGCGATCGTCCGTCGGTGCCCAGGTCCGGTATGACGTGTGGGTCCCGTGCACGGTGCCGCCGGTGAGGTTCCCGGCGGAGTCCGCCATCCCGGACACCTGGTGGCCCGTGAAATCCTTGGTCCGCCTCCAGACGAGGCCTTCGATCAGGTGACAGACGCCCTTGTCACGGGCGAGTCTCTCGTCGCAGGATCCCATCAGGACATCGGCCCTGACGTGGATGCCGGGACTCTCGTTGCTCGGCATGAGGACGATCCGCAGGCCGTTGTCCAGCGTGAGAAGGTCGGGCAGGTCGAGATACATGAGCATCACCTCGGCCACCTTATCCACACGAGAACTACATGATGCTATCCCCGGGAGATCCCTATCGACGGGTAGGCGGACTGCTGGGTCTCGGATCGTGACGTCAGGAGGTAGTTGATAAGGGCATCGATCTCCCGCTTGATCTCCAGATCACGCTTCCCCGCATCCGTAGTCCGATCAGGCTCGAGCGTCGAGAGCATGCGGTAGAGGCTCTCCAGGAACAGCTTCTGATCCACCGTCACCATCAACTGTGGCATCGTGATCTCCTCCATGTTTGGAAAGGTCGTGCGACCTTGGACGTGAACCTTCCGGCATCTTCGGTCTCGGAGATAGGTCGTCAGCTCAAGCTCACCGGAGACATCGTGTTCGCCGGAGCGTTCTCCGATTCCTCCGCCAGGACCGACGGGACCACGGCCGCCCTGTTCTTCTCACGCCTGTTCTCGCAGATGCTCGACGACGGCGTGGGGGTGTTCGTGGAGCATCGCAGCTTCGACGCCGACAGACTCATACTGAACAACTCGATCTACTCCGAGGACGGTTCCGTGATCGGTTACGTGGCCGACGAGATCGTCGAGAACAGGCCCGATCGCACCCTCTTCTGTGCGGCCGTGATCGACGTCAAGGGACTGTCTGGAGTTCGTGAGTTGCTGCAGCACTACCTGCTGTGGCCGACCCTGATGGCCATCGAGGCCAGATGCTCCACGTGCGGTCGAGTGTACAACGCCAGGAATCCGAGCCTGAGATGGTGTCCACACGTCGTCGACGGAAAACAGCCGATCGCGAACGTGAGGGTGTCCAGGCTCACCCTCGTCCAGAGGAAGGTCCCCCAGAAGCTATCGGACATGCTGAAGCACGGGGCGGCCGACGGGCTGGACGTCGACCTCATCGGAAACGTCAGCGACATCGTTTCCAAGAGGATGGTCGTCGATGGTCCCGCAGACGAGCTGCGGATCGTGTTCGGAGTCCCACGGTCGAGCGGGATCATCAGCGTCGATGTCGGACCACATCGCCTGCACGCCGGAGGATCCATCGATCTGCCGCTGTCGCTCGCCAGGGAGTGGGTCACCTCCGACATGCTCGACGACGGGAAGGTCGTCCCGCTGACGCACTCTGGAAGTATGAGGAATCTGCTCCCCGGACCCGATCAACAGCCGGGTGGAGCGGCTGGAGGACAACCAGCATGATGCAGGAGGGGACACGATGAGCGACCACCAGGGGCCCCGGTGGCTGAGATGCCTCCAGCTCCGCAACTTCCAGTCTCACGAGACGACCGAGCTCGAGTTCGCCCCCGGGCTCAACGTCATCCGTGGCAAGAACAGCTCGGGCAAGACGGCCGTGTTTCGTGCGATCCGCCTGCTCGCCTACAACCGCCCCACTCGTGGCGTCGACGAATCCATGATCCGCCGAGGGAAGAGCCAGTGCGTCATCAAGGCTACGATGAGCGATGGCACCTGGGTGATCAGGGAGAAGGGGAAGGATGTCAACCGTTACGTCGTCTGCAGCCCGCTGGTCAGGGGTGGACAGGTCGAGTTGAACAGCTTCGGTCAGGGAGTGCCACCGGAGGTCTCGCTCGCACTCGGGTTCGGACCGCTCAAGCTGGCCAAGACGGCTGGCATCGAGCTGAACATTGCAGCCCAGGGCGAGGGCACGTTCATGCTCAGCGAGACGGATCCAGAGATCGCCCGATGGATGTACGCCCTCACCAGCCTCGATGACGTCAGGGGTGCCATCGATTCCCTGACGGTCGATCACAAGCGTGTGGGGCAGTCCCTGAAATCCAGGACCGAACGGGTGACCGAGCTGGAGCGACAGCTCCTCGACTTCGAGGGTCTCGATCGCAGGAACTCCGAGCTGCAGTCCACGGAATCCGAAGCCGATGGTCTGGGACCCAGGATGGAGGCGTTGGCCATCCTCGAATCCCTGCTGGCGGAGATGGTCGACCTGAGGAACAGGGCCGTCCCGGTGCGTGACAGGGCGAAGATCATGAGGGATGTGCTGGACATCCTGTCGGACGATGCGATGGACGGGCTTTCCGCCGGGTCTACCACCATCTCCGACCTGATGTCGATAGATGCTGCGATGGATCAGATCGCACCGAAGAAGGCGGCCCTCGAAGCGGCGATCAGGACGAACGCGAAGATCTGCAAGGTGGACCTGTCCGGACTGGATGCGACTGCAGATGCCCTCTCGGTGCTCGTGTCGCTCTCCGGTGAGATGGAAGAACTTCAGACCAGCATCGATGCGGCGAACGAGCGAGTGTCCAGGAGGCGTGCCGATCTCGCCTCCCTGGATGCCGAGTACCAGGAAGCCAAGGCCGAGATGTTCTCCAGCGAAGATGGCAACCACTGCCCGCTCTGCGGTGCGTCGGTGGACGAGGACGCCATCGACCACATCATCGAGGAGCATGGTGGAAATGGGTAAGACGTGTGGAGTGTTCATCGGCGATCCTCACTACGCTGGCCGCAGCATCGGGGCGAGGATGGACGACTACACGGCGTCCGTCTCGGAGAAGATGACGGAGGCCCTTTCGATCGCGAGGGACTATCCGGCCGACTACGTCTGCATCCTCGGAGATCTGTTCCATCAGCCGGATCCCCCCGGAGTGGTCAGGAACGAGGCCCTTCGGGTGCTCGTGACGGGAAACGGCGGAGAGCGATGGCCATTCGAGATAATGGTGGTCGTCGGCAACCACGACATATCTGGCCAGACGACGAGGACGCTGGAGCGGACCGCCGTGGAGACCATCAACAGGTCGGGGGTCATCGACATCCTCCAGGAGTCGATCACGCACGACCTATTCGCCATCCACTACGAGCACGACATCGAGTCGAAGACCTTCCAGAGCGATCGTGCGATCTGGGCCATCCATTCCTACTTGCTGCCATCGGCGTTCATGGGGCCCCACGTGCTCGTCGACGACTTCGTCGTCGGTCCGAGGACCAAGGTCGTGATGTCCGGTCACTGGCACTCCGGCTACCCAGTCGTCAAGCGGTCGGATGGCGTGCTGTTCGCCAACCCTGGATCGCTCGGAAGGCCGAGGGTGGACGATGCCGACCACGAGGTGAAGGTGGCCGTGGTGGAGTACGACGAGGATGGTGCCGACGTTCGGTACGTTCCGCTGGAATCTGCCAAGCCAGCACACAAGGTCTTCCCATCTGCAGCCCTCAAGAAGTCGGATGGTCCGAAGGTGCAGGAGAAGAGCGTGTTCGCCGAAACCCTGGACGAGCTGCGTCGTGGCTTCGATACCAAGGGGGACAGCCTGACGTTGATGCAACGGGCGGCCGACACCATCGTTCCCGGAGACGACGTCGTGGCCGAATGCAGGAAGCGAATCGAGCGACAGAGGAAGGAAGATGTCCAAGATGCCTGACCCGAAGAACCCCAACGAGCAGATGCAGAGGATCAAGACCCTGAGGGACAAGCAGGCCGCTGCGAGCAAGCAACTGACGGCCGATGAGGCACAGCTCCAGTTGCTCGAACAGCAGAGGGACGCCCTCTACGCCAAGTGCCGTGAGCACGGTGTCGAGCCCAACGAGATCAAGGATGAGATCGAGTCTCGCAGTCAGGCCCTGGAACGTGACATCGCCCTGATCGAAGATAGGTTCACGAGCCTGCGTCCGAACGGAGGGGCGGGACAAGATGACAAGTCGACCGCCAGCGGTTGATGCCGCTGGCTCGTCACAGATCATCAAGCATGAGCGTCGGTGGCCGTGACATCGGGGGCCGTCGACTGGGCCCCACCTGCGAGGAGTGTATAATGGCCACAAGTGATGAGCTCGCCCAGCGTGTGTCGACGGTCAGGGCGAACCTGTCCGACCAGCGGAGGCAGGTCGACGTCGCCCTCGGTCGCCGTCAGGCGATCGAGGAGGATCTCGCCTCCGAGCGGGGTAAGGTGTCGTCCGAAGAGCAGTCCCAGGACCTCTACCGGAGGTGCAGGGACTTCCTGCGTCAGGTGCTTGAGGGAACGCAGCAGAGCAGCGAGCGGACCTGCTCGGACTTCACGACCGCTGGCATCGCCAGCGTGTTCGGCGACGACAAGGCCTTCCGCTTCCAGTTCGTCTCGACGGCACAGGGCGTGGCGGTGAAGGTTCACATCCTCAAGCCATCCCCGTACGTCGATGGCGAGATGATCGAGATCAGCCCCAAGGATTCCGAGGGCGGCGGGATGCTCGACATCATCTCCGTGGGCCTGCGTGCTGGCATGCTCGAGCTGTACCTCCCGAGGCAGGATGGACCGTTGCTCCTGGATGAGGTGGACAAGTTCCTCGCCGACGACGAGATGGTGCAGGCGATGGGCGAGTTCCTCCAGCAGTACTCGCACGCATCGGGACGCCAGATCATCATCATCACCCACAAGGCCGGTCTGATCTCGTATGCGGACAAGAGCTTCGACTTCCGCCCGGGGCCCGGCCTCACCTGTCAGGTGGAAACATCCAGCGATGAGTGATCGCCCAGATCCCAGAGATCCGAAGAACTGGCCCGACGAGGTGAGGGGGGCGGCAGACGCCATCGTGGGCGTCCTGTCGAGGTTCGTCGGTGTGACGGCGATGGTGCCCGTCGAGACGGATGACGACGACGGCAGCGATCCATCCCTGTTGCCCGTCGAGGAATGGTCCCTCAGGAACTTCGCCCAGTACTTCTCCCGCCAGTGTGAGGAGTACGGCCTACCGTACGTCCTGAAGTACCAGCGTGACGTGCAATCGATGAAGCAGATCAGGGCCGACCTGTCATCCGTGGGGCGTGGGAGCAATCAGGAGCTGAAGGCGTTCATCGACTGGACGATCTCGCATCACGCCATGATCTCCGAGAGGCGTGGGCACTTCACGACCGGATCGATCCAGGCCTTCGTGTCCCACTTCCTGCAGACGATTCCGGACGAGACGCTGCCGAGGCCATCTTGGGGAAGCCCCCTGGCCGAGAACATGATCATCGAGTACAGGGAGAACGGATCGCTCGGACTCCTCGTCAGGTTCGGGATCCCGCTCACGGCCATCTTCCTCAGCAAGGTGTACCAGCCCGATCGGGTGGCCATGGGCATCGGGGGCAGGCTCGCCAAGATGGTCGAGGCCAGGAAGATGGACGACATCTGTCGGGTCGCCCGTCAGAGCATAGTGTCCTCGCCGTACCTGCCGGAGTTTCCCCTCCTCGACTGGCGAGAACGTTACTCCGAGATGTGGGAGATCTCCGGGTGTCTCGGCCAAGCGTGGTGGAGGACCGAAGACTACCCAGGACAGCCCTACATCGAGTACGACGCATTCCTCCCCGAATCGCATTGACCGTATGGCAGAATCGGAGTACGATGATCTCAGAAACACACTCTGTTGGTAGAGGTGCATCAACATGCCTCGGGAAGATGGTCCCGAATCGGCACGCCGGACGAGTGCCACCGCAGTCATCGATCCGAACGTGATCCTCAACGACGACGACGAGATGTACAAGCGTGCCGACGCTCGAGCTCTGGTGGAGCTCGATGCGATCGTCCGCAGTCGTGCACCGTTGATCTTCATCGTGACCGCCGAAGAGTCGAAGATGCTCGACGTGCTCACCAGGTACTGCGACATGCGGTCCAAGAAGCTGGTGATGTGGGACTGCGTGTCCGGCCCGTCGACCCTCATCGCCCCGCAGAACCAGCGGACGATCGCCGCAGACGCCGTCGCACTCATGGACCCCATCGACATGCTCCGCTGGATCGAGGAGGACGTGGACATGCCGGGGGAGAACGACGAGGGCTCCGGCGGCGGTGCACTCTACGTGATGCTCGACCTGCACAACCACATGCAGAGCTCGCTCTCGGGTGCGGTCGGACAGATGGACGACAAGGAGAGGGACATCGTCCGGAAGATGAGGTCGATGTGCCAGGCACTCAAGAGCGACCACAAGGCCGTCGTCGTCATATCCAGGGACAGGGTCCTGCCCGGAGACCTGCAGGAGATCGTCAGGATCATCAACTGGCCGCTTCCGACCCACGAGGAGATCCGTGAGGAGGTCGACAGCCTCGTGGCTCAGCTCCGGCTGAAGGTCGAGCGGATGACAGATGATGCCGACAAGACGCTCCCATCCTACTCGGTCGACGAGCGGGACGAGATGGCACGGGCGTTCGGAGGGATGACGACCGATCGGATCATCGGGACGTTCAGGGAGAACACGGTCAGGGACTACCAGATCACTCCCGATCAACACATCGCCCGCATCATCGAGGCGAAACGTGAGATCATCAGCGGATCCGACTGTGGCCTGACCTACATCGCCACCGACCAACTCCCAGACATGGACGAGATCGGTGGCCTGTCGATGCTCAAGGACTACATCCGTCGAAGGCAGCGTTCCTTCACCGAGGCGGCCAGGGAGTACGGCCTCCCCCACCTCAAGGGGGTCCTGCTCATCGGCGTGCAGGGCTGTGGGAAGTCGATGTCCGCCAAGGCCGTCGGGAAGCTGTGGCGTCTTCCCACCATCCGCCTGGACATGGGGAGCATCTTCACGGGGCTAGTGGGCGGATCCGAGAATCGACTCAGGAGGGCCATCCAGTTGATGGAGGCGATGGCTCCCTGCGTGGTCTGGCTGGACGAGATCGAGAAGGGAATGGCTGGCACTGGAAGCTCGGACAGGTCGGATGCGGGGACGGCCGCCCGGGTCTTCAGCACGATGCTCACGTGGATGGCGGAGAAGACCACTCCCGTCTACGTGGTGGCCACGGCCAACAGTCCGCACACGCTACCGGCCGAGATGATCCGAGATGGGAGGTTCGACGACCGCTTCTTCATCGACCTCCCCACCATCCCGGAGAGGGGCCAGATCTTCCAGTCTCACCTGCGTAGGCTGGGTAGGGACCCATCGCTGTTCGACATCTCCTTGCTCTCCAGCGATGACATCTCCGCCAACTTCAGCGGTGCCGAGATCGAAGCGTGCATCGTGGCGGCGATGACCGATGCCTTCTTCGACGATGTCGAGGTGAACACCGAGTACATCGCCAACTCCTGCCGCACCAAGTTCCCGCTTGCGGAGACGATGGCCGAGCAGGTCCAGGCCGTCAGGGGATGGGCCAGGGATCGCTGCAGGCCAGCATCCGAGCAGTTGGCCGTCACTGACCGCCTGCGGAGGAGGCAGACGGCGGCCAAGAAGCTCGTTTCCGGCGGGGATCCAGACGAGGCACAGCCGACCGATCCGGGGCTCGATGTGGACCTCGGACCGGGCAAGCCAAAGCGAGCGACAGAGGGCCCCGACCTGGGCGACTGAAGACCGAAGATAATGCGAACGATGAAATCGGGGGCGGCCTCAATGGCCGCCCCCGATCTCTTTTATGGCATGGGGTAGGGGCTTGCTGGGGTGCCAAGTATAAGGTGACTCCTCGACCAAATGGACCCTACGGAGGATGAGCATGCCGAAGCCAAACACCATCATCTGCGAGCTCTGTGGCGGGCGTGGTTTCACCGTTCACGGGGATCGACCAGTCGATTGCCAGTGCATCCGGGAACGCAGGAAGACGGCTGCGTACGATGCCATCGGGATACCGAAGCACCTCCAGAAGCTGAACATCGAGAGCTTCGTCATCAAGCAGGACGCCACCGGTGATGACAACAAGTTCGAGATAGAGAAGCGTGTCGCCAGGAGTCTGGTCTACCAGTGGTGCGAGCAGGTTGGGGAATGCGTCCTGACCGGACAGCAGTTCGTCCTCGATCCCACCAGGGCCTACGAGGCTCCCGGTGGCAAGGACAACGACAAACCCGAGGATGCCGACAGGAAGCGTAACGCCAACATACGCCAGGAGACATGGAGCGGATCCTGGGTCATCCTCCGGGGAGGGCGGAGCAGCGGGAAGTCCCTGTTCGCAGCCGTCATGGCCAAGGCCGCTGCGGCCGCTGGAACGAGCCCGAAGGTCATCCAGTGGGCCGAGGTCGTGGAGAGCTGCTACGACTTCGACAGGTCGTCCAGCGGTCTCTACTCCAGGATGTCAATCATGTTCGAACGCTGTTCTCCGCTGATCATCGAGAACGTCGATACGGCGTACGAGAGGACGTTCTCCGATGGGACGAGCCTCACCCCCAACACCAAGATGCGGCTGGACGTCCTGTTCGGTCCCATCAATGCGGATTCCAGGCCCGTGGTGTTCACGACATCGAGGGAGACTGCGGCCATCTCTGCGGCGACCAACTCTCTCGGGCCGGTGCTCGGATCGATACTCGAGGAGGCGGCCGTCATCGATCTTCCGGGACGGACCAACACGTTCCAGATGACCGTTCTCAACAGCAGGGGGGGTGTCAAGCCGACCGCCAACGGATGAAACCGCTGGCTCGTCACAGGCCTCGGAGCGATAGCTCCTCGGCCGTGACATCGGGGGCCGTCGACTGGGCCCCATCTCCTTCGCCGTTGGCTCGGAGATAGTTGGCCCGGATGTTCCGGGCGGCGTTGAGGTCATCGTTCAGGTGGAGACCACAGGAGCAGGAATAGAGATGACGATCAAGGTTCCGGTTGGACTTCGAGGTCTTCCCACACCGGCTGCATTTCTGGCTGGTGTATCGTGGGTCGACCGTCACCACCTGGATCCCGACCTCCTCGGCCCTG
>Ga0172363_10003670_pt1 | contig 12482 bp, 10 predicted proteins | sample LakKivs2_kivu2a2_FD_114541 | JGI IMG/M metagenome (GOLD analysis project Ga0172363, IMG submission 114541) | Sediment microbial communities from Lake Kivu, Rwanda - Sediment s2_kivu2a2 | ecosystem: Environmental > Aquatic > Freshwater > Lake > Sediment | place: Rwanda: Western Province, Lake... | reverse complement strand
TTTGTTGACCAAACTTCTTTTGGTTCTTTCGCCCTTGAAAACATTATGAAAAATGCAAGTATTTCTATTCTTCCTAGTATCATTAATAAAACAAACAACCATTTGAGCTCAATTGCTAAAGTTGGGCCAACTATACCTGTGCTTAAACCGCATGTGGCCATGGCAGATGTGACCTCAAAAATTGAGTCGATAGGCGAATTGTTCCCATATGAACTTACAATAGCTGCTGAAACAAATATAATGCCAGCCATCAATATAACCATCATTAACGCCGGAATTAGTTCAGCGTTTGTATATTCCTTTCCAAAGAGTTTAACTGTAGTATCTCGTTGTGTGATACTATCGGCTACAGCTTTTTTGGTTGCTTTGAAAATTAAAAGGAATCTGTAAATTTTTATTCCACCGGCTGTTGAGAAGCTTGCTCCGCCAACAAACATCAAGAAGACCAAGAATAATTTTAAGTTGCCTGAAAAATCATAGACATTAAGGTAACTAAATCCTGTTGTAGACATAGCACTGACAACATGAAAAGTTGAATCAAATAATGAATAGGAGAAAAAGATAGTTACAATAGCAACAGAAATAAAAGCCATAATAAGAAAAATGATTACTTCGGATTTCAGGAATTCTTTGAACCTGAGTTTGAACAAACCAGCTAGCACAAGGAAGTTGGCTGCACCTAATATCATGCTGATAATCAGGAAAATGCCTAAAGGCGATTGTGTAACTACATTTGTGATATCAGCAATAGGAGCAAAACCGCCAGTGCTTAATGCAGAAAATATGAATGAAACTAAATTTATTACATCTCTATAACCAGAAATAAAACCTAAAACCACCATAATTACAAAAAATATTATATATATAGTAAGAATCATAAAGAAAGTTCTTTTGATTTTATGGTTTTTTGTAAAACCCATGCTCCTGGAAAACTCCTGTAATTTTGCTTCAGGGTAAAAGAATGCTAACAAAACTAAAACTATGCCCAGACCACCTATAAACTGTGTAAGTGATCGGTAAACAACTATCGATTTTGGTAAGTTGGATAAATTGGATATAACAGAGAAACCCGTTGTTGTATAACCTGAAGCTGATTCGAAGACGCTGTCTGTAAAAATTTTAATTGGATCACCATTTGATATATTGAGGTACATATATGGTATTGAACCTATAAGACTCAACAGGAAAAAGACCAATACAATTAGAGCACATGATTGTTTAAACGTAAGTTCTTTTCTTTCGCAAAGGGCGTTTAAAAGAAAACCTAAAACAAGAAACCCTGTAGCGGCAAGGAAGAGGGCTATTGTAGCAGATGTTTCATTTAATACAAAAGATATTATAATTGGGAATATTATGAATAATCCCGAGATTTGCATGACAAATCCGAGGTTAGATAAAATTGCTTTGGATTTCATTTTATCAGCAGAACCAACTTGCCATTTTTATAAGTTTTTATATTGATTTCTGTTTTTCTTGCTCTTGTTGTTTTTTAGGGGAGACGGCTTGTTTAATTTTTAGTAATATTCGTAGTATCCATTCAGTAAGTATTATAAATATTAAATACACAACAGCAACATTGATTAACTCAGGCAACTGATTTATTTTAGATTGTATATCTGATATTTCAAAATATGATGGACTTACTAGAAATACGCCAAGAAGGGCAAATGGCAACATCTTTGCAACATCTTTTGAAAGATCTTCTGTATAATAAGAACATATTCTAATTGCCAATATAATAGCGAATGAAGTAGCCAAAACAACATCTGGTTCAATATCTTTTGCCAAAAACAAAAGCATCATCGAAAAACCTAAAAAGAAAACAATTACAATAAATGGAAACAAAAAGAAATACCTTAAAAAACCAACAGCTTTTGAATATTTGCTTTTACATCGTTTAAAACAATCTCTACGTGCAATGAATCTGTAGAAATGATATATTATAATAGAATAAATCGCAATCGACACTGCTAAATAAAAAACTGCTATAAATGCGGACAAATCCCCGCTTAATATCTTTTCAAGAGAAAAATTTTCAGATAATTTTGTTGATATATCCGTAAAGTCAAATAAAGCCATTTTTCAATTCCTCCTCAAACAATGGGTTAATATTTTTTAGTTTATAAAATCTGTGAATTAATTTATATCAATTTTAAAAAAAATTTGTTTTTTGCTAATCCATTAATTTTGATGCTAGGAGAGTTGGTAAAACAAACATGGTTGCAACAAACGAAAAACCGATAAGAGATATCACAACAATAGCAAATTGATGCACAGTTTCAATGTTTGCTATGAATGTTGCTATTAACGCAACACTTGTTGTTACTGCTGCTCCAATTATTGACCAACCAGATGTTTCTATAGTGATTTTAACTGCATTAATTTTTGATACGCCTTTTGCTACTTCTTCACGTACTCTCTGTGTAGCTTGTATGCTATAATCTATGGATGTACCTATCATGATAGATGCGATGGACACGTTTATGACAGATAGAGGTATATCTAGAGTAACCAAAGCACCAGGCTCCCATGCAAGTACGAATAAAACAGGTATTAATGCTATAAATCCGATTTTTGAGGAGTTGAATCCAATTATAAGACATGCCAATACAAGTAAAAGAGCAGTGATAAGTGATTGCATTTGTGAACTCATTATCTGTTTGTTAACCTGAATTGTTATCACATCCTGGCCTATGAGCTGAGAAATCTGTCCGTTATGAGGTATATTTGTATTTTCGACAATGTAATTAATCTTGTTTACTAATATCTCTAGTTCTTGGACACTTTTGCCCGCAGGTAAAGAAACAACTATTATGGTTTTTGAATAATCTTTGTTTATTAGACCTGTTTCAGCGACTCGGTCATATATTATTTTGCTAATACCGAAAATAGAGTCTAGTTTTTTTGTAATCTGGTTTCGATCTAGTACCTCGTTTACATTTTTAATTTCATCGGCTATTGAGGTCACAGAAATGCCAAGTTTTCTAATTTCAACTTGCATGTTGTAGATTGCATCGATAACCTCAGGGTAGGTAAGTCCCTGTGCATCTGTTTCAACTAGCAAAGCATTGAAGCTTGTTCCCCCACTAAATTTTTCTGAGTACTCTAATATTTTTTCTACCTCAGGTATGTCCTTTGGTGCCATATCATAATAGTTTACATCTGTTCGTATATTAGGTATGAGAATTAAGGATAGCACAATAAGGAAGCATGCAGCAGCAAAGAATTTTTTTCTATACTCAACAATTATGTTAGCAAACCTTTTCCAGTGATGGTTTGTCTCATGTTTCTCAAATTTTAATATAAGAGCCAGACAGGGTACGATGATAGTTGATGATAGGAAAACGAATGAGATACCTATTACGCAACTGAAACCAAATATTGCCATCGGTGGCATGTATGAGCTCATAAGAGAACCAAAACCGATGATTGTTGTAATTGCACACAAAAATACTGCTTTTCCAGTGCGTCCTAAAGTACATTCTACACGTTCAATCTTATCATGTATACCGCACTCTTCAGCAAATCTATTTGCCAAGTAGATAGAATAATCGACACCCAGACCTATCAACAATGCAACGACAGCGATAGTCAACATGCTTAACTCAGGTTGTACTATACCAAGTACACCAAATGTTAAAACTAAACCGTAACCAAGTGGTAGTAGCCCTATTATAAGACCCTTGATTGTCCTGTGGAAAAACAGTAAAGCAGCCACTACAAGAATCGCTGCTAATGGAAAAACGATTTTAAGGGTCTGAAGTGTACGTTCCTGCATTGCTTTCTGAACTGCAAATGAACCGGTTATAGACATATCCGCATGATGTGTCCCCCCTCTAGCACCTGTTTCTATATCTATAGCTGCTTTAGTTTTATCCAAGATATCGTTATAGTTAGAATCTCTTGCAAGTTGAATTACTATAACAGCGACTTTATAGTCGTTTGTGTAAAGAATACCTTTAGTTTCCCCAGTTTTCAACCGGGTCATATATCTGGCTATTAGTTCCTCGTAATTATCAGCATTGTATTCATCAGTACTGTATGGACTTGGAATCTCATTTCTTCCTGTTCCACCTAACCCACCTATAACCCATGAATTTGCATTTTCTGCTTTTATATAATTTGAGATACTTTGAACCGATTTTACACCGTCACTATCATCAGGATATGGGTCTACTGCTCTGATGATTTCATCCATCTCAGTTAAAACTCTATAATTTCTGATATCATATAAACTACCTGTTTGGTCAATATATATCATAATAGTAGCCCCTATCGGAAACTCCTTGTATATCTGAGACAACAGCTGTATTGTTGGGTCATTTTGAGGTAAAAATTTTTGTAGATCAGATTGCATGTAAATGTTTTGAATATTAAGACCGACCAATATGGTGATTATAGTGTAAACTAGGAGGACCGTTTTTGGTCGTTTAACCAATATTTTAGCTAAAGGTCTAACTATGTTCATATTTTGTCCGAGCCCTCTAAAATCTTAATCTTGACACTTCCATTATATGGTTCATTATTTGCAGAAAAAGCCAGTCGTGCAAGGCCGTTTAGTCTATCTTCTATCTCACTCCTATATCTCTTTAAAAGTTCTACAGGAGGAATTGCAAAATACATGTACGGGTTTTTTCCTATACTACCTTTCTGAATTTTTTTCCTATAAATCAACCTTTTATCATGCATCTCAGATAACATTTCTCTTACGGTGCTAGGGTGTAGTTTTGTGCCTTTTATGATCTGCTCACTCTTTGCACCATCTTTACCTACCAGATACACATATATTCTTGCTTTCGCTCTGGATTTTAATATTTCGTGTACTACTGTTTCAGTGTTTTTGTTTAGTCTAACTTTTTTCTCCTGCATTATTATTTACACCAATTTTATTTATTTTATTTAATAAATATGTGGTTTTGTGGGTTTAAATAGTTTTCTATTTTGTCGGGCTAAAAACGACAAAATATTTTATCGGATTAAAGGCGATAAAATTAAGCAAAAACCCTGTGAATCAGAGCAAATAAGTAATTTTAGATTATGAAAATAGAAAAAATCTTAATAAATTGAACTTTATAAAAGAAATACCGATAGATTAAAATATTACTATATATATATTATTAATGACGTTTAGTATATAAATAGAAATAGATTATTAGATAAAGATGAGATTTGGGGGCAAAAATAAATGAAAAGAAATGCAACAATAAGTTTGATTATGGCGCTTTTGATGATACTTTCAATATTAGTTATAGCAACGCCATCTGGTGCTCAAGATGTAAAATTTGAAGTTATTAAAGAGGTATATGACGGCGAAGACTATGTAGACAGCATAGAAGCTGAATACGGAAATATCGTACAGTTTAGAATAACAACGACATATAATGGCAAATATTGCGCAGAAGATATATTAGTGACAGACAATTTACCGAATTGTCTGGAGTATATAGGAACCATACAACCTGAGAGTAAAAAACCGGTTATTAGTGGCAATACGATAGTTTGGGATTTTGAGGAAATAACACTATTAGAAGGTGAGCAGTTCACTATTGAATTTAATGCAAAAGTAGTTGGCTTTGGTGAAAATGTAAATTCAGTTAACGTTACTGCATATGAATGTTGCACTAACGCTGAAATGTACGATGAAGATACAGCGACAGTTATTGTAAATCCCTCTGTTGAAGTTAAAAAAAAGGTATGGGATCCAGATACTGGAAAATGGGCTCCGCAACTTGACTATGTTATAAAAGGACAAAAAGTGAGATTCCAGATAGCTATAACCTACCATGGCGAAGATCAATATACGATGAAGTGTATGGTTGTAAAAGATAATTTTTTAAGTGCAGGTGAATGTATCTGTCTTGATTATGCAGATAACGTAAAAATCACCTATCCTAGCACTAACTTTGATCCTCCAAAAATAACAGTTTCAGAGGATCTTAAATCTGTTGAATTCAATTGGACTAAATCACGTTTCAATCTGTATAATGGAGAAAGTATTGCTATAGAATTTGATGCCAACGTAACAGATTATTGTCCAGAAGGATTTTCTGTTATAAATCATGTTTTTGTTGATATTTGGAGTTGCGACTGTTGTAATCACTTATATGGATCTGATAATGCAACAGTATATTGCATACCTCACGAACCAATATTCGATAAAAAAGTCTACAATGGCAAGGAATACGTTGGAACAGCAGATGTATTCGTAAATGATACAATAAAATACAAAATAGATCTGACATACTATGGAATAAATAACCTAACAGACATAAGAATCATGGATGAATTATCATCGTGTGTTCTAGAACATGTAGATGGAAATGCTAAATTAACTATTTCACGCGGTGAGGGAGGACTTGTAGCATATATAAAAGGCAACATATCAGAAAACAAAAAAGTAGCACGGTGGGATATCGCAGAGGAATTAAAAGATGGTTATACGCTTTCTTTAGAATTTAATGTCCTTGTAACTGGAGAAACTGCTTGCGGTGAAAACAAAGCCAGCTATACTGCTTATTCAGATGGTAACGATTATTCTGGTAACGACACAGCATACATAACTTCAATAGAAAAACCACTAACAGAGATCGACATAAATCTTAATAGAATAAGTCTCGGTCGTGTTCATGGAAAAATATGTAACCAAGGAGAAACAGATCTATCTAATGTAAAATGTATTATAACAGTAAAAGGCGGAATATTTAAGAGAGTAGATCTAACAGTAACAGAAGAAATTGAAACAATAGCGGCCGGTGGTTGCGCATTAATATGTACCGGAAAAAGATCGTTAAAACGTGCATTCGGAAGAATTAACGTAAATGTAACAGTAATTGTTGGAGATGAAACATACACAGAGACATTCAAGGGAGTAGTAAGAGGCAGAATAGTATTAAGACTAAAATAAGACTAAAAACCTGTTATCTAAAATAACAAATCAATTCTCTCTTTTTTTCTTATTTGTCCATCTTTATTCTAAGTAGTAAACAAATATTTTTTAAAAAGAAAGATTTATTTTCCCATTTGAACTTGTTTAAATTAAAAGTGAACTTATATGGACGATAAAACAAGGATAGAGAAAGACATCATTATGTTCGAAGACAATATAAGTAAAATGAGTGAAAAAATTAAAACTCAGAACAGCAAAGTCGTAGAGTTAGCAAAACAGTACTATGAAGACTCAAAATACTATCTTGAAAAAAAAGATTATTTAACTGCGTTTGGTTGCATAAATTATGCACATGGTTTACTTGATGCTGTAATAAAATTTTAGCTAAAAAGTTATTTTTATTTTATCATCTGGTTTTACGTTTAATTTCTCTGCTGCATTACCTTGATTTAGGCTTATCTCTAAATAGTTACTACCACCGATAGTTACTAATAGTTGTCCTTTTTTTGCAAAACTGTAGGATTTCACAAAAACAGCATCTTTTTGTTTATCGTTTATATACAACTTGATTTTTTTATTGTACTCAAAAATATCTTTTACCGATGCTACATCTATGTTGGTTATAATATTACCGAAATGATCAAAATAAATTACTTTTCCAGCTACATCTTTTTTTGATACGTTGACTTCTCCGAAATCCAAGTCAATGAACTTGTCTGTTTTATCTCCTAGTTTTTCGAATGATACGCCATTTATTATATGGGCTGCTATAGGAGCAAAGATATCACGTCCATGAAACGTGTTAGAAACATTTTTTAGCATGTACTCCTCGTTTTTGATCTCATAAACAGTTAAATCCCCCAGGCGTTTAGCAGCAGGTATTAAAACACCATTATCTGGACCTACTAGTATTTGACTTTTGGTTGTTATTATTAGCCCTTTTCTATCTGTACCTACACCTGGGTCTACAACAGCAAGATGTACCGTCCCAACAGGATAATATGGTGCTGTGTTTTGTAAGATAAACGCTGCTTCTCTTATGTTATGAGGTGTTATATCGTGTGTTATATCTATGATCCTTGCATCTGTTATAGATGATATTACCCCTTTCATCTGAGAAACGTACCCGTCTTTTAAACCAAAGTCTGTGAGAAGCGCAATTATTTTCATATTCCTGTTTCCTTTATTTAATGAAAATGTTTTACCTATTATTTAATATAACGAATAAAGCAGGGGTTTTTCACAAAAGTATTTATGTAAGAACTATGTATAATATAAAGGATGGAGAAATTGGCCAAGCTGGAACGAGATAAAAAAGAGGTTGAGATTTTAGCTGAAATATGGGAGAAAAAGAGTAATAAATCTATGAAATGCCCTAAGTGTGGGGGGAATCTTGTTTTAGTACAGATTGAACCTGTATCTGATGCTGAAAATGCCTATGTGCCTTATGATACAGTTGTTGAGTGTACATATTGTCCTTTTAGCATACATGCTGAGTCTTTTACAATACTTGGCAGTGTAAAAGACTTTGATGAAGAAAAGGTAGAGTTAGCTAGCTGGTCACCTAGCGGAAGTAGGGTCTTATCAAGATACGAGCATGCGCTAAGTTTTGATACTCTCAATAAGTTGAAAAAATCTGGTGAGCTTGTTGAGTTTTTGATTATTAACAAACAGGTTATACAGATAATCGGGTAAAAAGATGTTTTTCTCCTGTTTTCTTTAGATGTGATTAAAGTGCCATAATTGCACAAAATGTTTATATATCGGGAGATACAGAGTTAATTATGTGGGGAAAACATATGGCAAAGAAAAACATCCCTGACAAGATACCTATAATCTGGGTTAACGTAGTTGAACCGTTTTCCTAGGTGTACATCATCCCCTCATAATTTTTTGGTGGCTTTTTTTTACTTGTTGTATGATGTTTTATGAATTTTCGCTGATGCTTTTTCCCTATGAAACTGAAATCGCGTCTAATTAGACGTATATATGTTTTATCTGGTAATGGTTCTAATCTAAGTATACCTTTATTCTGAAGTTTTTTTAAAACCCTAAGAATAGAGGTTTTTGATAGGTGTAAATTCTTTTCGAGATCATATACTGTTACAGGGTATGTTTCAAGCAATATTCTTACTATCTGCTCATCTATTGTACCAGTTGTAATTTCAATCATAAATCAAAAAAAGATTTCTGGGCTATGCACATTCATATGCCCTTATGCCCTTTTTGTCGTTTTTAAACAGTTTTTTCACATCATTTTGCATCTCAGAGGGATAACCATCTGGAAACTCTATGCATCCTTTGCAAACTTCAAAACCTATTGCTTTTTTCAAACCATCAATGCTTATATAACCAAGAGAGTCAGCATCTATTTCTTTTCCAATTTTTTCCAATGATTTGATACTACCATCTTCACTTCTAGCTATGAACTCTTTCCTACTCCTCATGTCTATACCTAGATAACATGGCGCTATTAATGGCGGGCAGCCTATCCTTACATGTACCTCTTTCGCACCAGCGTCTTTCATGCCTCTAACTATTTTTCTTATATTGGTTCCTCTTACTATGGAATCATCTACCAGGATAACGCGTTTTTTTTCTAAAACAGAGCGAAGGAATGATAAACCCTCTGATACAACCTTGTCTCTGCTCTCCTGTGTTTGCTGGATGAAAGAACGCTCATCCTTATCCTTCATTATACCCTCATCAATTGGTATACCTGATTCTCTGGAATAACCTAAAGCATATCTTCTACCAGATTCAGGTACTGGAACCACTATGTCTGCATCAACTGGTTGTTCCTGCGCAAGTAAACGCCCAATCTCTTCTCTTGTCCTATGAATTGAGCGATTGTTTATTCGCGAATCAGGCTTTGCGAAATATACAAACTCAAACATGCACGGCATCTCTTGTTTTTTGATTATTTGTTTCTCATATATTTTCCCGTCTTCATCTATAATTATTGCTGATCCGCCCGGGACATCTTTTACATACTCGAAGTTGATCTTCTTGAAAACCCTTGTTTCAGAGGCTAGGCAGTACATGCCATCGAATTTACCGAGTACTAGTGGCCTGATTTTACGTGGATCTGTTATAGCAAAAAGAAAAGGTTTTTCACCTGAGTCGGTAATAAACAAAACAGAGTAGCTACCCTTGACTTTATGAATGACATTCTCACATGCCTTAAAAATTGTTTCAACTGTTAACTCCTTTTTATAAAGTTCATCGGCCATAGGGAGAAGAAGCCATTGTATATCACATTCCGTTCTAGGCTTTCTGTTAGTATTTTTACTTGACTCAGAACAGTTGTATATATTACCGTTGTGAACAGCTGCCAAAAAAGGGTTTACAAGATACTCTGGTTGCGCATTTCTCTTCAACGACTCAAGATCATCCATACCTGCCGTGGAATAACGCGTATGACCGATACCAATATTGCCAGGTTTGTTGATTTTTTTATCGTCATTGAAAACATCACGAACAAGACCAGCGTCCTTAGTCACATGGATGTTACCATCATAAGTAAGCATACCAGCAGATGACTGACCACGATGCTGAATAGAAAACAAACTATGATAAATTAAACGAGAAACAGGCTTTCCCCCAATAATGCCAACAATACCACACATTATAAAAACTGGAATGAACAAGCATTATTTATAGATTATTTTAAAATTAATTAGAAGAAATATGAAAAATTATTGACAAATATCATATAGTTGTCTGGCTGGATGCAAATCAAAGTTTACTCTGCAAGGAACATATATTTTTCCAAATGTTCTAAGTCCCACTATTGGAAATGGAAAGAGTCTTGGTCTGTTCCAATAATTTTGATACCAATTGTTTTTTGTGCACCCAACGAATGTAGCTGAAATAATATTCATCTTGAATCTATTAAATTTTATCACGTTATAGTCTGATGATTTTTCTAGAACAATCCCAATCTTATTTTTTGTAATTGAATTATTCTGAATTGTATTTCTAATAGAATTCTGCCTAAGGTAAATTCCAATTTGGTTGTTATATATCCGATTTTCTGAAATATTATTGTATTCTTGAATTCCTCCATGATATGATACTATTTCAATACCAAATTTATCATTATCATACACTTTGTTTCTATAAATGCTATTATTATTTGCTGAAATAAAAATTGAAATACCAACAAAATTGTTTGAAACATCATTGTATCTAACAATATTGTTTTTGGATTTAAATTCTAGACAAATTGCTTTTAAAACATTAGATATCTTATTATTTTGGACGATATTATTTTCACAATGAATCAATAAGATTTCTCCGTCTGCTTCGAAAATTGTAAGATTTTCAATTGTACAATCATTACAATAAGCAAGAATAATCGGAAAATCGTTTCTACTCATATAAAGATCTCTAACAGCTGCATTTGTACAATTCAACAAAATAACTTGGCCAGCATCAATAGGAACTGTGAAATCATTTTTGTTTTTGTAGTAATATAAAGGCTTCCCATTTACTGTATTATTTTTTATATTGTGTATGAAGTCCCTCTCAGTTATATTTGGATATTCCCTAGAATTAAAATAATTTCCAAAACTAACTCCATCACAAATCAATTCATTATTTAAGATAGTAATATTGTAAGACTGCGAATACACCTCTATTCCTATACGATTTGAAATTAAGATATTACCAATCACAGATGTGTTTGAAGATTGAATTTTTATACCTGATTGATCCCAATATTGTGGTTCTTCTTTTCTAAAATTTGTTATAGTAAATCCTTGTATTGTAATATTTTCAGCTTTGACAAATATTCCATCTTCCCCACTGTCGCATCCATTTAATATTGTATTATATTTGTTTTCACCTTGTAACAATAATTTCTCTTTATCGATAACAACATTTTCGTTATATACTCCAGATTTAACCAAGATTTTATCGCCAGGTTTAGCATTATCTATAGCACTTTGTATTGATGGATAATCATCTGGTACAATTATATCCCAAGAAATTCTATTTGAAGCAGTATTTGTTGCTGATATCAAATCGGTCTTAAAATTTATAAACAAAAAAATAACTATGAGTAGTATCGCTATGCTTTTATTTTCAACATTAGATCCAAACATAAGAATTCTTAATAATATTATATATGTTGTATTATAAAATATTTTCTGTTTACAAGAACTAGGTGATACTTTTATTAAATTTTTAGAAATCTACCATTCTTGTATATTAGTTCGCCATCAGCATAAACCTCACCATTTTTTCTTAGATCGCACATCATATCCCAATGAAGACTAGATTTGTTTTTACTACCGGTTTCAGGATATCCGCTGCCAACAGCTATATGTATAGTTCCACCGATTTTTTCATCAAACAGTGTGTTTTTTATATATCGTTTGATTCCCTGGTTTGTACCAAAAGCAAACTCACCGATTTTACGTGAGCCACCATCCATATCAAGCATAGTATGTAAAAATTTCTCACCTTTTGATGCCTTTGCTTTTACGACACTGCCTTTTTTGAACCAAAACTGAATATTGTCAACCTCGCGACCACCATGTGATGCTGGAAACGAATAACTAATAAAACCCTCAGCAGAGTTTTCAACAGG
>Ga0172363_10003667_pt1 | contig 12486 bp, 10 predicted proteins | sample LakKivs2_kivu2a2_FD_114541 | JGI IMG/M metagenome (GOLD analysis project Ga0172363, IMG submission 114541) | Sediment microbial communities from Lake Kivu, Rwanda - Sediment s2_kivu2a2 | ecosystem: Environmental > Aquatic > Freshwater > Lake > Sediment | place: Rwanda: Western Province, Lake... | reverse complement strand
ATAACAACAACTTCAGATCGAAGCATACTTGCATGGTTTATGCCAAGAATTCTTCCCGATATTCACAAAGAATATGATGTTAATAGTATATCACTTATCGTTGATACGCTTGATCCTTTAGAAATGTATGCATATGATGCTTCATTATATAGTGAAGCAAATTATAGTGTTCAATTGGCTTCTACTTCTCCAATTTTATTGTCTCAAATTGCGATAGATGACAACGTAGTTATTGCAAGACCTGGAGCTCTTAACATTTACGCAAAAGTTGTTGCCATAAGTGTCAATCCGCGTACATTTTATTGTATGATAAATAGTTTTGTTCTTGAAGATCTTCTTGCTATTAAATCAGATTGGGCTTCGCAAAAAGGATACAAGTTAACAGTTAAAGAGCCAATTTCAATACTCGATGGTGTTAATGATTATAACGAGCACGTTATGTCAGTAAATGTATATGCAAATCAATATGTAGCGATAAGTTATGGGCATACGTATGCGAGTGACGACGCATATGTTATTAGATTAGATGAAAAACTTAATGACAATTCATGGTATGGAATTGTAGTCAATATAGGAAATAGTTGGCAGCAGTATAATGTATATATTTGGGAAAAACATGAAACAGATAAGAATGCTAAGTTACAAAATGTTTATTATGAAACACTTGTACTTTATCCTGAAGAAATTGCAGTTCATAGTTACTCAATAAATAGATCACCTGCTTATTTAACTAACATAAGATTGTTCACCGCGACAATTGAAGAAGAACGTCAGTCAAACGAGCTGCTTTCATATTTTGTTAAAGACAGCGACCAAATTATTATCAACGATTCAGCTGACCCGATATTAAAACTCCCGTATCTCACGAAGCAACGATAATATATAAATAAATAACACTTAAAAATTATAGTCATGCGCGCACGTGAAGAACGCAAAGAATTAGAGAAATTAATCGAAAAATCTTCTAATGAAATAAATCAAAATGTTCCAAGAGAAAATGAAGATCTGCCTGTATTAAAGGCTGATCCACTTATAGGTGTCGACTTTGATAAATTACAAAGACAGTGTCAAAGAGAAGCAAAATCAATGATAAAAAATGGTATCAAGTTTATGATCCCAATAAAAATGATCCGAGAAAATCAGTATTTAAGAGATAAATTTAAAATTGATGTTCTATCATTAGCTGGAATGCTTTATCAACTTAGAAGCAATCAAATTGTTCAAAAAGCACTAATGGAACAAATAAATCTTGGGATGACGCACCCTCGAATGTTTGAAGTGTTCGCTGGAATGTCAAAGACAATAGGCGAATTAAATAAACAAACATTACAAACTGTAGAAGCGATCAAACAGACGTATAAAGGCCTTAAAGATGATGAAAAAGAAAAACAAGCAGAAGCTTTAGGAACAACAACTCAGGGGCCAATGGGAATGCTTACAACAGGAGATGGAAGTGTTGTCACTCGAGGAACTAAAGAGCTTATTAATAATGTTAAGAAGATAAAAGAGCAAGACAATCAACAATATATCGATGAGGCGCAATTAATTCCAAAACTTAATATCGAGCCTCTTAATTAAATCATTTTATGGAAACTCCCATCATATGGAATAGCATCTTAGTTAATCAAACACTAGAAAAACTCCGTATGGGGCTTCCTACTAATATGTCTGCGTTTCATAGCTCGGATATTGAGTTAAAGGCAGCTAATCTCCTATATCAATTAACTCCAGAAGAAATAAATGAATTTCACTTATGTTCTCGAGATATAATTTACTTTGTTGAAAAATATTGTCGCTTCTTAACAGACACGGGAAGAAAAGTTGTAGATTTAAGAAAATATCAAAAAACTATATTAAAACTACTTTCTCAAGAAAAATTTAACGAAAAAATAAAAGATTTAGTTCCTGCAATACGTAATTTAATAATTATGGCAAGTAGGCAGTCGGGCAAGACCACAACTATTGCAGCATTCTTTTCTTGGTATCTTTGTTTTCATAATGATCGAAATCTAGCAATTCTTGCAAACAAACAAGATACAGCATATGAAATAGTATCAAAAGTTAAAGATATATTTAGAGGTCTTCCATTTTTCTTAAAACCGGGCGTAATAAGTATAGGTGCAGGTGGAATAAGACTTGACAATGGATGTTTCCTTACGTCCCAAGCAACTACAAAAACTGCTCAAATAGGCTATACGATTCACGTTCTATATGCCGACGAATTTGCACATATACAACCGTTCATAGCAAATGATTTTTGGAGATCAGTTTATCCTACACTTGCATCATCTGAAATTTCACAATGTATCATATCATCAACTCCTAATGGTGATGATAACGTATTCTATGAAATATGGGATAAAGCGCAAAAGAAGCAAAATTCATTTTATTCAATAAGAGTTGATTGGTGGGAGGTTCCAGGCCATGATGAAGCATGGGCAGAACAAATGAGAAAAGACTTTGGAGACGAAAGATTTGCTCAAGAGTTTGGTCTCGATTTTGGTGCCGGCGCTTCAAATCTTTTATTAAGCCCTATAGATCTTTTATTCATGAATAAAATTCAAAAAGATTATGAATTTCATGAATTAGAAAAAACAGATTTAGATGACATTTTATATCGTAATTTAAAATGGCACCCAGATTTTGATCCTAATAAAGATTTTAATTCAAAATTAGATCGATTTGTTCTAAGTATCGACACAGGTGAGGGAAAGAATGAAGATGAAATAAAAGATAATGACTACAATATTTGCAATATATTTCATGTGACTCCAAAAAGTATTGTTCAATTAAAGAAGCTTAGAAATGACGAGATGAGGATCAAGAATATGTTCAAGATAACACAAGTCGGTTTGTATAGGGATAATATTAAAGATGAAGAAAATTGCGCTCAAGTCACACGAGTGATCACATTCGATCAATTTGGATCTGAACTCTGTAAAGTCATAATAGAAATGAACTTTAATGGAAAACATTTTTTAGATAAATTTTCGAATCATGATGATTATGATGATTCTGTAGTTATGCACACTTATCATACAAAGCCAATTCCTGGAGAAAAGCCTCCAAGAAAAAAAGCAGGATTTAAAGTCACTGGCGCTAATAAAGATTTTTATTGTAAATTAGGAAAACGATTAGTTCATCAAAGAATATTAATTTTAAATGAAAAAGAAACTATTCATGAATTCAAAGCGTTTGGAAAAGCAAAAAATGGAAGATGGCGAGGTATAGGAGTTCATGATGATATTGCCATGAGTGCAGTTAATGTCAGTCATTTATATGATGAACCCGAATATGAAGATTGGTTATTTGATTTTTTAGATGAAATGGAAGATTCGCCAATCAAAAAAATGATAAATGAACTATTAGAAAAATATGTCGAATCAACAGACATTAATGATGATACGTTTGCATCACTATATAAAGATGAAGAAATTTCGCCTGAGAAAAAAATCATACCCATAAATCAATCTGGAAGATATTCTCCAGGATATACATTTAATAAAGGCAGCTGCGCCTTTCCTTGGAAGATTGGTTAAATTATACATTTGCTTTTAGAATATATAAATAAAGCAGTAATTCTTATCTCGACAATAAGAAAACCGAAGAGGGTTCAACGGCTGTCCTGCTTTAAATATTTATTCTAAAAATAATAGAGGGCAATGAAATATAAATTTAATTTTGTTTATTTATCAACGAATTTAGTTAATGGCAAACAATATGTTGGAGATCATTCAACAAATAATATACATATAAAAGATGTCATAGAGATAAATGCAAACTTAAATATATAAATTAAATTGTATTTTTTCACCAATATGTTTTTTAATATATAAAATAAAACTAGATTATCATGAAAATAGCATTAGATTTGACACAATTTAAATCAGCAGGCGTATATACGGTCGAAATAGATAATTCAGAACGTGTTATTGTTACAACTCAATCTTTAAGATTAGTTCCTGGATTTTCTGCTCAAGGTCCATTTAACACACCGGTGTTCATTCGATCAAATCGAGATCTTGAAAAATATTTTGGTAGTATAGATCGTAAGCTTGAAAGAAAAGGATCATTTTTTCATAGAACAATTCAAACTTGTTTATTAACTGCTCCTGTATTTGCGTTAAACTTGATAAACGTAGATGATGATCCTGATTCAGCAACAAAAGATGAAGTTGAATACATTGGTTTGAGCCTTGATTCATCAATTACAGAAGATGCTTCTCTTTATACAAATGCAAATAATAGTTTATATGTTAATTTCTTTGATAGAACAAGATTCTGGACTCCAGATCCAGATTATCTTCAAGGAGTTGTAGCTAATGGATATGGAACTACATCATTAAATGCTCCTTTATTTCAATTAGCCAATATAGGAACAAAAAAACTATCTTTTATTATTCGTAAGGCACAAAATTTAAGCCAATACAGTGTATATGCAAAAGATTGGTATGGTGGAGAGGTCAATATTCCTTATGAATGGATTCGTGCTTATGATTACATAAAAGATTTCTTTATTCAAGTTATCGCAATTGAAGGTGATTGGACAGATTATACAGTATTATCAACAGATCCTTACTATTCAACATATTTCACATCAAGCGGTATTCTTCCAACACAACTTCAAAATTTCATAAATTCAAATAATGTTAACTTAGTTGGTTCTTGGACAGGCTGTATTATTCCTGATTTTAAAGATCAAACGGGTACTGAACAATATATTGAAACTATTGTTAATGCTAATACACCTTTAACAGGAGTATTAATGAATATTAATCATCAAGCACTAGATCAATTAAATTGGGACGCATCATATGGTTGGGTTCTCGGAGAAGGAACTTCTCCAGCAAATTATGTAGTTGATCTTATTGGACATAATTTAATTGATAAAGGCGATGTTAGTGTTAAATTTTTAAGTTATGATATTAATGTATTAGATAATGTAATTCATACTGATGTTGCAGCTGAGCGATATCCATCTGGTGATCCAACATATCGTTCATTTGCTATATCTGCATCAACATATGCTACATATATTACAGTAGGAGATTTAGTTAAGAAAAATACAACTCTTAATGAAATTCCAGGTGTTACTTATGTAACTGAAAAATGGTATGATGGTTCAGTATATATTATTGAAACGGCAGAAGCTGCCGAACTCGTTGGAGATACATCTCTTTTAGTTCAAAAATTCATTGATGATCCGTCATTAGTAACAGCATATAAATTTATACAACTTGATGGATTATCTCTTGGATATAGACATTATCCAGGTTTTGATACAGCAGGAGCTCCAAATGCAGAAGAAGGAGTTAAAAAGATTTATATAATGCTTGAAGATGAAGGTATTAAGAGAGGATTAACAAACAAAGATATGATTGATTATCGTTATGTTGTTGATTCAATGGCTTATGGTCTTCAATCAGAAATGGGTGGAAAAGCATATCTCTCAAGATTAGCAAAATCAAGAGGAAAATGTACAGCTATCATAAATGCTCCATCTATAGCACAATTCGCAACTTCAGTTAATCCTTATTTCTGCGACACATTTGTAAGTGGTGTAGATCCTACTCCAGTATTTAGCACAGAATATATCGCAACTGGAGGAAATGCTGATATGCCAAGATCATTTAGATTCAATCTTCCAACAGAAGAAAATGGTTCTAAATATTGCGGAGTATTCGGGCCATTCCTTAAATATTCTGAAGGCGGAAAACTTATTTCAATTCCACCTGCAGCAGATGTAGCTAACGCATACGTAAGAAAATTCTTAGGAGGAAATCCTTATGCAATAGTTGCTAATAGAAATGGTATTCTTTCAAATCCAAATCTTGCAGGAGTTGAATACATGATAGACAAAACAGATAGAGATTATCTTGAACCATTTGGATATAACTCAATTATTGAAAGACCATCAAGTGGTCAAATCATGATATACTGCAACGCAACAGCATTTCAGATTGTTAAAAGTGATTTCAATAACTTACATGTTAGAGAACTTCTTAATACTCTTGAAATACAATGCGAAGAAGTACTTGAACAATATGTATTTGATTTCAATAACCCTGTTACAAGACTAAATATCATAAATTCACTATCACCAATATTCGAAACTGTTAAAGATGCTGGTGCTCTTAACAAATATGAAATTGTTATGGATGAAACTAACAACCCAGCTGATTTGATATCAGACGGATTTGGTATAATTGATATAGGAGTCTGGATAACAGGCGCTATGACAAAAATTGTTAATAGAATTACAGTTAATAAAGATAGCGGAGTTAGTTCAGGTGGATTTGTATATTAATAAATAAATAAAATAAAGAAAAAAACATGGCAGATTTTACTAGTCAAGGCACGTTTGGATTAGGACACTTTAGAAACTCTCGTGCATCACAAGAGCTATATGAACCCGTATATTTGAATTTGTTCACAGTACAAATTGAATTACCTACCGGTATTGGTTCAACTCCAGAGAATACTAATTTGACGTTAGAAAATGTTCAAAAAATAAGTGGTCTTGTTTCTCATAAGATGCCTACATCACTAATTTCTCAATATTACAAATGGGCTGTAAGAAGATATGCTGGAGCTAAACCAGAGAGTACTTCAATGGACATAACTATAGATTTTGAAGTTAACGTAGATAGAACTCCAAGTGCATATGTTCTCAAAACCTTACGTAAATGGTGTGATTTAGTTTATGATCCTTTAACAGGTCGTACAGGTCTTAAAGCTGATTATGTAGCTCCTTGGATGTTGATTACAATGTATGATAGAGCTGCTCGTCCATTCTGGCAATGGAAGTGTTATAATGTATTTCCAATGACTGCTTTACCAGCAGCTGAACTAGATTATCAAGCAACAGATAACTATAAGATAGCTGGATTCGGAATCGCATGCGACTTCTGGGACGAAACTATCATTTAAATAAAATTTTCATAGTTTATATGAGAAATCTTGTTTCAGAAAATTTGAATGAATACTACAGAGATTACAGCGATACTATGTTTGGAAATTACGATCTATCATACAGTGGAGCAGAAGATGCAAACGTAGAAGGTCAAAAAAATTTAGATGAAATGATTCCTCCTCCAACAATAAAATTATCTCCTAAGGAATTTGAATCATATATCTCTGAATTATTACGATTTTTGCCTCAAAATCCTATTTTAAGTATTCAAATATTTAATAAAGTTTTACAAGATCATCCTTATTTGTCAAAAAGACCAATAGGGTATAATAGAATCAATCCTTATCTTCCAGTTATACAAAAATTCAAAAAATCTGTAGAAACGTTTTTTAATTCTGCAAAAGTAAATATGCCTAAAAATTAATTCAAAGGAGAAACATTTCTCCTTTTTTTATGAAACTTTGATAGTTTTTGTGCATACTATAATATATAATATAATATAATCATTAATTTTAAAATAAGATGGCAGAAGATAAAGAAAAACAAGAAAAACTCTTAAAAGAATTTGTAGAACAACAAGAAGGCGCGCCCCCAGTTCTCCAAGTAGGACCTAAAATAATTGAAACACCGGATGTAAAAATGCCCTGGGAGAAATCTTCTCCCTCATATGCAAATCAATTAGGATGGATACCGTTAAAAATTGAAGATTTTCCAACAAGGGGTTTATTCTATCCTGAAGGCACATCTGTTGCGATACGTTCAGCAACGGGTGGAGAAATACGACATTGGTCAACTTTAGATGAAACTGATTTATCGGCGTTGGATGATATGTTAAATTATGTTATTGAAAGATGTATAACAATTAAACCCGAAAAACCCGAAGACGCTCATTTATCATGGAAAGATATAAAAGAGGTCGATAGATTCTATATTCTTCTTGCAATACACGAATTAACATTTGCTCAAGGAGAAAATAAACTTCAAATTAAAATTTCAGAAAATAAAAAAATTGATGTTAAAAAGGACATGATAAATTATGTAACTTTAGATCCTTTATTAATGAGATATTATGACGAAGTTGAAAGATGTTTTATTCTTAGAATTAAAGGTGGAAGAACTATCAAAGTCGATCTCCCATCAGTTGGAGTTACACAGTGGTTAAAAAATTACATAATTCGAAAACAAAGAAATTCAGAATTTATTGACGAAGATTTTATATCATTTGCGCCATTTGTGATAAGAAACTGGAGAGGATTATCTGAGGACGTATATAATAAATTTGTTGAAGATTCTCATAAATGGGATGTAGCAACTATTTCAGTATTAGTTCATGTAAAACAACTTTTTGCAGATACAATAAATCCTGTTGTTAAATTTGTTGATGAAGGAGGTGCGGAGCAAGCAGCTCCTCTTAATTTTCAAGGCGGGATTAAATCTCTTTTCCTTATTTCAGATCCATTTGGGCAGTTGGAGTAAAATTGAATTCATATTTGCTCATAGACTTCATATTTCACCGTTAGACTTAAGAGAACTTGAATTTTATTCAATTCAATATATTCTTAAAGAATATGAAGACTACGTTGATAAAGAAAACAAAGAATATGAAAAACAAAATAAAGAACTAGAGCGACAGCAAAAATCAATGAAAATGCCTCAACAAGGATTTGGAAACTATTCAGTGCCCAAGTTTGATATTCCAAAATTTGATATTCCCAAGTATTAAAAGACTCGAAAGAGTCTTTTGTGTTTCTGAAGATATATAAAATAAATTCTTAAATATTAATGAAGACATCACCTGAATTATTGACCGAGATATTAGGAGTATTAGGAAATATTAATTCTCAATTAACAACTATTAGTGGAAAAAAACAAAAAGGCTCAGGGCTTGGAGCTGGAGTTGTTTTAGGCTCAATGATACGAGGAAAAAAATCAGGTGAAGGAATAGGAGCAATTGCTGATAGTATCAAATTATTAAATGCAGAACTTAATAAAACAAGTATAAAAAAACTAAATAGTTTAATAACTTCTATTGAAAAATATAATAAAATTGAAAAAGAAGCGGCTTCCATTAAAAAAGAAAAAAGAACAGGAATAGCTGCAGCAGCAAAAGATATGGGATTAGCTCTTCTTTATGCGGGAGCGGGCATTGCGGCTTTTGTCGGTTCATTTGGAATTGCAAAGAAAGTATTACACGTTTCTCCTTGGGAAGTATTAGGATTTATAGCAGCAACATTTTTAGTTTTATCCGTTTCAATGCTAATGATAGCAGGTGCTGACGCTGCAGGAGAAAAGTTAGCCGGAGGAATATTATCAAAATCAACAACGTTAAAAGGATTTAGAGGAGCAAAAGCAGATAAAGGCCGAAATAAAGGTGCAATTCAAGGCGCTAAAGATATGGGAATCGCTCTTATGTTTATTGCCGGTGGTCTTCTTGCATTCGCAGGAACAGTTAGATTAATCCCAATAATTTTAGGAATAGGTGATAAAAAGAGCCCATTAGCAAGTATGGCAATTATTGGAGGTATTGTTTTAGGAATAACCGCTATGATTGCTCTTATCGGTATGGCTGGTAAAATTGTAGGCCCTGGAATTCAAACAGCAAAAGGACTCGGAATGGCTCTTGGATTAATTACATTAGGTATATTGGCCGTTGCGTTTGGATCCAAAGAATTAATGAAAATGGGAGATGAAAGCGCAACAAGAACAAATAAAGAAGGAAAGGAAGTTAAACGTAGCAAATTCGGACAAATGATGGCTGGAATGGGTGCAGGTCTTGGAATGTTTGGATTGTTCTTAATTTCGTCAGTTGGATTATTCTGGCTAATGGGAACACCTCTTGTCGCAATTCCTGTGATGTTAGGAGCCGCATCATTGCTGCTTGTATCTTTTGCTTTAATTAATATGGTTCGAGCAACTAAGAAAATAATGGATGAAGTTAATGCTTTAGGCGGCAAAAAAGGTGTGCAAGACTTGACAAATAACATTTATATGTTAGTGAGTGGAGTGATGGATGGAGTCATAAGAGGAGTTTTAGGCGATAAAGATGCTAATAGAAAAGGATTAGATACAAGTGGAGATGGAACAATATCTTTGAAAGAATTACGTGAATTCAAACGTATAAAAAGAGCTGTTAAAATGTTTGCACAGATAGCATCATCACTTTCAAAATTTGCTAAAGGTCTTAGAGCATTTGCAAAATTAGGAGAAATAGCATCATTAGAATATGAAGAAGATGCCGATGGCAATATGAAGCCAAAACTTGGAGGAGACAAAATACATGTTGTTGAAATAGCTGAAGCAGTTGCCGGAACATTTGGTTTGTTTATTTCTACAATGATAGAGAAAACTGAAAATTTATCAAAAGATCAAGCAAAAGCATTAAAGAAATTTGCAAAAGCATTAACGGGGAAAAGAGGATTAATCGCGGGAGTAAGTCAATTTGCTGAAGCTCTAAAAACTTATGCAGAATTTGGAAAAGCACAAAAAATATATGTAACAGCATATAAAGAAGATGGAACAATAGATGAAACTAAAAAGGAAGGCGTTCCTCTAGAAGATGTCGTTAAAAACATTGAAAAAGGATTTTTCGATTTTGTAGATAAAATGGTTGCAATGGCTCCCAAAATTGAAGATCTCAATTTGAACAAAATGAAACGATTCAATATAGCATTAATGGGAAAAAAAGGATTTGGAGGAACTGAAAAACCGGGATTACTTGATGCTGTTTCTGAGTTCTCAAATACATTAGCTTTATACGCAAAATATGGAGAAGACAACTCAATTCCTTTATTTAATGAAAAGGGCGAACCTATTATGGATGGAGCTAAACAAAAAACAATAGGTGTTGATAAAGTAGCTACTAATATGGTCGCCGGAATAGGCGCGTTTATCGGTGCTTTTTCAACGTCAGCAGATAAAGATGGTTTAGAGGGAAAAGCTAAAGATCTTAAAAAGAAAATAGAAAACATATCCGATATTATCAATCAATTTGATAAATTAGCAAAATCACAAGAAGGCATGGAAAAACTTGCATCTTCTATGGGATTATTAGCAACAAATGTAGGTTTGCTTGTAACAAATCTAGGAACTTTAGACACAAATAAATTACAAGCTTTAGCGACTATAACTGCACAGCATGCTGTAACAACTAAAGGCGTTCCAATTTCCGAGACTACAAAAACACCATCTTCAGCACCAATTGCAGCACCAACAGATTGGAATTCAGTAGGAGAAATAATCGCAAATAAGTTAGCAGCAAAGATATCTGGAAATAGAAATGGTGAATTCAACTTCACATTCTATGATGGCGCTACGGGTGGAAAACTTGAAATCAAAGAAAAATAATCGTATTTTTTAACAATTTCTTAAAACTCTTAATAATATTTTCATATAATTATTAAAAATGATCATATGAAACAGTATTTAGATCTATTACAAAACATTCTCGATAACGGAGTTGAAAAAGAATCAGGAAGACCTAATATGCCTAATACAATTGGTATTTCAAACGCTACAATAACAATGAATTTAAGCGAAGGATATCCTTTATTAACCACGAAAAAAATGTTTTTGAAGGGAATAATTCACGAGTTACTGTGGATGTTGCGTGGAGAAACAAACATCAAATATTTAGTTGATAATGGAGTTCAAATATGGTCGGGTGACGCGTACAGATGGTATTTGAAATATGCAGAACAAGTAATAGAGTTATCACATCACGGAGATATACTTGATAATAAAATAGTTTTTAAAAATCAAGATAATTCTTATCGTGTTTATACACAAAAAGAATTTATAGAACAAATAAAACTTGGAAATAAATCAACACACACATTTGATTATAGAATGGGTGATCTTGGTAAGGTTTATGGATACCAATGGAGGAACCAGAACGGTGTCGACCAGATTCGAGATGTGATCGAGGGACTTCGAGATAATCCATATAGTCGTTATCATATCATAGATGCGTGGCAAAAAAGCGATTTCAAAGATATGGCACTCCCCCCGTGTCATTTACTGTATCAATTCATTGTGAGACCGTTGTCTATTAAAGAAAGAAGACATCTAGAAGATGAAAAAAATGGAAATAAACCTCGTAAATTAATAAATTATGTTCCCAAATTCGAACATGAATTATTAGATAAACAAGCAATTCCTAAGTTTTATCTCGACCTCGACATGTATCAGAGGAGCGTCGATAGTGCTTGTGGGTTACCATTTAATTTAGCGTCAATGTCTCTTTTATTGGAAATTATTTCAAAAGTTTCGAATATGATACCCGGAGTCGCTACATGGATAGGTGGAGATACTCATATATACCTTCCTCATATAGAAACTGTAAAAAAACAGATACAACGAGAACCATATAAACTTCCTACAATTAAAATTTTAAAAGATATAAAAACACTTGAAGATATTGAAAAATTAACTATAAACGATTTTAAGTTAATTGATTATCAAAGTCATGAAAAACTAGAGTATGAATTATTTGTTGGGTTAAAAAAATAAATAATTAAAAATGAGTAATCTGACAATAAAAGATATTACATGGATTTTAATTATTTTAGGAGTTT
>Ga0172363_10003664_pt1 | contig 12493 bp, 12 predicted proteins | sample LakKivs2_kivu2a2_FD_114541 | JGI IMG/M metagenome (GOLD analysis project Ga0172363, IMG submission 114541) | Sediment microbial communities from Lake Kivu, Rwanda - Sediment s2_kivu2a2 | ecosystem: Environmental > Aquatic > Freshwater > Lake > Sediment | place: Rwanda: Western Province, Lake... | reverse complement strand
GATGGGGACAAAGGTTCTCGGCTGCAGAAACGCCGAGGCGTTTCCGTTCGCCACGATAACTCCGGATGCGGCGAGTCCGTCGATGGCGATGTCCACCTGACCGCTGCGGCCGGACGGCACACTCAAGGAGAAGTCGGTTGGGAATCGAATCTCGGTGCCATCTGCTGTTTCCGGCAGAAGCAGGGTGCTCGGTTTGCCGCCACGGTTCGAGGCAAACACCCGCAGGCGGACGATCCCCAAAGCTCCGGAGGGATTGCCGACGCTGACGAGCACGCCTTGCTCGGTGATCTTCTCCTTGCATCCGGCGAACGCGACGAGGCCCAGCAGGCAAAGGATTCCGCGCCTCATGGGAGAACCCCGTGGTTGCCGAGAGCGGTCCCGGGAACGTTCGACTCGGCCTTTCTGGAAAGCAGGTACACCGCGGTGGCCGCGCCGGCCGCGACCACGGCGGCGCCGGTCCAAAACCACCAGGTCTTGTAGACGGGCGGGGATTCGGCCGGAGCGGGTGGCGCCGAGAGATCCAGGGCGGCGGCCGGGGCCGGAGGTGGAGTCGGGGTCGGGGCCGGTACCGGGGTCGGGGTCGGTGTCGGGGTCGGGGTCGGTGTCGGTGTCGGTGTCGGGGCCGGGATGACCGTCACCGCGACGGGGGCCGGAGCGGCAGATGCGGCGCGGGTTTCGGTTTCGCCGATCTTCGTTGCCTCGGCGGCAGAAGCCGACGCTTCGGCCGCGGGCGGTGGTGTGGGTGCCGCCGGTGCGGCGAGGGGAACCAAGTGCAGCACCACCAGGGCGGTGGCGCCGGCGCTCATCTCGACCGTCTCGGTCGCCGGAGCGAAGCCCGCGTGCGTGATCGTCACCTGATGGCTACCAGGCGTGGCCCACAACGGCCCAGGCAAAGGCACCCGCCCCACGCTCTTGCCATCGACCGCGACCTCGGCCCCACTGGTTTCGCACCTCACCTGCAGCCGGCCGAGCTTCTTGCCGAGCTGGGCCACGGCCGACTTCGCGACCTTCTTGTCCTCGGGCAAGGCGTCTGGAACCAGAGCCAGGAACTTCTCGAAGGCCTCCGCGGCTTCCGCCGCATGCCCGAGGTCGCGCTCGACCTGGCCGATGTTGAACCACAGCTTGGGCGACGGGTACGCGGCGTACGCGGCCTGGAACTTCTTAAGCGCCTGCGCCTTGTCGCCCCGTCTGTCCAAGGCCAGCCCCTCCTGGAGCAGAACCTTCGCCTTGGCCTTGTCTTCCGCGCCCCCGCCCGGCGGCGCCGCCTGCGCCAGGAGAACAAGCACAACCAGGTATTTCACTCCCATGCTCACCATGACTAGGAATCCTCAATCGTCGTTCGCCTGCTTCGGCGGCGGTTTACCGGCAGTGGAGCCGGACTCTGCCCCCACAAGCAGTGCAGCATAGGGTTCTCCCGCCTCGGCGTAAAGGGGTTGTGGCGCACCATAATCCCGCGACAAGCGTGGCGAAGCCGCGGGGCATCGAGGCGAAGGCCCGTTTTCCAAGGCGAAGGTGCTCGCCCGTCAGGGCAACGAAGGGTGGTCGTGGTCGTCAACGTGCTCGTGGCCGTGGCCAAACCACTTCGGCCACGACCGGGACCACGGTTACGACCACGACCTTGCGCGGCTATCGCGGGATCACGGTTCGGGCTCCCCCTTTACGCCGAGGCCAGGCGGCCCTATGCTGGCAATCCGTATGTTGCTTCGAGATCAGGTCGCCGTCTTCTTGGTGGGGGACGCCTCTGCCCGCGGCGGGGTGGGCCGCAAGAGGAGCGCATGAGCACCGTGCAGCCGACAGGGCACGGCTTGGTGGGCAGCGTGCTCGAGGGTTCGTATCGCATCGACGGGCTGCTCGGCGAAGGCGGCATGGGCGCGGTGTACTCGGCCACCCACCTGCGCCTCGACAAGCGCGTGGCGGTCAAGGTGATGGCGCGCGAGCTGGCGGCGGCGCCGGACGCCCTCATGCGCTTTCGGCGCGAAGCCCTGGTCACGGGCAACCTCGGCCACCCGAACATCGTGCAGGTCTTCGATTTCAGCACCACGCCCACCGGCGAGCCCTTCCTGGTGATGGAGTTCCTTGACGGCGAGGATCTGGAACGTCGCCTGCGGCGCCAGGGCCGACTGTCGCCCGCCACGACCCTTCACATCGTCAAGCAAGTCGCCGCCGCGCTCATGGCCACCCATGCCAAGGGCATCGTCCACCGCGACCTCAAGCCGGCCAACATCTACCTGCTCGAAGCGGCCGGCGCGGCCGACTTCGTCAAGGTGCTCGACTTCGGCATCAGCAAGGTGCACTCGGCTTCGGTCAAGCTCACCAAGACCTCGGCCATCATGGGCACGCCCGCGTACATGTCGCCCGAGCAGGCGGAAGGCAAGCTCGAGGATCTCGACGAGCGCACCGACCAATGGGCCTTGGCGTGCATCACCTGGGAGTGCCTGGCCGGCGAAGCGCCGTTCGTCGGCGACAACATCCCGTCGATCCTGCTCAAGGTCGTGAGCCGGCCGCCCCCGCCGCTTCTGCCCCAGGTCGCGGGGCTGCATCCGCAGGTCGAGGGTCTGCTCCTGCGTGCGCTGGCCAAGAACAAGCACGACCGCTTCGCGACGGTGCATGAATTCGCGGCCGCGCTCGAAGCGGCGCTCGTGGACGCGGCAGCGAAACCCGTGCCGAGCGTGCCCCGGACCGTGCAGATCTCACAGACGATGGCGGACGAAGGGCAGGTCGAGCGACCGGACCTTCCCGCCGCCTTCACGCGGACCGCTGGAGAAATTGACGACGAGGCCGATCTCAAGGATGTGCGTTCGAAGACCTGGATCTGGGCCGCTACCGTTGGTGCGGCGGCGATCCTGCTCGTAGCTGCGCTCTTGCTCTTCCGCTCCGAGCCGGCGCCCAAGCCGGTGAGCGCGACCCCGCCGCCCGCGGCTGTGCCCACTCCGATGGCCCAGCAACCTGCGCCCACGCTCGCGCAACCTGCGCCCGCGGCGCCTGTGCCTGCAGCACCTGCGGCCCGCGCGCCCGGCTTGGCGCCCGCGCAGCCGTCACCGACTGAGGCCGCCGCCGACCACAAGACGACCGCGCCCGAGCGGCCCGGCAAGGAGCGCGGGCCGGAAGCCAGATCTGGCATGCGAAGCCCCGTTCCCGCGGCGGGCGAGCCGAAAGCCGCCCGCCCGCCCGCGCCTCGCCGTCGCGTCGAGCGAAGGATGATCGAGGATCTCTAGTCATGGCGAGCATTGCGGCTCTCCGAGCGCCGTCCGAAGAGGTGCCGAAGGCCGACCCTGAGGCCGGGCGAGCACAGGCATATGGCTCGGACAACATAGGGCCTGGCATGGCTCGCGGAGTTGCGGCGCCGGGTGCGGTCGCTTAGGACCCGCGAGAAGATAGATGTGTGAATTTGGGCGGTCGAGGCGCCCGGCTGGCGAGGCGCGAGGAGGGGGAATACTCGACGTATTGCGACGACGAGCAACGACGCCAGCCGGGATGGATCGGCCGTCCAAATTCGCACAGATATCTTCGAGCGGGTCCTAACCAACGGTAGCGCTTGGCTTTCAGTGCAACGAAGCCGACGCCCGCTGGGTGAAGCCGGCGGTCGTGGTCGTGGTCTTGGTCTTGGCCGTGGCCGTGGCCGAGCAGCTTTTCCGTCGTGCTGCCGAGAAGTCTGTATGTTCGGATTTCAGGGTAGTACTTGCGCGGCCAGCCGCGCTCGGGCGCCGCCCACTCGTCGAGGTACTCGCCCGCGCTGCGCGGAAAGGCGTCCTCGCCCAGGCGCTCGCGCACATGGAACAGGTAGTAGCCGAGCTTCCCCGCCAGCTCCTCCTGCGCCAGGGTGCGCAGGTTCGGCTCCACGAAGCTGCGATGAAGGAAGCTCGCCACGAAGGGCGCGTTGTCGGCCAGGAGCAGCCGCCACGCCGGGTGCTTCTTGCGCAGCGCTTCGAGGGTGTGGAAATCCAGCCTGCGGTTTCCTAGCTCGGCATGGCCGGCGGTCGTGCTTGTGCCGAAACCGAAGGCGGAGCCGCCACCGCGGCGAGCAGGCGGGCCATGCCCTCGAAGACCGAGGCCAGCGCCATGGCCGCCTCCGGCGGGGCCTCGATGCGCAGGCTGCCGTCGATCCCGCGCTCGACGCGCAGGGCATCGAAGAGGCGGGCGACCGGAAACGCCTCCGGCCGAGCCGCGAGCGGCGGCGGAATCAAGACCGGCGCCGCGACGACCGCCGGCACATCCTCCACACGCGGGAGCCCGGCCGGCTCGGCGGCGGCGACCATCTGCTCGACTTCGGCGGTGGCCTCGCCGGCGGGCAGGTCGGGCGAGGGTTCGGGCTCCTCGACGGGCGGCGCGGAGGGCAGCGACGGCACCGGAATCAAGCGCTCGAGCACCCGCAAGAGCGAGGACGAGCGGTCGAACTTGATCTCGTCGCTTCCGCCCTCGAACAGCCCGCGGAAGAGGGCGCGCTTGTCGGACACGATGCCGGCGATGCGCTCCTCGATGCAGGCGCGGCTCACCAGGTTGTAGACGTCGATGGGGCGTTTCTGGCCGATGCGATAGATGCGGCCGATGCGCTGTTCGAGCACGGCCGGATTTGCATCCGTCCTTGGTCGAGTCCGTGCCGTTCCGAATCTTTCCATTGACAATGGAAATATTTCCCATATGCTTTCCATTAGCAATGGAAAGGCGCCTGCTCAAGGAAATCCTGCTCGATCAGAGGGCGGTATTCGAGAAGAAACGCCCTGGCACCCCGCGCGATGTCCTTGCCGAGGTGGAGCGCCACATGAAGAAGCCGCACGCGATCACCCTTGCCGGGGTTCGGCGCTGTGGCAAGTCGACCCTCTTGCGGCAGATCGCGGATCGTTTCCTTGGGTCGGGATACCATTACTGCCACTTCGAGGACGAGCGGCTTCTCGGTTTCGAGGCGCGCGACTTCGCCCCCTTGCACGAGGTGCTCATCGAGTGCTTCGGCGAGCAGAAGGTGATGCTGCTCGACGAGGTTCAGAATGCCCCCGGGTGGGAGGCCTTCGTGCGCCGAATGATCGAGTCCGGGCGCAAGTTCGTCATCACCGGCTCCAATGCCGCGCTCCTGTCGCGCGAGCTGGGCAGCAAGCTCACCGGGCGCCATGTCACGGTCGATGTCTTTCCGTTCTCATTTCGCGAATACCTTCGACACCTGGGCCTCGTGGCCGACGACGCCTTGCTGCTCCAAGCGTCCGGCCGGGCCGCCCTGGCCCGCCATCTGGAGGCGTACCGGCAGGGCGGCGGATTCCCCGAGCCACTCGTCTACGAGTCTCCCGACCTGCTCGCGCAACTGTACGACGACATCCTCTACCGGGACGTTGCCACCCGCCACGACATCAAGAATACCCGCGCCTTGCGCGAGCTGGCGCTCTACTACATGAGCAACGTGGCCACGCTGGTATCGTTCAACAAGTTGAAAGCGTCGCTCGGGCTGGGCAGCGTCACCACGGTCTCAGCCTATACTGACTTTCTCGTGCAGGCGTTCGTCATGGCCACCGTACCCGTGTACGACGCCTCGGTGAAGCGGCGGTCTATCGCTCCCAAGAAGGCATACGCCGTGGACACCGGCCTGGCCAATCGTGTGTCGCTCAGCTTCTCGCGAAATCTGGGCGCCCTCACCGAGAACATGGTCTTCCTCGAGCTCCTCCGACGGGGGACCGACCTGTCGTATTACCGGACCGCGAGCGGCCGCGAGGTCGACTTCGCGTGCCGCCGAGGCCGGGCCTTGGCCGAGCTGATTCAGGTATCTCTGTCACTCGCCGACCCGCAGGTCCGCAGACGCGAGCTCGAGGCCATGAGCGAGGCTCTGGCCGAGCAGAATCTCGAAATGGGGTTGGTGCTCACCGAGAGCGAGCATGAGGACATCGTCCTGGACCGTCGGATGCTCAAAGTCCGCCCCCTGGCGGGCTGGCTGTGCGGACTTGATGACTAGGCCAGAGCCAAGGGGGCTTTGATAGCCCTGCCAGAGAATCGCGTGCGGAGCCTGCCGGCTTTGCCGGCAGCGGAGCATCGCGGGAGGGTTTGGGAACCCTCCCAGGGTTCCCATTACAATGAGCTAGCCCGCCCTGGTTCGAGCAGCTGGCCGCGGAGTGTTCCACGTGCTCCGTCGGAGAACGAATGGTGGTGAATAATGCGGGCTAGTGCGGTCGGGGAGACTCGAACTCCCACAGCCGTAAAGCCACCAGAACCTGAATCTGGCGCGTCTACCAATTCCGCCACGACCGCGTGGGGCCTGTCTTGTAGCACAGGAGCCCGTGCCGACCAAGCGGAACCGTCACGCGAAGCGCTGGGGGTCGAGTTAGAATGGAAGGTTGGATGGTTGTGACGTGATGCTACAAGGATCTGCACGCAGGCGAACCGCCCTCGTGGCCGCGACCTTTCTTTCTGGCCTGCTGCTCGGCGGCGGCGCGGCAGGGGCCGGCCGGCCCGCGGGGAAGCCGGCCTACCTTTGGCTGTGGTATGCCGACGGCGGCCCTTCACCCCAGGATGGGCCGAAGTGCTCGGGGCTGCGTCCGCCGGCCTTCACGGCCCCCGTCGGCACTACCCTCGAGGACTGGCAGCGCCAGGTACAGGCCTATCTCGACCTGTGGTACGCGGACTTCAATCTCGTCTTCACCCTGACCCGCCCGCCGACCGGCGACTACTACATCGTGATTATCACCAGCGACGGAGCGTGGTGCCATCCCCGGCTCGGAGACGCCGGCCTGACCGAGGCCGGCCTTGCCTACTTCAACTGCTTCGACAATCAAGGCCAGATGGCCACCGCCTATGCCTTCGAGTGCGGGAGCAGCGCCCATGGGTGCGCCGCCATCATCGCGCACGAGCACGGGCACATGGTGGGGCTGCTGCACACGACCAGCTCCACCGATATCATGAACGAGACCATTCGGGCCACCGCGGCGGGATTCGAGAACGGCAGCAGTCCTGTGGACCTCAACAACCCCTCGGGCGACATCACCACGCCGGACTGCAACCGCAGGGATCAGAATTCCTACCAGATGATGGTGGCCGCGCTCGGGCCTTGGCCGGCTGGCACCACCAAGCCCGCCCTCTTCCCGGGCTCCCCGGATGCGGGTGCAGATGCGGCCGACGCAGGCCCGGCCGTCGGGATAGACGCTTCCCACATCGGCACACCCATCTACAACCTACCCCCGCTCGTCGTCAGCGACGGCGGCAGCACGGTCCTGCCCGGATTCGATGCCCTGATCCGCCCCCCTCTGCCCGTGGTGGATGCGGCCGCAAGACCCCCTTCGGGCAAGAGCGGCGGGTGCAACCTGGGGCACACAGGCAGCGCGCTGTCGCCCGCAGTCTGGGTTGCGCTCCTTACCTTTGCCGCAGCACGACGCTCACGTCGTTCCGCGACCTGTGCCCGCGACCGGCCCGCGCGCCGCTCGTAGCCGCGCGACCTCCTTGCGCAGGGCGTGCATGCTCGACCTCTGCCTCTCGATCTCGCGGGCTTTGGATTCGATCTCGTCCTCCGCCTTGGCGAGCTTGCGCCGGACCTGATCTCTCTCCAGGCTCAAAAGCTCGCGCGCGGCGGCTTCGTCGCTCACCTGACGCAGATAGCGCTCGATGTCCCTGCGCATGGTCGAGAACGTGCTCGTCTGCCGTTCGAGGCGATCCTGCGACGTCATCAGCCGCTCGCGCAGGGCCTCGCGCTCGCGCGTGACTTCCGCGACTCGCTCAGAAAGCCGCTCCACCTCGGCCCGCCAAGCGCCGAGCTCGGCCTGGTTGGCGTTCTCCTCCTCGAGCGGCCCGGTGGGCACGAGGAGGCTCTCGGTGAGCTGCCAGGTTCGCTCGCCTGCGGCCGTGCCCAAGGCGATGAAGTGGGACGGCTGGCCCGCGACCTTGGCCATGGCCTCGCTCACCGCCAGCTCGTCGCTTGTGGGGGCGAAGAAGGAAACCGCCCGGAACGGGGTTTCCTCGACGATGTCCACGGTGGCAAAGTGCTCGAGCACCATGTCCGCGAGCGTCGCGCGCGCGCTGGTGCCGGTCGCTCTGCTGGCCAGGGTCGAGGCGAGGACGCGCGCGACGCACATGCCGTCGGGGCGCAGGATGCGGCGGATCTCGGCGAACAAGGCCGCGCGCGCGCCATCGTCGGCCGCCGCGGCGGCTGACAAGGGACACAGCACCACGTCGGCAGCCGCGTCGGGGTAGGGAAGCGGCAGCGCCTCCGACCGGGCGAACAGAACCTGCACCGCGCCGGCCTTGCGCAGGATCTCGGCGCCCGGGCCCCCTCCGCCCGACAGGTCGACGACCACCCTGCCGATGCCGAACGGCTCGACGAAGAGATAGAACGAGAGTCCCCAGGGCGGAGCCGATGCCTGGGGGAGAGCAGCGGCCTGGCCTGGCGGCAGGGAGGCTCCTTGCTCGGGCGGGCCCGGAGCGGCGGTACTGCTGTCCTCGGTTGGGGGTGGCATGGCTTGCGACATTTCAGTTTCTACCCGGCGCGACGAATACACAAGCAAGTCGCCTCGCGAAGTCGAAGCCGCGCCAAAGCAGAATGGACGTCCGATTCATGCGATAGTGTACAAGAACATGCGCAAGAAGTTAGGCCCCATCCTGGCTTGGGCGGGCACCATTGCCGTCCTGGCCTACCTGTTCCGCACCATCCAGTTGTCCAAGGTGATCGAGGCGATGCACACCGCGTATTGGTGGGCCGTTCCCGCCAACGCCCTCCTGGTCCTCCTCGTCTACCTGGCGGACTCCTACGCCATCGTGAAGACCTTCGGTTGGTTCGTGGCACCTCTGACCTACGGCGAGGTGCTCGTGGTGCGCGGCGCCACCTACCTTCTGGCCCTGGTCAACTACACCATCGGCCAGGGTGCGATCGTCTATTTTGTCAATCGTTCCCGCGGGGTTCCCATCATGCGCGGAACCGCGGCGGTGCTCCTGGTCATGGGCATCAACGTGCTCATGCTGCTCGTGCTGGCGAGCGTCGGCCTGTTCGTGGTGAGCGACGTCGCCCCGGTTCTGCGCACGGTGGTTTTCATCGCCTATGCAGGGCTGGCGCTCTACATCGCCCTGGTGGCGCTCCGGCCGAGCTGGTTGGCCCGGCGCCCGATTTTCGACGTCCTGCTATCGGCCGGCTTTGTCGGGCACCTGCGCGCCATGTTGGTGCGCCTGCCCCATATCACGACCCTCCTGGCCCTGAGCTGGTTCTCCTTGGCAGCTTTCGGCGTGGTGATTCCCGTGGCCAAGGCCATTCTGTGCCTGCCCATCGTCTACTTCGTGACCGTGCTGCCCATTTCTTTCCAGGGGCTTGGCACCTCTCAGGCCATGCTCATCCATTTCTTCGCCGCCTACGCACCGGGAGAGAGCAACGATGTGCGCTGGGCGACCGTGTTCGCAGCCAGCCTGCTTTCGCAGGCCGTGGCGTTCGTTCTGCAGGCCTCCATCGGCCTTTTCTGCATGCGCAATCAACTGGCCCGCAATCTGGCCAAGATCGAGCCAGACGCCACCGGGAGGGCGTAGCGATGAGGTACCGGCAACCGAGAGCCATCAACGTCGTCAGCGTCACGCTTCTGATCCTTGCCGGCATCGCCGTCTATATCCTTGTTTACCTGTGGCCGGTCTATTCCACCGCCTCGCGCGCCAAGTCGGTCCTCCACGACTTCATCCCGGCCCTGTACAAGGCCAACCTCCGTCCGCAAGAAACCGCGCGTTCCATGATCGACAAGGTCAAGACCGACATCGCCGCCGAGTACAAGAGGCTCGGCATCGACGACAAGACCACCAAGATCATCATCCACCGCAGCCCCAAGGAAATCGGCATCGAGGCCCACTTCAAGCTTGCAGCGCATTTTCCTTTTCCCGACAAGACGTACGAATTCAATATGTCGCCCAAGGTAACCAGCGACGCGACACGGATCAACTGGTAGCGCAACCAACGTGATAGAATCGGGCGGCTGAGCATGGCGAGGATCATCGTCCAGAGCAACGAGGAACGGCGCGAGTTCGAGCTGGGGCCGGTCACCACCCTCGGGCGACATCCCCACAACGCCGTGCAGATCCTGGATCGCATCGTCTCCAAGGAGCACGCCCAGATCATCCGCCAGCCCGACGGACGTTTTCTCTACCGCGATCTGGGGAGCCTGAACGGTTCCTTCATGCGGGATCAGCGCATCAGCGAGCACCTGCTGGCGGACGGGGACGAGATCACGCTGGGCGGGACGGTGGTTACCTTCTTCGAGCGTTCGGTGCAGGCCGCCCAGGCCGCCCAGCGCGTGAGCATCCAGCAGCCGGCGCCCGCCGACATCTCCTTCATCCAGCAGAAAGTGCAAACCAGCGCCAAGTTCCTGCCGGAAAAGGATATCGCCGATGTCGAGGCGCTGCGCGCCGACTACGAGAAGCTGCGCCTGGCCCACGAGATCGGGCGCTCGATCGGGCTCGAGGTGGACATCGACGATCTCTTGGAGAAGATCATCAAGCGGGCCTTCGAGCTCATCCCGGCGGATCGCGGCGTGATCCTCCTCATGGAGGCCGATGGGCCAAGCCCGCGCGTGGCCAAGACCCGCGACGGCCGCAACGAGCAGATCCTGCTCTCCCGCTCCATCCTGTCCGAGGTGGTGCAGCACAAGACGGCGGTGCTCTCGTCGGACGCCAGCGCCGACAGCCGTTTCCAGGGCGCGCGCTCGATCATCATGCAAGGCATCCGTTCCACCATGACGGTGCCACTGGTCCACCAGGACCAGCTACTTGGCATCATGCACCTCGATTCCATGGTGGCGGCCAACGCCTTCGGCGAAAAGGATCTGCAGATCTTCGCAAGCATCGGCAACCAAGCCGCGGTGGCCATCCACAACTCGATGCTGGCGCGCAAGATCGAGCACGAGGCCAGAACCCGCGCCCAGTTCCAACGCCTGTTGTCGCCCAACCTGGTTGAACAGGTGGTGGCGGGAAAGCTCCAGCTCGAGAAAGGCGGGGCGCTCACCGAGGCGACCTTGCTCTTCTCGGACATCCGGGGCTTCACCGCCATGAGCGAGAAACGCGCGCCCCAGGAAATCGTGCGTATGCTCAACGAGTACTTCGAGCTGATGGTGGACGTGATCTTCAAGCACGAAGGCACCCTCGACAAGTTCGTGGGCGACGAGATCATCGCCCTGTTCGGCGCCCCCGTACCCCTGCCCAACGCCGAGGCCAAGGCGGTCGAATGCGCCCTCAACATGCTCATCGCCCTGGCTGATTTCAATCGCGCCCGCGCCAGCGCCGGCCAGGAGGAGATCAAGGTCGGCGTCGGCATCAATACCGGCACCGTGGTCACCGGTGCCATCGGAAGCTCGCGAGCCCTCCAGTACACCGCCATCGGCGACGTGGTCAACACCGCTTCCCGCCTGTGCAGCCTGGCCAAGGCCGGAGAGATCCTGGTCTCGGAGGCGACCTACGCGCGCGTGCAATCCCTGGTCGCCGCAACCGCCCTGCCCCCGGTTAAGGTCAAGGGCAAGACCGACATGCTGCGCGTGTGGAACGTCACGGGCATGCGCTCTTCCGACTGGCGCGCCGAGACGACCAAGCCCTTCTGAGCCTGGAGCGGCGAAACGCCGGGCGGTGGCCGGCATCCTAGAGAGCGGGTAGAATTCGTCTGCAAGGAGACAGCATGACCGCAATCGCAGAGAAGAAGGATGAATCCCGGGCCGAGGAGACCCAGGAGCTGGTCAAACTGACTGCGCGCGCGGCGGAAAAGGTGAAAGCCGTTCGCGCCGAAGAGAAGATCGAAGACGGATATGGCCTGCGCCTCAAGGTCATGGGGGGCGGGTGCTCCGGGTTCGCCTACGACCTCTACTTCGACCAACCCCAGGATGTGGATCAGTGCTTCGAATCGCAGGGCGTCCGCCTCTTGTGCGACCAGATGAGTCTCATGTACCTGGTGGGCACCGAGATCGACTACGTGGAAAGCGTGCAGGGGTCGGGTTTCAAGTTCACGAATCCCAACGTGAAGTCCACCTGCGGCTGCGGCTCGTCGTTCAGCGTGTAGCCGCGGGGCACTCGGCTACTCGACCACGATCCCGTCTTCTTCCTTCATGCGCGTGATCTTGGTTAGGCACTGATCCCGGATCACACCCCGCATCCTGGAACTCTGATCCTCGACGGATTCCTGGTACACCTCCTGGTAGCTCCGGCACTTCGTTGCGTCGGGAGCCTTGCGGCAGAAATGGTCGCGCACGCGCTCGCAGGGGTTGCGGCCTGCTGCCGCCATGTGCAGCGCGACCCACACCACGGCCGCGCAGAAAGCCGCCGCCAGGACGCCCATGGTGAGGCGGTAGCGCCGGCGGTACTTGTGGACATCGATGCGTTCGGCCTCGCTCGCCAGGGCCGCCTGTTCCTCCGCCTGTTCCTCCGGGGTTTCTTCCATGGCAGGTCGATTACAACCGAAGCCGGCCACGGCTGCAACGAAGGAAATGCCCATGGGCCCGGAGCCCGTGCTAGACCCGCTTGATGCCCCGTCCGACCGCACCCTCTGCCAAGACCAAAGCGACGCGCAAGCGAGACCCTT
>Ga0172363_10003663_pt1 | contig 12494 bp, 7 predicted proteins | sample LakKivs2_kivu2a2_FD_114541 | JGI IMG/M metagenome (GOLD analysis project Ga0172363, IMG submission 114541) | Sediment microbial communities from Lake Kivu, Rwanda - Sediment s2_kivu2a2 | ecosystem: Environmental > Aquatic > Freshwater > Lake > Sediment | place: Rwanda: Western Province, Lake... | reverse complement strand
GGTACATCGTACTCGCGCCGCGCCTCGGAGGCAAGTCCAACCGTAGGGCAAGTGGTCTGTGCCTTTCAACGTGCACCGATGAACAGAAACTCTAGAAGCCCTAGAAAGGACGCGGCTAGAACCGTCCCCAGAAGCACGAGCAGCCAGCGCGCACGCCCTCGAAGCCGGTGTGCCCGGAAGAAAAGGTGCCCCTGAATCGCCGCCGCCCCCACTGCACCCAGCAATATCCACCACCACCGAGCCTCCTCCCAGGCCCAGATCCTGCTGCCCACGTAACGCGACTGCAATTCAAAGAGTTGATACAGAAACTGAGTAAAGTAAGGGATGGGAAGCAGAATTGGGTTCGTATAGAACACAGTAAAGCCAAGCGCCGACGCCACCAGGTAGACCACCCCATCCCACGGGTCATCCCATGCTTCATTCCGCCATACTGTCGCCAAAACGGACACAGCCCAGAGGAGAGGCACGAGAAAACCTCTTCTCAAAAGGAGCGCGGGGATGGCACTCAGCATCCCCAGTGCAAAGAGCAAGAGCAGTTTCCCGGTTGAGGGGAGTGTGTAGCCGTGCCTTTGGTATAGTGAGATGTATAGAACATAAGGGATGCCCAGATAGACGACTCCAAGATAGGAGTTTAGGGTCAGCTCCTGCTGAAACAGGGGTTGCTTGGCCGAAAGCTCCAGGAGGGAAATCCCACCCAGCGATAGAAGAAAGCCCAAGAACAGCATGGAACGCGTCCTGCCGCCAGCGACTAGATCCGAGCTCACTTTGAGCACCTGCCAGAACATCCCCACCAAGAAAATCAACATGGGCCATGAGCCCAGGGCACTATCGGTGGTCCCTGAGGCGAACGCTAACCACAAGCCAAAAGAGCCCCAGGCGGCGACAAACAAGCCCACTGACAATGCCAGGAGGCTGGTTATCCTCGCGTGGGAGAGCTTGCGCAGGCCCAGGAGGATGAGCGCGATCAGGGCGATCGAGGGCACAAAGTAGATGCTGGTCAGAACGGCCCAATGCAAGGCTGTGGTGACGTCTAGAGTTATCCTGGGCCTCAACGCAAGATAGGCTCTGAGCAGCATACTGCCGAGGCTGAACCGCTCCAGGATGGCGACCAATGCCAGCGGGATGCCGTATACGAGCACATAGGCTAGGGCAGTCCACACAATCCATAGCACAAAGGCAGAGATTGTCAGGATGCGCCCTGGCACGAGGGTTTTGACGGCCTTGGTTAGCCAATCTACCAGATTCTTCCCATCGCTGAGCACGTCAAGCCCTACCCAGTACCAAAAGAGGCCTGCCACCCCCAGCAGTGAATTGAGGGCCAGGAAAGAGTTGCCTAAGAGATCATTAGGAGGTGTCCGCCATATCGCCAGAGCGTAGAACCCCATAAAAAGCAGAAAAGTGATGATGAACACCAAAGAAGGGTTGAGGGCCCGGCGTCTCAAAGATAAGGGGTTAGCCAGGAGCAGAAACAAGACTATCGCCAGAACCCATCTACCCCACGTTGCGGGCAGAATGGCCTTGAGGCCCAGAGAGGGATAGACCAGCATGGATACCGTGAGGCTAAGCAAGAGCAAAAGCGGCAGGCGCCACCTTATTGGGCGTGAGGCAGCCACCCACCCACCCAAGATCAGCAGCCAAAAGGGGATGATCGTGAACCAGGGGCTGCCACCCAGGCTGATGCCGATCAACAATCCATAGAAGGCAACATAGATCGCCGTGAACACAAAAGCCCCAAGCCCGGCGGCGGCAGTCCCGGCAAGCAGATAGGCCCAGCCAAAGGCAATGCAGAGGAGCGCAAGATACAAGGAAATGGAAGGGACCGTTACGCGCAGCCCTTCGTAAACCTCTGCTTCCAGGGAGGGATACCTGTGGCCCTGCGAAGTCAGATAGGCAGCAGCCACGAGACTGACCGCCAAGGCAGCAAGCCCAAGCCAGGACAAGGGGCCGCTGTGGGCCAGCCCCTTCAGAGTTGCCAGGCCCGCTCCCTCTGACCCCCCTCTGACGATGAGCACGTAATCCCTTGCCACGCCAAAAAGCGCCCGTCTCAGACGGACAAACAGGGATGCGGGTTGAGCTTGCTGCTTATCTCCCATAGCCCCTCCCAAACAAAGGCCAGAGGATTACCTGTATCACCCCCAAGCGCCTTTCAGCGTGCCCAGGTGAATAGAAATTCCGAAAGGGCTAAAAGGGCCGCGGCCAAAGCCGTCCCCAGAAGCGCGAGCAGCCAGCGCCTACGCCCTCGAAGCTGGTACGCCCGGAAAAACAGGTACCCTTGAGCCGCCGCCGCTCCAACCGCGCTCAACAGGATCCACCACCAGCGAGCCTCCCAAGGCAGGATCATCGTGGTCAGATAGCGCGCGCTGAGCTCCGCGAGCTGGGGAAAGTACATAAGGTAAGCTAGAGGAAGCTGGATGGGATTACTATAGAACACCACAAAACCAAGAGCCAGAGCACCCAGATAGACCACACCATCCCAGAGATCATCCCAAGCTCCACTACGCCATACCGTTCCCAGAATGATCCCGAGCCAAAGCAAAGGGACGAAGAAAGCTGTCTTCAAAATGAGCGCGGGGATAGCGCTTAGCATTCCCAAAACGAAAAGCAATAACAACTCCTTGGAAGAGACGGGCGTGTACTGCCGCCATTGGTAGAATGCGGTGTAAAGGACATAAGGGATCCCCAGATAGGCCAGCCCGATGAGCATATTAGCAGACAACTGCAACTGGAACCAGACCCGATTCGTCCACAGCTCCAGAAGCGAGATCCCTCCCAGGATAAGAAGGAATCCCAAAAACAACAAGGGCCGTCCTCTCCCACCTGAAGCCAGGTCCGAGCTTACCTTCAGCACTTGCCAAAACATCCCGCCGAGCAAGATCAGCATGGGCCAGAAGCCCACTGTCTCCTCACTCGCCGAGACAATCGAGGACTGAAGGCCCACCATTCCCCATATGGCGACGAAACCGGCCAGAGATAGCATCAGGAAACCTGTCAGCCGCCGAGGAGAGAGCCGCCTCAGACCCAAGAGAATGAGCGTGACGATCACGATGCCAATCGTGGCGTAAAGGCTATATGTGACCGCCTTCACAAATGGCGTCCGAGGATCCAGATACAGGCGGGATCTCAAGGCAACGCTCGCCTTCAGGAGGGCCTCTCCCACACGCGAACCCCTCAGGGCAGCCTCCATGCTCGGGGACAGATCGTAGACCAGCCAGTAGGCAAAGGCACACCACAAGGCCCACAAGGAAAGTGCAACCGCCCTGAGGACGCGAGCGGGCAGAAAGGCGCTGAGAGTCCTCATCAGCCACCCGGAGAGGCTCCTGGCATCATTCAGCACATCCAGGCCCAGCCAATACCAGAACAAGCCCAGAAAGCCAAGAAGATAATCGAGAGATACTGCAGAGTAAAATAAAAGCTCACTGGCAGGAGTTAGCCATATAGTCAAGGCATAAAAGATCGCGAATAGAATGAAACTAACCGCGAAAGCGATGGCCGGATTAGGCACCCGGCCTCTCAGTGGCAAGGCACTGGCGACCAGCAACAGCGACATCGCCCCCAAAACGAGCGCGTTCCACGGGCTTGGGATAGGCAGTGAAGGGGAACCCTCCACGCTCACGACAAGAACAAGGGGAAGCAACAGCAGCAATCGCCACCGTGAGGGTTGAGCGAAAGCCACGCGGCCGCCCAGGAAAAGCAGCCACATGGCCACGATGGCGCGCCAGAGGCTGCCGACCAGGTTGATCCCGATGATCAGACCATAGAAAGCCACATAGATGGCGACAAGAACATAAACTACCAACCCCCTGCTGGCTGCCCCGGCCAATAGATAAGCCCATCCGAAGGCGACAAAGAAGAGCGAAAGGTACAAAACGGGAGAAGGAACTATAGCGCGCTGCCCCTCACTGATCTGCGCACCGATCAGGGGATACCTCTGGCCCTGCACAGCGAGATATGCGGCGGCCACCAGCTCCATCAACAACACCGCAAGGCCCAGCCAGCAAAGAGGGCCACTGTGAGCCAGGCCCTTCAGAGTCTCCAGGCCCGCTTTCTCCGACCTGGCCGTCACCGCATAGTCCCTCGCTGTGCGCCAGAGTACCCGCCTGAGGCGAGTGAAGGCAGGGGCGTCTTTGGCTTGATGCTTCTCTTCCATCATCCCTCTAGGCGCAATACGTTGACTCTGCCTCGATGTGCCTTAACCTGCTCACAACTCCAGCCTCGCAGGGCTACTCATATCGGTCCCGCTCGGCTCCCAACTCTCCAGAAGATCCATCAACGCCTCGGGCGACTCCAAAGTCACCAAACGCTGACGCAGGGCCTTGGCCCCCTCCAGCTCTTGCACGTACTTGAGGGCATGTTTGCGAAAGAGGATCACCCCCAGTTGCGGGCCATAATGGGCGGCCATCGCCCCCAGATGGCGGCGGATCAACGTTAGGCGCTCCGCATACGACACATTCTTTATATCGCGCCGCTGAAAGATCCACGGGTTGCCCACCGCCCCCCGCCCGATGAGCACGGCGTCGCAGCCCGTTGCGGCGCGGATGGCGGTGACATCCGCCACAGTGCGCACATCGCCATTGGCCAGCACCGGCACTTTCACAGCCGCTTTGACCTCGGCGATGGCCCGCCAGTCCGCCCGCCCGCCAAAGCCCTGGGCCTTGGTGCGCCCATGTACGCCGATTGCGGCCACGCCGCTGTCTTCCAGAATATGCGCCACCTCTAGATAGTTGCGCGACTCCTCATCCCAGCCGAGGCGAATCTTGGCCGTCACTGGCACGGGCACTGCCCGCGTCAGGCGATTCACCAGGCCGCCGATCTTGCGCGGGTCGCACAGAAGCGCCGCACCCCTACCCCGCCAGGAGACGTGCCTCGCAGGACAGCCCAGGTTAATGTCAAGGAAGTCGGGGCCGAGGGCTGACAACCGCCTGCCGGCCTCGGCCAGGCTGCCCTCATCCTTGCTCAGGAGCTGCATGGCAACTGGCCGCTCTTCGGGGCTGAAGCGGAGCAGCACTTCTGTCATACTGGCCCCGTGGATCACGGCTTCATCTAGTATGCAGGGAACGTAACTCATGGCCGAACCCATCTCGCGGCAGAGGACGCGAAATGGCAAATCCGTGTATCCGGCCATCGGGGCCAGGATGAGGTCGCCATAGACAGGAACATTGCCGATCGTGAGCGTGGGAGCCATGCTGGGGTGCCTCATTAAGCCGCAAGAAATGCCACAGGCATTATAGCATATCTCACCATCAGGAGCAGAAAGACATCTACAATGCGCAACAGCGCCGCTCCCTCGCCCGCAATCGGGAGAGGGCCTGCCCCCGAATCGGGTCATCGGGGGCCAGGGTGCGGGGCATTTTGACACCTTTTGGCCTCTCACGTAAGATGGACACATGGTGGAAAGGGAGAGGACGGGGTGAGCGAGCCGAGGGCTGGACGGTCCACTCGGCAAAGGGTGGCCTTGGCCGGGTTGGCCACGGGTGTTCTATGCTTCGGTATCCTCTGCGCTCGCCACCTGCTGAAGGTATCTCGGATGGCCCCGATGGCTACCCCGACGATAGTGACTCCTACTGCTCAGCCCACGAGCACGACTGAGCCAACCTCCACGATGACCATCACGCCCTCAGCGACGCCACAGCCGACAGCGACTCCCACCCCCACATTCACGCTAACTCCTACGCCGACACAAACCGCCACGTCCACCTCTACGCCAACGCCGTCGCCCTCGGCCACACAAGAGCCTCTGCCGACGCCGGATGGTGTAACGCGCACCCTTCGTGTACCCATCCTAATGTACCATTACATCTCCACTCCCCCCTCTGATGCCGATGCCGTCCGCCTTGACCTCTCGGTGCCGCCCGCGCGGTTTGAGGAGCACCTGCGCTACTTGCGCGAGGCGGGCTATGTGAGCATCACGTTGCGCGAACTGACCCTGGCCCTCCAGACGGGATACCCGCTTCCTCAGAAGCCGGTGATCATCACCCTGGATGATGGCTACCGCGATGCTTTCACCTCGGCCTATCCCATTCTCAGGCAATATGGCTTCACCGCGACGTTCTTCATCCTTACTGGCCTTGCGGATGAGGCACGGCCCGAATACCTGACCTGGGAGCAGGTCATTGAGATGGATGCGGCAGGCATGGATATCGAGGCGCACGGCTATACCCATGTGGACCTGCGCGGAAAAAGTGTGGACTACATCATCTGGCAAATCCTGGGAGCCAAAGAGGCGATTGAGGCGCGGACGCACAAAGCAGTGTGCTTTTTCTGCTATCCGGCCGGCGGGTACGACGACCAGGTGGCCCGCATCCTGCATTCGGCGCACTACTGGGGTGCGGTGACGAGCGTGTACGGCGCGCAACAGTGTTCGGAGCGCATGTTCGAGCTGCAACGGATACGCGTGCGCGGGACGTATAGTGCTGAGGACCTGGGCAGGGTGATCGAGATGGCGATGACCTCTGAGGGAGGGGAGCCGTGTACTACGACGCCCTGACGCTGGCGGCGATGAAAGATGAGTTGTCTCGCCTGGTTTTGGGCGGGCGCGTACAGAAGATTGTGCAGCCCTCTGACCTCTCCTTGGGGTTGGAGATCTATGCCGGACGGCGCTACCAGTTACTGCTCAGCGCAGGTGCTCAGGATGCGGGAATCTACCTGGTAGACGCCAAACCGCGCCGGGGCCGCGAGGTGCCGTCACCCTTGCAGCTACTCCTCACCAAGTACGCGCGCGGCGCACGGCTAGAGGCCATCGAGCAGCCGCCTCTCGAGCGCGTGCTTCACCTGAATCTCAACGGCGAGCACGGCCCGGTCGTTTTGACTTGCGAGATCATGGGGCGTTACAGCAACATCATCCTCGTAGGATCGGATCAGCTCATCCTCGAGGCGATCAAGCGCGTCCCCTCGAGCATGAACCGCTACCGGACGATCCTGCCGCGGCACTCCTATATCCCTCCGCCGGCGCAAGAGAAGGAACAGCCCCTCTTATTGACCCACAGCAGACTGCACACTCTGTTAGCAAGCGCGGGAGAGCTCTCCTTATGGCAGTGCCTGGTCAGCGGCCTCGCAGGGATCAGCCCCATCCTGGCGCGCGAGATCATTTATCGCGCTACCGGTCAGGTAGAGCCGACGCTGCCTTTAGCGCCGGCCATCTATGATAGGCTCTTGGCGGTCCTTGACGAACTGATGCACCTCCCGCAGACCCATGCCTGGTCGCCTTGTGTGGCCTATGAGGGAGAGGGGAAAGAAAGACACCCGCGCGCCTATGCGCCCTACGAGCTGACCCACTATCCCGATCACGAGGCCGCGGAAACCATCAGCGGGGCGATCAACCTCGTTTTGGAGGCCAAGCGGACCTTTGACCCCTACGGACAAGTGCGCAAACGGCTGCACGGCCTGATCCAGGAACAGGTGGGGCGGCAGCGTGCGCGGCTGGCCTCTTTGCGCCAGGCTTTAGTGCCCGCGTCGGAAATCGAGCGGCTCAGATTCCAGGCCAACGCCATTCTGACTATGGCCTGGTCCATCAAGCCGGGGCAAGAGGAATTGCTCGTGGGCCCGGCGCAGCTTGGCGCTGAGAGCAGCAACTCGCTTACAGAGTCGGTGCGCATTCCCCTCGACCCATCCCTATCGCCCGCCGAAAACGCCCAGGAGCTTTTCCGCGCCTACCGCAAGATGCAGGCGGCAGCCCAAGAAGTCCCGCAGCTCATCGCCCAGACCGAGATGGACCTCGCCTACCTGGCCCAGTTGGGGGCCGAGGTTGATCTTGCGGAGAACCGCCCACAACTGGATGAGATTGAGGGAGAACTCAGGGACGCGGGCTACCTCCCTGTTCGTAGCAAGGAGCCCAAGCCGACAGGCAAAAGCCAGCCCCTGGCCCTGCGCAGTAAGGGGGGCACGCTCATCCTGGTAGGGCGCAACAGCTTGCAGAACGACGAGGTCACCTTCCGCCGGAGCGCCCCAGATGACATCTGGCTTCACGCCCACGGCGTCCCCGGATCCCATGTGATCATCAAGTGCGGGGGCGAGGCGGTGGATGAGGAAGTCTTGCACCTTAGCGCCCGTCTTGCGGCGTACTACTCCTCGGCGCGAGGGGAGCCGAAGGTGCAGGTTGATTTCACAGCCCGGCGGCACGTACGCCACATCAAGGGCGGGCGGCCAGGCATGGTCACCTACAGCCATGAGCAGACGCTCAGCGTCGTCCCCGAGATAGACGACTTGGAGATGAAGCCGTGAGGTTGGATGCCAGGAGATTCGAGGAACTGGTCGTGCAGGCACTGGATTCCCTGCCTCAGTGGGTGCGCGAACACATGGATAACGTAGAAGTGCTCGTGACCTCCTGGCCCAGCCCTGGTCAACTGGCGGCCGCCAGGGTAGGGCGCAATACGCTTCTATTGGGCTTGTACGAGGGCGTTCCCCTGACAAAACGCGGTCGGGGATACAACCTTGTGCCCCCCGACCGCATCACACTCTTTCAAGGCCCTCTAGAATTACAGGCCCACGATGACACGACCCTCATCCAGGTCATCCGGCGGACGATCATCCACGAGATCGCCCATCATTTTGGCTTCTCCGAGGAGCATCTCGACGAGCTGAACTGTTGACAGCCTCCTCGGGGCAGGCCCCGCGCAGACAGCCGCCGAATCCTCCTAGCCCTCGCGCCGCCTCCAGATAGGCAGCAACGTGGTACGGCCCTCCTCTTTGGGCTGCGGGATCACATTTATCTGGACGGGATCACTCTTGGTGACGTTTCCCGCCTTGTCATAGGCCATCACATAGATGGTGCGCGTCTCGGTGATCGTTGTGGTCATAGCCAGCGTCCAGCGCAACGAGTAAGGCGCGACTGTAGTATAGCCCAGCAACTGATCGTCCAAGTAAAACTCGACACGATCCATAGCCACGTTGTCCTGGGCATCAGCCTGAACGTTGATCAACTCATCCCTGGGGTAGGTATAGGTCCGATCAAGTTCGGGGTTTTCGGGATCGTACTCAAGGGCCTCGGGATCAGGGTTTTGCATTCTGACAGTGGGGCTGATATTGTCCACCACGACGGGCACCGAAGCGACGCGCACGTTGCCCCCCGCCAACACGCTGAGCTGCAAGGTGTACAAGCCGTCCATCCCCAAGGTATCCCAGTATTCGAGGATGTTGTTGTTTACGCCGCTTCCATGCTCCGACCCCAGGTTGACCCATGCGGATGGGGTCATCCCTTGGCCCAGTTGCACCCAATACTTTTCGAATCCACCCGACCTGGCATTGCCGATGATGGGTACGATGCCGCGCACGGCTCCAAAGATCTTGGGGCTGACGATGGATACATCGGAAGCGGCAAGATTGGGGCCATGGACATCACAATACTCCTCGGGAGGCTGAGGAACGTTCTGTTCGCGTATCCAATCATCCGCCTCTGGAGGGTAGACATCGAACACCTTCTCTTCTACCTGTTCGGGCGGGCAGTATTCCGTGGCCAACTTGCCCGTTTGCTTGCAGATACGGAACGGCCGATGGACGTCATCCGGCTCTGTGGGCACAGTGCCTTTGATAAAGATCTCCTGTATGCGCTGGGGCGAATACTGCGTGGGCAGCTTGCCTGAAACGCTATCCACAATCGCTGTCTCAATGCCCGCCGGTCGGGGGAAGTTCTCCACCGGCAAGCCGTCGTGAAGCCACTCCATGACTGTGTTCCAGATCGGCCCTGCTGTGCGCACTCCCACGCCACCCTTCATGAGCTCACTGTTGCTATTGCCCACCCAGACGCCGACAACGTATTGTGGGGTATAGCCGACAGTCCAGCCATCTCGGTAAAGATCGGTGGTCCCCGTCTTGGCGGCTGCTGGCCGTTCCTTGAGTTTGAGCCAACTGTTGGGGCCAAAGGTTCCCATGCGAGCGCGATCATCGGACAAAATGTCCGTGAGCAGGAAGGCCACCTCAGGGCGAAGGACATCCTGTCTCTGCGGCTCCTTGTACTCGTACAATACACGGCCCTTGGCATCGGTCACTTTGAGTATGGCCACTGGATCCAGACGGCGATAACCAGTCTGCAAGCGTTCTGGGGGCACCAATTCGCCCAGCATTGTGCCCCCATTGGCGAGCACGCTGAAGGCATAGGTCATATCCAGCAAAGTCACCTCGTAGGCGCCCAAAGCCAGCGACAAGCCATATTCGTTGTCTCTCACGGGGGTGATACCCAGAGTAGTGATGCCCATGGCCCGCGCCGTCTCCAGCACGTTCTGGATGCCCACCTTATCCGCCACAGTCACGGCAGGCACGTTCATCGAGCAAGCCAACGCCGTGCGGAGCAAGACAGGCCCACTGAACTTGCGCGAATAGTCCTCGGTAACATAGGGGACCGAATACTGGCTGAGGAAGCCGACGCGCACATCCATGACCATCGTCGCGGGGGTGAGGCCCTGGGTGAAAGCCGGGGCATAAACAAAGGGTTTGAAGCTGGATCCCGGCTGCCGAGGCGAGAGGGCCATGTTCACCTGGCCATCAATAGTCCTATCGTCATAATTCAGGCTACCCACCATCGCCCTGATCTCGGCCGTTTTGGCGTCTATGATGACCACCGCGGCGTTATGCGCGTTGTACTTCTCACGGATTTTGTCTATCTGCTCGTTGGCGATCGCTTGCGCCTTTTCCTGGGCGGTAAGGTCGAGGGCAGTGATGACCTGGAGCCCACCCCCATAGACCGCGTCGGTGCCGAATTTCTCCTCGAGAAGCTGGCGCACGTACAGCACATAATGTGGGGCAACGATGTCGAACTTTAGTGGAGCAATGACCAGAGGTTGCTGCTTGGCCGCCAAAGCCTCTTTGGCCGTGATATAACCTTGCAAGTACATGGCATCGAGGACGATCTCTTGGCGCTTCTTGGCTTCCTCGGGGTTGTCAATGGGGTTAAGGGCCGGCGCGTTGCCCACAGGCACCAACATGGCTGCCTCAGCCAGAGTCAACTCTCGCACATGCTTGTTAAAGTAGGTCTGCGCCGCCGCCTCCACACCGTAGGCAAAGTGCCCATAAAAGATGTTGTTCAGATACCATTCCAGGATTTGGTCGCGTCCCTCTATGCCGGGGTACCGTCGTGTCAGCTCGTAGGCGAGGATCCACTCCTTGATCTTGCGCGCGTAGCTGCGCTCCATGCGCTCTTCAGGGGTCATAACGACGTTTTTGATTAGCTGCTGAGGAATAGAACTCCCACCCCCAGCATACTCACCTCGGATTTCACCCCAGATGGCCCGCAAGGTGCCCTCCACATTGATTCCCACCGGGTTCGTGTAGAAGGTCTTATCCTCGAGGGCGATGATAGCATTGCGTAGGCATTCGGGAATCTCTGACAGGGGCACCTCGGTGCGCCGACCGGCATCTGGGGAGATAATCTCATAAAGAACCACCTTGCCTGTGCGGTCATAGATGCGCGTCGTCTCAAAGGATTCAACGCTGCGCCGGCCGATCTCCTCAGCCGAGGGAAGGTCCTGCGCATAGAAGGCGTATACACCTGCCACAGCGCCCACTGCTAATAACGCCAGGGCAAGGAAGGAGAAACAAATCGCCGTCAAGCCCACTATAGCGAAGCGGAGGGCTGGAAGCCCTCCTCCTCGCTTAGGTCGTCTCAGTCGCCTGACTAGAACCAGGTCCATGCGTTATTCCTCAGAGTCGAAATCCCCACCCTCTTCGCCAAGGGCATCGGAATCTGCCGTTTCGTCCACTTCAAAATCGCCGCTCTCCGGGAGGAGCGAAGCGTCCGAGACGTCCAGATCAACGCCCCCACCAGCGAACAAACCGTCACCTAGGCCGCGCACCAGATCAGGCTCAAGAACCTCAAGGCTGGGTTCGGAGAGCTCCAGGGTTTCTGTGGACATCCCAGTCTTGGCCTTGAAACCTGTCCCGGCGGGGATAAGTTTACCGATGATCACGCTCTCCTTCAAGCCGCGCAACTGATCTACCTTGCCTTCGATGGCTGCGCTAGCCAGCACACTGATCGTGTGCTGGAAGGAAGCCGCCGACAGGAAACTTTCCGTGTTCAGAGCAGCCTTGGTAATGCCCAGAAGAACCGGTTCGGCAGTGGCCGGCTCGCCACCTTTGCCGATGATCTCTTGGTTCAGGGTCTCAAAATCGAGGCGATCAATCAGTTGCCCTGGCAGCAGCTCGGTATCGCCGCCTGAGGTCACGCGGACGCGCCGCAGCATCTGACGCACAATGACCTCAATGTGCTTATCATTGATGGACACCCCTTGGGAGCGGTAGACCTTCTGGATCTCCACGACGAGATATTCGCGAACCGCCTCCACGCCAAGGATGGAAACGATCTCGTGAGGGTTCTTGGAGCCTTCGGTGATCATATCGCCGGGCTTGACCTCATCCCCATCGTTCACGCGCAGGCGCGCCGTGACGGGAATCTCATACTCCCTCTGCTGTCGCTCTTCGTGAAGGACAACGACCTTACCATCCTCGATACTGGCACGACCGGATGCCTTGGCAACAATGTCCTCCTGACCTTCGCAACTGGCCAGCAG
>Ga0172363_10003662_pt1 | contig 12500 bp, 6 predicted proteins | sample LakKivs2_kivu2a2_FD_114541 | JGI IMG/M metagenome (GOLD analysis project Ga0172363, IMG submission 114541) | Sediment microbial communities from Lake Kivu, Rwanda - Sediment s2_kivu2a2 | ecosystem: Environmental > Aquatic > Freshwater > Lake > Sediment | place: Rwanda: Western Province, Lake... | reverse complement strand
CAGCTGCTTAAGCGAAGCCTCCTTACCGTACTCAGCCGCTATCTGTCTAATAGACTCCAAGGACCCGCCAAGTGCCTGTAGGCTGGCAGTTCTCTCCTCCAAAGCCCTAATTTGCTCCTCAATAACTGGGAGTTCCTTCTCGGCTGCCTCTAATTTCTCCTCCTCCTTTAGGTATGAGATAGTGTCCGAGAACCTCTGAAGCTTGTCCCTAATGGTGTCCACTTGGGATGAGTCGCTGTATACAGTGATGTCGGAGTCAAGGGCAGCAACTAGCTTTTCAGCCTCCTCGACGAGGCTTTGTCCCTCAGCCTTGGAAGACGTTTCGTTCTGCAGTTCGTCGCCTAGTTGATTGAGCTCTGCCTTGAGCTGCTTGAGCTGTGATTGCGCCTCCCTCAGCTCGCTTATCCTGGACCTGAGCCCCGTCTCCTCCCCAGATAGCCCAGTCAGCTCAGTCCGCCACCCTTTAGACACTTCCTCTAGGTCAAGGGCTTCGAAGCAAGGAATAATCGCTTCAAGTGCCAGCTTCGATTTGGCGAAGGCTTGCTCTAGGTTGACTATGGACTTTGTGAGGGTCTCCAGCTCTCCCTTCTTCTCCTCGAGGGTTTTTTCGTTATTCTTCGCGGCCTTTTCCTGTGCATGAAGCTCCTGAGCAGCCTTTTGTAGGTCCTGGTTAACGCTGGTTTGTAAGCTCTTCACGAGCTCCTCATTATCTATGCCCTGGCTGCAGACTGGGCACGTCTGTGCCTTCGTCAGCTTGAGCTGGTCTATAGCGAGTGCGATGAGGCGCTGCTGGCTGGAGAGCTTGCTGAGTTCTGCCTGTATCCTCCTCTGTTCTTCCCTACTCTGTATAATTTTGGAGTACATCTCCTCCTGGGAACCGTAGTCGGTGTTAATAGCGGAGATGGCTCCCTGCGCTTCCTCAATCTTACTACTCGCGTCAATGTATGTACTATGGGTATGTGGGAGTGCCGTGATTTTTTCGTTCAAAGCCCTCATTTTGGCCAACATTCCGCTGAGTTCCTCCTCTAAGGCAGCTATGCTCGACTCAGCTTCGGCTTCGTTAGAGTTCTTCATGGTTCCTAGGCGGATGTAAACCTCGCCGTATCGCTTTGCGCTAACCTGGATGTGGAGCTTGCGTTTCTGGATCCTAGCCACCTCCTCCAGGCGGGTCCTATCTAAAGTATTAACCTGGCTGGTGAGGGCTCGGTTCGTTTCGTTGAGTGACTCTGAGTTGAGTTGTCCACCTGGGATTGATGGGGGCTTAACCTTGAACCGTGTTACAAGCTCTACTACACCCGTCTTCGCATCTTCGATTCCTCTGAATGCTGCCAAGAGGGTAAGGTCGTCCTCCTTGAATCCCTTGCCAAGCAATCCAGCCCTGGTCTCATCGAGAGCCCTACGGAGGTTTTGTACGAAGAGAATCTTTTCCCGCCTGATGCTCTCAGCGGTCTCGTTAAGGTGCTTCACCGAGGCCTTTATTCCCCTGTCGACGTTGATAGTGTTCGCGAACTCCCTCACCTGGAAGGTACCTAAGAGTTTGTCAATAGCTTGGCTCCGCTCCTCCGGCTTCGCCTCGAGGACCTCGCGAATCGTCTCCTGGTGGAGATACTTGGTCTTCGAGAACTCGTCTAAGCTTGAGCCTAGCAGCTTCTCCAACTCAACTGCGGCCTCATCGTCCTGATAGAACTTATCGCCAACCTTAACCTCGAGGGGCTGCTTACCCGTAGCTGTCTTCGTTCCTCGTTTACGGGTTCTCTGGATGGCAATGGGCTGCTCGCTGTCCCTGAGGTTAATCTCCACAGAGGTCTTCTTCAAAGGCGTGAACATGTTGACGATGGCGTCCTCTCTCTGGAAGTCTCCGCCCTTCATCGAGGGGATGCTCCCAGTGACGCCCCACTCTATAGCCTGAAGAATGCTGCTCTTGCCGGAGCCGTTCCGGCCGTGGAGGATGGTTACACCTTCAGAGAGGGATATCTCTTCTGGTTTGTTGAATCCCCTTATCCCTTGGAGCCTAACCGACCGGATCCTGTAGGCCATCGTTAGCCCTCCAGTTCTTCGATCATTTTCTTCAGGTGCTCCTGTAGGGCATCCTTCCCACCTTCCTGATAAACCGTATAGAGCTCTTTGAAGAGGTCCTGGTCGTCCTTGCGGGGTAGCTTTTCCTTCACATATTCTATAAATATGTTGCTTGACATACTATCACTTCAAGCTGAATAATAATAGATTAGTTTCGCTTAATACAAAAAATTATCCATGCCGAAGCTTAATCTAACCCGATTCATGGAGGGCTGACTCGAACTGGGCTATGAGGACGCGATTGGGCCGCTTCTCTGTAGGCTCTATGAGCTCGCAGTCAGCAAGTCCGGTGAGAGGGTTGGGAATAGATCAGCTGAGGGTCACAGGTTCGAGGATGAGGCGGCTCAGGAAATCTATCACTTCGCTCTCGAAGCTGGCTTCGATCCTGGCTCTCCTCGCTTAACACTTGAGCTTCCTACGGTGTCCGGTAACCGACATCAATTTGACGCGTCTTTCCGACGGGGTGCCTATCTGTACGTAGTTGAGTGTAAGAATACGAGTACCGCGGCTAAGGATTACTTATACTATTTCAACGCTAAGATAATGGATTATATGGAAGCCCTCTCGACTGGAAATGGGCCATTCATCCACGGAATCTTTCTATCTACAGTCCCCGTCGACGAGAGCGCCTGGCGATATGGGTTAGCTTATGGTATCCGGATAGTGGATCCTGTGTCCCCTCCGCCTGAGCTAATGCTTAGACGTTGTTCGGACCACTCACTGACCCAGGCCTTGAGAGGCACTCTGGAGAAGATGGCTGAGGTTTCTGAGCGACGTACCGAGGCGGATAGCCTTAATCCTCCAAGTGTCCTCGAGGAATATAGGTTCCTGTGTAGGAGGTGGAGAAGTGTCTGAAGGGGACCCGATCAGGCTAGGAACTATCCCTCTCGTCAAGCGCCTTGAGTACCTTGATGTCTATCTTAGTTGCGTTGATAGGGGTGCGGAGAGGTCAGATATCGAGGTGGCTCTCTCGGAGAGGAAAAAAGCCTTTGAGATTGAAAAGGATCTAGCGCTCGGCAGGGGGAGGCCTTATTATAGTACTATAGCCAAAGCTGGAAAACTGATTGAGCACTGCTTGAATCTCTCACGTGAGATGAGGTACGTCGATAAGGTGGGAACGAGGTCAAGACTTCTTGATGCTGGCAGGCGTTACCTCAACGCCGATGGGATTGGGAGAAGAAGGATGTTCTCCGAGTCCTTCTCCTTAGCCTATCCGCACATGACGGCGCTCGTCTCGACCCTGTCGAGTCTCGAAGGGGGCGAGATGGTACTTCCACAGAGGAATAACCCGGAGTTCAAGCCAGAGGTTGAGAGGTATGGCCTCAGCATCGGTCAGATAAACTTCGACACTCTCAGGGACCTGGCTACTGTGCTCGGACTTGTTAACTGGTTTGCTGTTGGTGTCGGCTCGGAGAGGCGGCAGCATGTATATGCTTCAAGTCGCCTGTTGCCTGAGCAGGTTGAGCCTTATCTTGTGAGGGTGCGCGGGGATGGTGAATGGTGGTATACATCGCAGATTGAGGTGGATAGGGTTGCATTTAGGGAGGCCCTGTGGGAGGAGTATCTATCAATAGCTAGGGGCGTGCCAGGCTCCCCGGTGTTTTACTCCCTTGTGAGGGAGAGGGTCTGCTCGACTTTGAGGATTCGGGATGACCAGTTCGACTCCGAGGTTCTCGGGATGGTTGACAGCGATGAAGTGCTTCACGTGATCTGGTCCGAGGGGGTTCTGCCCTACCAGCAGGACACGGCGAGCATGCTGAAGAGCTTGCCGCCTAAGAACGAGTGGGGGAGATACATAGTGTACCTAAAGATCGTGAGGAGGTGACTGATGTGGGTGACCTTTCCGGATACCACCTTAGCGATAATCCATTCCCAGAGATACCTGTCATTGATCCATTCGTCTCAGATATTCGTCGGAACGGTGAGATCTTCCACGCCGAGATATTTAGGAAGGAGATCGAGGGGCTCGTGATTAAAACGGCTCAGGGGCTCAATGTGATCTACCTCGCAGGGATTCAATTCGATAAGGGGATCGGGAAATCGGCTCTGATGATTAACCACATGCGCTCCTTGAGAAAAAGCGAGGGGGTGACTTGCGCATACGTAAAGTGCGGGGAGCGGGACAAACCCAGGGACGCCGCCCGTAAGATCATTGAGCAGTGGCACCTATCCGGGTACCTCTGGGAGTCCTTCAAGACGGCCTTCACTGAGTTCAGCGTAGTGAAGCATGACCCGTTTCTGGCCCCCGACGCCGTTGCGGCCCTCTTCAAGGCGAATCCAGGTCTGCCCTCGAGGTTACCGTTGAACCTCTATACAAGGGTCAGGGATAGTTTGAAGATAGCGGAGTCCTTCTCCGCATGGGCCTCTACTAAGGTGGGGGTAAAAGCCGAAGACCTTGTCGTCTTTTTCTCGGATTATCTCACCACGCCTTCGGATTTTCCGGGGTCGATCAAGAAGAAGAGTCTTGACATCCTGCAGGTTTACGAAGCTTATTCTAAGTTCCTTATCTCGTTCGGTTACAAGCGCCATTACGTTTTCCTGGATCAGTTTGAGGACATGGTGATGGGCACTACGAAGGCGGGGATAGGGAAGTTCGCCTTGGAGGTCAAAGGCTTGATCAAGGCGGCCTCGGGGACGACGACCATATTCGTTACACTTCACCCAAACTCTGAGACTATGCTTAATGTGCCGGCGGCGCAGGATATGACGGGTCTAGCGCCCCTGGATGCAGTTCATCGTATCAACGTGATGATCCTCGACGTCAAGGGAAACTCGGCGATAGGTCTTGCGGAAGAGTACTTTAAGAGGTTCCGGGTCGGTGATCCCCCTTACATGACTTATCCTGTGGAGCCTGCTCTACTTGAGTTCATCTGCTACCTTAAGCAAGGTAGAATCAGGGATTTTCTTCTGCAGCTTCACAACGCGCTGGAATACGGGGCAATGAATCGCTTCCCTGAACTTACGTTAGAGTATGCCTGCCAGCATCCACTCGATGTACTGGGAAGGGAGATAAGCCCGAGGGACATCGCCGGTTATCACAAGTACAGGGGCGAGCCCATGGCCCCTGAGCCGACGGGAAGGAGCTGGGGTGGCGCCGTAAAAGGGTTTAAAGAAACCAATAAACCTCTATAGGAAAAACAGCCTACTTGCATAATTTATGTAAGTATCTGTGTGAGGAGACCAGATAGTGGTTTATATAAGTGTCCTTTGTAGGGTACTAATACGGGTTAGGCACAAAAGCTGTACCGTCAAGCGGGGAGCGGGGTCGCCCTGGTGCGAAGCCGTCCGCATTACAAAGACGTACACGCCTAGCCCTCATTTCTCTCCCAATGATATGCCTTAACGTAGAGCCCCTTGCGTCGATCCGCTGCGCTCAGGTGTTTTTTGTTGAAATAGAGTCTTCTGAGCGAGAAGGGAGGTTCGTCTTTTGGTCGGAGGTTGGTTCTGATGCCGCCGGCTATTAGGTCTGTGATTTGTATCGGTTGCGATTCGTGGGACTTTAGTGCCGTGTACAGGGGTGTGTACGGCTGGATTCTGCCGTTCTTCTTAGAGAGTGTTTGAACCAGCGCCCTGACAATGTCTGGTGGCTTGATGGTTTGGAAGTCGGGGTCGCAGTGGCATTGGACATTGTTGGTTAGATGAAACAGGGACTCTTTCAGCTTGGCTCGGAATTCTCCGTTCTGATCTGGATCGTTTTCGTAGCCTGAGAAGCAGCCCTCTATCATGCCGGTGAGCTGGTTCTTCGTGATACGGTTCCCGGAGCTGATTAGGTTCGTGTCTATTATCATCATCCTCTCGCAGGCGATGTTCGCGAGGGTCTCAAGATTGTTATTTAACGCTTTCCTGTACTGGCTGTTGAGCTTGTTCCAGTGGTATTCCTGGTTGGCTTTCGATCTGGGTATCTTGAGAATGTTTTCTAAGTAGTAGTATCCAGAAGCGTGGTTATCGAAGCAGCAGACGGCTATGATGTTTGATGATGAGTCTATTCCTACCGCCTTTTGTGGGTCAAGTACCGGTGCAATTTTATGAATTCCATCGTCGTAGAATGCTACTATTCGTCTGTCCGATATTCCTCTGGCTATCCAGCCGCCTCCTCTTCTGTATAGTTCGGATTTAGCCGTTGCCCTGAAGGCTGATGGGAGGCTGGTGAGATACCTCTCGAGGTCGCTTTTTGGCCGCTTCGCATCTGATATGAGGTCGTATGGGGAGAGGATGGTTTGTGGTAAGCGAGTGGTATGACCGGCGTGTGTGAACTCTATGCCTCTGTAGAGGTCGTTGATGGTCTTTATGAATGTCTCATAGTGCGTCGGAGCCAGACTGATCACCCTCTAGGTGTCAGAGCTTCACCTTCACGTAGTCGTCCATTTTCTTTCCCTTCGTGGCTCCTATTTTGATGTGGTCTCGTAGGTTGTAGGTGTCTTGGGCGAGGACCTCGGAGACAACCACTTTGTGGCCCTGAATCCTTACTGAGGGTCTGGGGGGTGGGTCCCAGTCGAGGTCCTCCACTTGAATGAGAATAGTGGACTCTCTGCTGAGTTTGTGGAGGGCGTCGCGTAGGTGGTTGATAGGGTCGTTTTCCTCGGTCTGCTCTGGCTTAAGTAGGCTGGGGAGGCCGGAGATGACGAGGATGGGTGGGCTGAGCCTTGTCTTGGACTGGGCGGTGGCTCTGAGGAATTCTATGATGGTCATGTGGGTAGCTATCTCTCCTTTAGCCCTCTCCCAGTAGGCTGTGAGCTCCCGTAGGGCGTCGTTCTCGGCAAGGAAGGCGGTGGCGAGGCTGCTCATGGCTTTTCCTCCGCATAGTCGGTTATCTTAGTGTTGCGGGTTTGAGGGGGTTTCCTGAGGGTAAAACCTTCCTGGCTTGTGGTGAGGACGAGTGTCTGGATGTGGTTGTACTCAGGCGAGGACTTGTCGGGGAGGATCTGGTACAGGGCTTTGAGGACCTCTAGTGCGATAGAGCCAGCTTCGAGAATAGTTTCCCCCGCTTGAGCTGGGGTCTTTCCTTCCTCTAGGAGGGCTATTGCGCGGTGGATGTGATCTATGATTGGGGCGGATGGAGTGGTGTTGAGGCGGCCGTTCCTGAAACGGTCAAGGGGGTTTGTGAGGTTAAGTACCTTGGCTCGTTCACCGCTCACTGTCATGGTTTCGAATTCGCCTAGGTCGATGTCAAGGGCTACCTGCTTGACGGGGTCGCCTATACCGGTTGTGCCTAGGCAGGCGAGGGCGAGGCGCCTCGCGTCATCGTATGGTATGGCGTCATTATAGAGGTACTTGGCGATAACGTAGAACTTGGTTGGTGCGTCGACACCCACGATCTGGGGAGCGATTTTGCGGGTGACGTAATTGACGGCATAGTCTACGGCTTGGTTGAGGACGAGGTCAAGCATCTCCTGTCCTGTAATTTTACCCTCAGGATCTTTCAATGGCCAACGTTGGCTGGCAGCCTTCAACGCTTCAGCTTGTGCCCCCATGATGAAATCGGGTCCGATTATGCCGTAGCCCTCTAGTTCCTGGAGGCGTGGTTCAAGGGATGATTCGAGGGTGCTGAGGACATCTTGTATGTACCCTCCCTCGCCTGTTCGTTTGCGGCAAACCATGATGATATTGGTTTTAAGGCTGGCCTTGCCGCTGATGTGGAGGCTACGCTCCATCTCCGCGCGAACCCCCCATAGGGCCGTAATAGTGAAGCCGCTATTGAGGAGGGCGTTGATGGTGCTGCTCCAGGCGGCTCCAGACTTGTGGGCGAACCAGAGGATGAAGGCGCCATCCTGGACGAGGGAGTGGTTCATGGCGGTGAAGATATTGGTCATCTTCTTCTCGTAGTAGGCGTTGGCGAGCTTGGAGCCGCCGTGGCGGACGCGGTTGGCGACGGCCTCCTCCTGCTTCGGTGTTTCTACAGCGGTGAAGGCCTCCGGATAGGCGTCCTTGAGGACGCGTTTGAACCAGACGTAGAAGTAGTCACTAACCTCGGCATATTGCACATTCCCATAGTAGGGGGGGTCAGTTACGATCACATCGAAGCCACATTGAGGTATGATATTAGATGGAGGAAATGCGGCATCAGAAACTAGGATGTCGATGTTCCCGCTTATCCTTTTAACAATTTTTCCTACTTGTTTTGTGACTTTATTAAGGCACCAACTGTACCCAGTTTTGTCATTTAACATTTCAGCTTCAGCATGATCCCAAGTCCAAGCGAAAGCGTGAGTATCAAATGTATCTCTAATTGATCCTTGAGCAATATCCCAAGAGGTGAGAATGGAATTATAGTTGAGGGTTTTTCCAAATGCGAGGGTAAGGTAAGCGGCCACAGCATTCCCATACTCCTCCGCCTCCACTGGGCTTCTCCCTTTCCTTCGCTCATCCTCGGCTATGCGGAGCCGGGTGTCGCGTATGAGTTTGACAAGCTCGGCGTGGACGATGAGCTGACGTGCATTAAACATCCGAATGTAAGTGTTGATGCCATACTCCACTACCCTATCTGATTCTCCTTTTTCATGGAGTTCAATGGGTATGAGGTCTTCTTCGATGTATTGGCTCCAATTGGTCTTAAGGTACTCTTCTGCATGCCTGTAGGCCTCAACCATCTCCGTTGTAGGTTCGGTAAATTTTCCGCCCTTGAAGACAGCTGCAGCGAGGATGGCGGGGTGACTCCCGTGGAAGCCTTCCTTTTCTCGTTCAGCGAGGTGTTCTATGTACTGGCGCTTCGTCTCCTCCCCACTCACAGTGTGGCGGTGTAGGGGGCACTCGAGGACACCACGCTGCACGTAGCCGCGGCTATCGAACGTCCTGCCTTTGAGCGGTCCCTCTCTGACCCTGAGCTTCCCCTCACCGGCGTCCTCCACCTTCACGATATGAAGGCATATACTACGCTCCTCCATCTCCGGGTAGAGGGCGACGCCGTTGACGCGGTCGATGACGGACTGCTTCACAGCGGGGATCATGCAGCCGCACTCGGGGCACGTGAAGGTCTTCACCCAGATGTAGCCGGTGGGTTGCTCCCCGTTGACCGTCGGGTAGTAAGTTCTCACCCTCTCCCGGAGCTGCGTCAGCACCTGCTTCCCGTACCGCTCCACGTCGACGACGAGTCGATCTCCGTAATGGGCAGGGTACTCCAGCCCCGTTTTCAGGATCACGTAGGCCACCGGGTTGTATTCTCCTGCCACCACCTCCCCGTAGCCGGCGCGGGCCATCTCGAAGGGGATGCTCCCGCCACCCGCCATGAAGTCGGCTCCGGCCGGCAGCCTCCCCCAGAGCTCCCTCGCCTTCCCTATGTAAGCGGAGGGTGTCGGGTTCACGCCCTCGAAGACCGGGTAATTGAACCCCTTCTCGCCATGGCTCCGGTCCTCCGCCGCCTTGACTGGGTCGCCGCGGAGCCCCATTGCGTAGAGCAGCTTCCTGTAGTCCTCAGGCTTGTAAGCATCGGCGGGGAGAGCAGCCAACACGGCAGCCATCCTAGCAGCTGTATGAGGTCGACGAGCCCACCAAAGATGAAGCTGAACCAAGGGTGGAAATTGAGCACCCCTCTCTCTCTTACTCTCTATACTCGCCTCGTGTATGGGGAACCACTTCTCTATGAGGAGCTCCTTCAAACCGAATCATCAAATATTTCTTAACCTAGTTTAAATCATTGATCAATTAATGTCGCTGCAGCCGGTATGGAAGTTACTTCATCCTTACACCGAGGTGGCGGAAGGTAGGGTAACGGAGGACAGCTTCGTCGTATCTATTGGGGCGATCTGGGAGAACCTTGAATTTGGTAAACATAACCAGGTAGACCCCAGATACCTCGACGCTGAGGGATTCTATCGCCGCACCCACTTCACACAGTCCATCAAGGACCTCCTATCAACTATAATCAAGCGTGTCGAAGGCGAGTCCGTCCAATCGATCCATCATCTACAGGTAGGCATGGGAGGAGGCAAGAGCCACACCCTTCTTCTCCTATACTACCTATCCAAGGAGCCGAAGAAGGCACTCCAGATCCTAAAACGTGAGGGGATCGCGACTCATGTTCCCGAGTTTCGCGTCGCTATCCTAGACGGAATGCGTCTAAATGCCAACTTCAGAACAGATTACCCCGACGGCTCCAGCGTGAACACCTTCTGGGGCCACCTGTTCAAACAGCTCGGCGTTTACGAAAAGTTCAAGGATGTGGACAGGCTGGAGGAGAGTCCCGGCGCCCCCATGCTCAAGGAGGCCCTCGCTGTCAAGCCTACACTCATACTCTTCGACGAGATAATGAACTACATCCCCAACCTCCTAAACTACCCCCGCCGACTTGAGCGCATGCAGGCGTTCCTCCAAGCCCTAACCACGACAGTGAAGGAGACTCCAGGCTGCGCGCTCGTCATCACGACCCCTGTTGGAGTTTACGTTGAAGGCCAGAAATATGTAACCGAGATCCTGTCACGGTACTGTAGCCCAACACCAATATCAGGCGACAAGGAATCCAAGAATATACGCCGACGCGCTCTCTACTTTGATGACTTCCAGCGCATTAACCCCACTATCGAGGCTACTGCAAGAGAATATGAGAAACTCTACAACCGCTACTTGCCCAATCGTGCTCCAGGCGCTGTCGACCAAATCCGAGACAACTACCCGTTCCACCCCTTCGTCGACAAGACCCTCAAGAACCTCAAGGACAACCCCGTCTTCCAGAACGTCCGTGACGAACTCCGCTTCCTAGTCGGTCTAATCTATAGCGTCCAGTCAACCAAGGATCCCGATGCAAGTCTTATCACCATAGGCCACGCACGCCTCGAGGACAAGTACGTCCGAGGAGGAACAGTCTCGAAACTTCAGAACCCCGTCCTCTTAACCCGCCTCGACGACGAGCTTGAGAACCGCATCCCGGAGATACCTGTAGACCTACAGCCCGCCGTCAGAAAAGCCCTTGCCACTATCGTCCTAAATAGCCTCAACACTACAAGCCCTCTCCAGCAGGGCGTATCCGAAGAGGAGGTAAACTACGCCCTCATTACCCCGGGCTCGAACCCGACCCTCATCTCGGAGTCCCTGAAGCAGATCAGGAAGACCCTCTGGTTTGTAGACTCAAAGAACGACAGGTACACCTTCGGTCGACCCAACCTCAATAAGATCGTAGACACTTGGATGAGGAGAATTGAGGAGGCCGACGAGTTTAGGGGACGCTGGTGGGATAAGATTCAGGCCGAGCTCGGAAAGTGGCACCGGGAGGCCACCCGAACCACGTTCACCGCTGCACGAGGAAATGGCACCTCTCCCCTCTTCAATTCTGGCGATGTCCTTACCTGGGTCAATAGGAGCGACGAGATACCTGATGACACCGATCTAAAACTCATTCTAACAGACTACACCATCAGCCCTACAGGCCTGACACGAGCAACCAACATCCCCGAGAAAGCAGCCCAGGCAGTGAAGGACCTCTACGAGACTTATGGCTCAACCCCACGCAATTACAAGAACACCGTTTACTTCCTCGTCGCGGGGCTGACACTCGTGGAGAGGGATGGCCCATTAGACCACGCCAAGCAGCTTATGGCTCTGGAGGAGATGACTCGGAACAAGCAGCAGCTCCTGGACCTTCTCGGCGAGCAGGATGTAAAATATATTGACTCCATGAAAGCCGACGCCACTCGCAACTTCTACCCAAGTACCATTGACGTTTACCAGTACCTTGTCTACCCGTCATCCGGTGGTCTAGCAGTCATACAGCTGGGGGAGGAGCGCAGGCAGATAGAGAACCTAATCACCATTGTCGAGGGCAAGCTCCGCACCCAGGCGAAGAAGGTAGTGGATCGAGTCAGCCCGGACACACTCCTCGACCGCTACTGGCCGAGGGGCAGCGACCGAGCCGAAGTTAAGACGATCATAGAGGGATTCTACCGTCGGCCCGAGATCGAGGTCATTACCTCCAACAACATCGCCTACGACGCGGTGAGGCAGGCCGTACAGGAGGGAAAGCTAGCCTACATCCACGGCGGGGAGACTCACTATCTGAAGCCACTGATCGATATCAGGGATGATGGAATACTAATCCGGAACCCTAAGGTCGCAACCATCGAAGTTAGAGCTGAGGATGAGGCTGGGGTCGAACTACATGTTACCGTCGACCTCGATGGCAGAGAGCAGAAGACGACCCCTGCACAGCGAACTGACCTCCAGGCCCAGAAACACCGTGTCCGAGTCCTCGCCCCACTTGACTATACCTTCTCTGGGTGGAGCGATGGGGCACAAGGAGAGGAGAGGGAGATTGAGTGGAGCCACAACGCCACCTACACTGCCAGGTTCAAGCAACCAACAGTTACTCCTATTGAGGCGGTAGCCCTAAGTGTATATGCTGTAGATGCGAAGGCGAATCAGTCCCTCAACGCAGACTTCGCGATCGACAATGAGAAGTACACCACACCGAGGTCCATCAACGTCAGGAAGGGAAAGCT
>Ga0172363_10003660_pt1 | contig 12502 bp, 14 predicted proteins | sample LakKivs2_kivu2a2_FD_114541 | JGI IMG/M metagenome (GOLD analysis project Ga0172363, IMG submission 114541) | Sediment microbial communities from Lake Kivu, Rwanda - Sediment s2_kivu2a2 | ecosystem: Environmental > Aquatic > Freshwater > Lake > Sediment | place: Rwanda: Western Province, Lake... | reverse complement strand
TATAAATGCCCAGCGCCATGCCCTATATAAATGTTTAAAATATCCTATATTGTTTTCACTTAAGTGTGTCATTTATTTACGCTACTGCTTTTAGTGTGTTTACCGGCTTGTCTTGCTTTTCGTCCGGCACAGTGTGCTTTTTGACTGAATCCTTTAGGATTGTTACAGTTTATACTTTTTTTATATTTACCAGACCATTTCTCGTCTAACTGACCTTTACGAGACATATATGACGTATATATATTATATGCTAACTCGTCTAAATCAGCTATATCAAGTTCTGAAAATTCTTGTTTAATTTTGTTTTGATTTTTTGTTAACCAACTTTGTATTTGTTTCATCCAGCCATTAGAATCATTACCTAAAATATTTCTAGCATAAGATCCTTCCTGCGAGTCTAAAAAACGATCCAGCAATATTTTTTCTGCTGAGGCACCTTTCCAGTTACGGCTTAATATTTTCTGAAGCTCATGCTTAAAGTCAGGATCCATAGTAGCTTCACCTATACCGGCACCACCTACCGCTCCTGCGCTGTAACCTTCCGTGAACTCTGCAAATCTCATTTTTTAATAGCCTCTACCATGCCCTTGATTATAGAACTTTCCGACTTCGCTTTATCTGTTTTATTTTTTGCATCTTCATGCGATTTTCTATTGGCATGATTTTTGTTTGAACTTGCGGAGCCTGTTCTGGACTCATATTCATTGACAACATGATCGGTATCAGTTTTTCTTTTTTCTTCACTAGTATGCTCCATGCTTTCTTTTGCTTTGCTCTTGTTGCCCCAATTGCTTGCACCTACTTTACGGCACTTGACTAATGCACCGCTAGCATATGCGCTAGGCCATACTTTATAACGGCTTTTTACTTTACTGTAACATGCGTCTTTCTTTTCATCAAGTTTTTCTTCCGCCACATCCTCGTTTGATTTTTTCTTTGTTGCAACATTGATAGCTTTTCCGCTACGCTCTGGATTAGGATCCTCTCTACGTTTACGACTGGCTGCACTAGCACGACCTTTCTTTCCTAAACTTTGTGCTTTACTTTGTGGGAGGCATTTTGGCTTACCTTCACTATCATCACCCCTAGCACATGCCCCACGAATCTTCCCATCTGGTCCAAAGCGTACCCACTTTTCTTTAAACCATTTACGTAGGTTCTCATTAGTCATAGTGACTTCGCTCATTGGTTTCTTTTTCCAATGATAATCATGCCAATATGGAATCAAAGCAGTCGCTAATCTTTCTGCTGCTTCTTGTGCTTGTACAGGTGATGCATCTTTTGAAAACATCACATATCCCCATTGTTCTGCTAGATCAAGAAACTCTTGGTCATTTTTTGGTTCTTTGCCTATTTTAGTCCATACTTTTTGTATAGCATTAAAAGAAGCTTTATAGGCATCATTAACTAATGTGTTGACATTTTCAGTTACAGATGGACTCGCGCCTGTCAAATGAACTTCTGCTTTCTTGCCTTTAGCACGTAATTTCCTTGCTACTGCTTCAGCGTGTGCTTTATCAGCAAATACTTTCCAAGCACGACCATCTATACTTACTTGGTAGTTATTTTTAGGTTCATTGCGTAGTTCGTGGCTTAGTTCATCATGTTTGAATTTTTTACGCTCATAATCCATACTATCTTGTTCTCTACGTTCTTGATCTAATGGATTGTAATAACCACCAAAGCGTGCTTCCGGTACGCCTTGCAGATCACCTGCTTTGACTTTGGCATATCTGCCCATGACGCTATTTGGATTTACTTTACCGGCAGCGACTTTCCACGACGGAGCTGCTGTTTTCTTGGTCAAAGGATTAAATTTAGGTGGTTCTTCTCTGCCGCCTCTGACTTGTGCTGATAATTTTGATATGTAATCATTTATAGTGTCTTTGCTTAACTCTTTTAATTCATCTTCTTCTACGCTTTCTTTAGGCACACAGTTAGGAACCATCTTTCCACCTTTACTCTTCATGCCTACTTGCTTATGCGTATCCCAGCATTTTTCGTCTAGTTGTTGCGCATCTACAGGATTACCCTCGGCTAATCCTGCTGCCTGTGGTTTATACCAACGATAACCCTGTCCTGCACCGCCACCCGTACTATATATTTGACCTTCTGTCATTTTTAAATCTAATGCTTCATCATATAACTCAACCAAGTTTTGAGTAGCTTTTAATAACTCTTGTTTAGCATGACGTATATCAGGCGCTGCATCACGCAAATCATTAGGATTTACGCCTGTTTCTTTGGCTAACTTGTAGATAGAATCAACAAGTTTTTGATATACTAGTGTATGTTCTTTAACATACCTGTCTAAGTAAAATCTGGCTTTTTGTTTTGCTATTAGATTATGATTTGCTTCAGCAATAAGATGTAATCCCTGTTCTTCTTTTTTCTTTTCAGGAGTTTCTGGTTGCTTAGGTTCTGGTTGCTTAGGTTCTGGTTTATTTTTATATCTGTTTAGCAAGTCGGGACGTGCTGACTTAGGTGTGGGACTTACTGGATTCATTGCTTCTTTTGCTGTCAACCCTTTTATAATGCTGCTCATAGTTTTTTACTCAAAATGTTTTTTAAAGTTTAATAACTCTTCATTTGCCATACCGCCTGCAATCACCCCGCCTGTCATCTCATTAGTGACATGCTCATATTCAAGGCTATCGGCAACACTGTTTAAATAATCGGCAGCTAATGTGATATAGCTTTGCTGCCATCCCATAAGACCCTGATCCTCTGATCTATCTTTAATGACTTTCATTATTTTCATAGCATCTTTAGCTGCTGCATATAGATCGCTGCGTGCCATCTCAACTTCATGGTCCCTGCGATCAGCTTTATGGGGTATGAAACTAGTATCTTTCATGCGGCGCATACCAGGAACTATGATCAAATCTTGCTCTAATATCTCGTCTTCTTTAAGACTTTGCTTCATTTCTTCTTTTGTTTTTTTGTATTTTGCTTTAAACTCTTTATCGGAGAGTTCTTTCATATCTGTGTCGATTTCTTTTATTTTTCCTTCGCTGATGGTATTTTTATACTTTTTACCCTTGACTACTTTGGGGGCTTTTTCTATCTTATTTCTAGATTTTATTTCACCCATAGGCTGAGCCACACTAGCTACAGAACCTGAGCTTGTTGCACCAGCAGTAGTTTCAGTAAGTTGCTTGATTTTCATAATAAATATCCGATATTATTGATATATTTATCAATAAATGCTCTAGCTGAGAAACTATGAATGTCAAAACCATAAGCTTACAAAGCCTTAAATATGCAGATTTTCAGGATAATACTGAGTACCATCATTATAAAAATGACGTAAAAAAGCTATTTCCAGCAAGTAACTATTACCATATTTTCCCGGGAAGTGACATACAGGCTATCAAAGACCCTTCAGTTTTTTCAGAATCGATAGCAAAACAAATACTAGAAAAAAATCTAGAAATAGTCATAGATTTTTGCAGAGAATGCCATTGGGAAATAATAGACTTCATATATGAATATTTTATACTAGTTCATAACATACCTCCTGAGCGTATTACCTTATTGTCCGCATCTAGAGATATTAAAAAACATCTAGAGAAAATAGCAGAAAAACACAAGTTAGGTAAAATAAACCTATTGTATAGCAGTTATTTCGAAAGAGTAGCTAAACACTTATACCTAGCCAATATTCCAAACGATATAGCAAGCCCATTAAAGAACAAGAGTTTTTCTAAAAAATATATCAATCTGAATAGAAGATGGAAAACCCATAGACTTGCATTATTATCTCTATTATATCAACAGGGTTTATTAGATGAGGGATATAACAGTTTTCCTCTTATAAGTGAATGTGTAGAGCAAGCTCCTGAAGACAGAAAAAAATATATAAAGGGTTTCTTCCTAGAAACAAAAAATACGGTTATAGCAAATGATATGAATGATGACATTCTATATGAAATCCTGTTTAATAACACTATAGAAGATTATCCTTTAATAAAACATTTAATACTAGCAGGTAAATCGGTTAAAGAGAGATTACCACTAAAAGTTGATACTGATAACTTCGCTAGAGATGAAACTAGACATCTAGCATATAGTGATCAGAAATCACTATTCAAGTATGCAAGAAATTCTTACTTTACATTGGTGACAGAAAGTAACTTTAATGCTGATACAGCCATATTAATCACCGAGAAAACTTATAAGCCTATATTCTATAAGCATCCTTTTATAATATTAGGTCCTCCTAATAGTTTAAAAAGAATGCATGAGTTAGGATATAAGACTTTTAGTGATTGTATTGACGAGAGCTATGATAGTGAGATGGATGATAGTCTACGTCTTGAAAAGATAATAATAGAAGTTAATAGATTGTGTAATCTATCAGAAAATAAACTAAAAGATTTTTGTGAAAAACTATTACCTGTCGTAAACCACAACTTTACAGTTTTAAAATCTAAAACTAACTTTTTATTAGAGATATAAAAAAGCCCCTTTCGGGGGCTTTCTTATTATTTGTCTTGAGCTTTTTTAGCTTCTTGTTCTTTGACGTACATAGGTCCTATGTTATCCATCAAGTACTGCTGATTTTCCATACAGAATACATAAGCACCACTATGACGTAACAATACTCGCTTATCAACCCAGATACGACCGCCAAGATCACGCCAGTTCTCACAGAAAGTCCAATCTTCACTATAGTAACGATTCTGACGAACTGCTGTGTCAAAATAAGTCTTGAGGTATTTGTCATATTTTGGATCAAGTCCGATATCATTCTTGTATTGCTTGACTGCTGGGTGTGCATTCAATTTTTCAAAACAATGCTTCTTCATCAATAAGAAGCCTGTACCAGCCTTGCTAACTTCTTGTAGACCGTCTGGGCCTTCTTCTGCGCCTTCAAATCCGTTGACTACCCACTTAATAGGCATAGTCTTCATTGGGTATAATCCACCGATAACGTCTACGTTACGGTTCAATAGTACTAATAAGTGCCATGGTTCCCAACCAATGTCAGCATCAACAAAGAACAGGTGGGTAGCGTCTGGCATATCTAAAAATTTTGCAGTAAGTGTATTACGTGCGCGGCTTATCAATGATTCATTGACCATTGTTTCTAATGTCCAGTCGATACCCAACTGACGGGCAGTATTCGCCCACTTTATAAAACTCATAAATGTAGACTCGGTAAGCATACCACCGTAACATGGCATTGCTATATGAACTCTGGTAGTCTTAAGGAAGTCTACATTTACTTGAACTTGATTTTGCCCTTGTGGGGGCGGGGTATTATTTTCAGCTTTTTGCTGTTCTACGATTTCTTGTACCTTTTCTACAGGTACGGTCGCTTCTTCAACTTTTTGTTTCTTTGCCATGTTATCCTCTTGAAAATGTACAGATATTTACATTCTCTGCGGCATGTCAAATTATTTTTCTTCAGTATAATCCTTAGTTTCGGCTAAACCGGTAGTTAGTTCTAAGTTCTTGATCTGTGTTGAGAGTGCCTTTTCTATCTTATCTATTCTGTCGAACAACGCTTTCATATCATATTCTAGTATTTCTATTCTACGTTCAGTCTGCAGTTGCTCTTTTGTAGGACTATTTGGAATCTCTCTTCTTTTAGCTTCTTCAAGCAATGTCAATAACTTGACTTTTTGTTCAGGTGTGGCTTCCTTTAATAGTGGCTTGATCTGTCTTATCAAGTTTTGAATTTTTTCTGAAACCATATAATTGCCGATGTACTTGTCTAATACAGCCTTGATTTTTCTATGTTCATTGCTATCTGGATAAAGCTGTGTAACAATATTTAGTCGTTCTTTGTCATCACTATTCTTGTATAAGTTCCTGACCTGGGTACCTGAAAATACGTCTTGTCCGTTTAGTTTAAAGTCGTGCTTGCTTGTGACAAACACATACCCGTTTTTATCAAAACTATTCTTTTTGTCTTTACCTGTCCATGGTTGATAATATCCGGGAGTACCATCTTTTTTAGTATAGTTTACTGGATCTCTCTCGCTGCGAACAAGCACATATATATCTTCGTTTGGATCATATTTACTTAATATTTCTTTAGGATTTAATGGACTTTTTACAACTATATCGGGAAAATCTTCCGGTCTTACACCCGCTTGGGTAGCTAGATATTTTTTAACTTCATAGGGTATAGGTCTTTCTTTTACATCTGCGCTAGTAGCTACATAAAAATCAGCGTCTGGAAAAGCTTTTTTGGCCTGTATATATGATGAGAGGTGTCCCCTATGAAAAGGTTGAAATCCTCCGGCATATATGACTACCGTCTTGCCCATATCAATAGCTCATTTTTACAAAGTTAACTACACCGAACTCAAAATCTTCTATTTTAGCTCGCATATAAACAAAGTTACCTTCAATATTAGTATACATGCTTAGATTTGCATTTGCGTTATTGCTTGATTTATAAACTTGGAAATATTCATTTGTAGCACTGTTAGCTGATAACGTAGCTTCTATGATTAGATTACCAGTGAAGTTAGTTGTTTTAAAATTGATAGTCTGTAAATCTTGATTGCCTAAATAATAGGCAGCAGCAGGCTGAGCATTACCCGTTAATGAATATACATTTGCTGTGCCGCCGCCGTCATAAGTGGTCTGGGGGAACAATATCAATGTAGTTTGCTGGCTCACGCTTTTACGACCTCTACCACGATACTGTCGCCGACAAGTTCCTGAGCAACTTGTTCAAGTGCTTGCTGCACATCAGGACCAGCTATGTGTGGCTGATCTTTGTCATTGTCTTTGACAATCTTACTGAACTTTATGAGGACCACGTCCTCTACTATTTTAGCCATAAATACTCCATATTGTCAGAGTATTTATCAGTTTTTCTGGGCTTCCTCTAACTTATAGGTCTTAGATAACATGTCCGGAAAATGCATGTAAAGTATAGTCAAAAAGCTTTCGTCCGTATAATCTATAAAGTATGAACCATGCATATACATATAGGGACTCCATTGCCTCTGCATGTACTTGATCATAGCGGGACTTATATTTGCTACATTAGATTTATAAATCTGGCTAAACTTGTTAAAACTATTGAAAAAATCTGAATTGATACGTTTACCCTTGAAGTAGGTCCTATAGTTGTAATGTTTTTTATTTTTTAACTGTATAGACCCTGAGGTAGTCAGTTGCACTTTAAAATATTCTATCTCATCTGTAATGTAGGATGCTGATTTAAGTAGGTTCATATCGTTGCTGAAAATAGATACATGATCATTTTGTATCCTGATGATACAATCTTTCCTGCTCTGGGTAGATCTCCAGATCATAAACTTTTCTATTATAGTAGTATTGATCGTATCCCAGTAAGTTATATCTGTGGTATTAAAAGCCTTGAAAACTAAGTTATTTCTAGTGTCATCGCGCCATTTATTTATACGCTGGATATAGGTATCAATGTCGTAAGTATAGTAGGTATAACAAGCACCTACTATACGTACCTTGGCTTTATAACTATAAGTATTGAAATAAAGTTTATTCTTCTTTTCAACCTTCCAGTTTAATGATTCCATCTTCCCCAACTACTGCGTTAGATTTTTGAGTAACTACAAACTCAATTTTATCGTCAACAAGATTTGCCATTACATTAGCATTCTTGATACGTTCAAATAGAATCTTCTTACTCAATGGTACGCGGATCATCTGATCGATCTTACGTGCCAGTGGACGTGCGCCCATCTTGTTGTCATAGCCCTTCTCGGCTAGATACTCAACAACTGGTTCGCTCAAGTTAAGAGTGATGTTGTGTTTCTCTATAAGAGCCTTCTTGACTTCTTCGACAAACTTGATAACGATCTTTTTGATAGACAACATATCAAGTTTCTTAAACTTACAAACCATATCCAGACGGTTTCTAAACTCAGGTTTAAAGAACTCCTTGAGTGCGCGTTCATCTTCGCCGCTCTTAGCTAGATCACCGAAACCTATATTATTGCGTTCATTGTCTGCACTACCTAGGTTGCTAGTCATAATGATCACTGTGTTCTTGCAACTTACTTCCTTACCATTGCTACCAGTAATGCGACCTTCATCAAGGATCTGCAAGAAAATGTTGAAGATATCTGGGTGAGCCTTCTCTACTTCATCGAACAATAAAATGCTATGAGGATTTTTGCTCAAGTCACTGATCAATCGTCCACCCTGTACTTGGCTATCGCTGAAACCAACGTAACCAGGAGGAGGACCTATCAATGAACTCACAGTATGCTTTTCGCTATATTCGCTCATGTCATACTTTAACAATGGCATATCTAAATTCTTGCTTAACAACTTGGCGAGTTCAGTTTTACCAGTACCAGTTGGACCTAAGAACAAAAAGCTTGCGATAGGCTTAGTCTCTGTGTTGATTCCTGCAAAGCTGACATAGATGCGTTCTAGCACATCGTCTACAGTCTCATCTTGACCGTAAAGTTTAGCCTTGACATTGCTTTCAAGACTATTAATGCGTTCAAAGTTATCACTGTTTAACTTATCGGCAGGTACTCCAGTATACTTCTCTACCTGCTCATAGATCATTTCCTTAGTGATGATAGCACCTTCATTACCTAACACTTTCTGCTTTGCACAGGCTGCGTCAAGCAAGTCGATGCTCTTGTCAGGATTCTTACGATCAGCTATATAACGTGTAGCATTATCAACCGCTGTCTTGATAGCATCGTCAGTGATGTTCACTAGATGGAAATCATTGAGTCGTGCTGCTAGCCCGCTCAAAATACGCACAGTCGATTCTTGGCTAGGCTCATCTACAGTGACTTTAAAGAATCTACGCATCAATGCACGATCCTTCTCGAAACTCTCATAGAAGTCTTCCCAAGTAGTCGATGCAATGACCTTGAGATTACCCTTAGTGATTGCAGGCTTGATCATATTACTAAAGTCAACGCTGCCATTATTGCTACCACCAGCACTTTTCATAGTATGCGCTTCGTCAATAAACAAGATAACCTTTTTCTTGGTAGTCAATGCTTCGATTACTTGCTTTACTTTCTCTTCAAAATCACCTCGATAGCGACTTCCTGCAAGCAGTCCAGCGACTTCTAGGCTATAAAGTTCATGACCCTTCAAGAATTCCGGAACTTCATCCTTGACCAACAAACGTGCGATACCTTCTGCAATAGCAGTCTTACCAACGCCCGGGTCACCTACCATCAGTACGTTTGATTTGAAACGTTTGGCAAGCACATTGATGATATCATCAATCTCTTTATGACGACCAATAACCGGCTCGATCTTGTCCTGCCTTGCAAGTGCGGTGAGATTCACACAAAATTCGTCTAGGATCTCATCTGCTTGGCTATCAGTCAAGTTGTTAGTCAACTCACCGCCCTTATAGAACTTCTGCCAATGTGCTAAAAACTCATTCTTATGAATGCCATATTTTAATAAAAAGTAATGGGCATGGCTATTACCTTCAGCCGCGATGCTCAAATAAAGGTCAATAGTAGTGACCTGTCTGCGACCAGTAAACAGTACTTGGGTAACACTACGATTCATCACACGTTCAAGGCTATTAGTCTTGCGTGGTTGAACATTAGGTGTCTTGCTTTTAATCGCGTGTAAACTGGCTACATATGCTGCTACTTCGTCAGTCATCAAGTCAGCGTCTACACCAAAACCTACGAGGCACTTCTTGAAGGGTTGATATGATACAAGTGCTAACAATAGATGCTCTATTGTAACATATATATGATTATGCTCCTTAGCAAAAGTGATAGCATTTTCAATAATATTTTCAATTTCGGGTGAGTTATTCATCTTGGTATTTAGTTTCCTCTGTTGCGTAAAATAGCATCAATGATTTCTTGATTAATATTATCAGGAACGAAGGGTTTAATCAAGATCAACTGGTCTCCGTACTTATTAGTGTTTACTATCGGCATGCCTTGCCCGGGCAACCGTAACTGCATAAATGGTTGAGTATTCGGTTTGACATTTACCTTAACTACTTTACCGCTTATAGTTATAAAATCAAACGTAGTTCCAACTATTAAATCTAAAACACTTATGCTTTGGTTGCTATAAAGATCATCCTGTTTTCTATCATATTTTAAGTCCGGCATTATCACGAACTCTACAAGAAGTATAGCATTTTCTAATACATTATCATATCGCATCTGGTCACCATGTTTTACACCAGGTGGAACATTTATCTCAATGACCTTAGTATCCTTGTCTGTATTGATTCTTAATACTTGTTTTATACCGGTATATGCATCGCTTAATCGTACACTAACATGGGTGCGTAAAGTCTGTTTTCCAGGTCTTCTATGTGCGAAGGGATGACCTTGTTGCCCGAAAATTTGAGAGAACAGATCGTTCATATCCATACCCTGAACGTTCCATTCAACATTCATTCCACCGGGAAAACCCTGCGGTTGAGGATTATCGTACATCTGGCGTTTTTGCGGGTCGCTCAGTGTATCATATGCAGTTTGTATTTCTTGGAACTTATTGGTGTCCCCGCCCTTGTCAGGATGATGTTGGCTAGCAAGCTTTCTATAAGCTTTTTTTATCTCATCAGGAGTCGCGTTTTTATTTACGCCTAATACAGCATAGTAGTCCATGCTTTATTATAACAGGTTTATTCCTTAGACGCAAACTTTTCTAAGCCAGAAAATCCAAAACCTGCGATAACTATCCACATCATGCTATCAAATAATGTTGGTGTGATCTGATATGGGGTGAAAAGGTCTATAAAAAATGCCACCATACAACACAAAAAAGCCAAAAATGCTATCACTCTTTTGGAACTTACTGCATTATCATCATGGCTGTCTGATAACATGCTTTTGAAAAAACCCTTAATCTTTTTTGATAGACTAGATTTTACTTCTGGTTTTTCAGGCTCTGGTAACTTGATTCCGGCTGCTTGTCTTATGGACTGCATATAACCTCTTTAAAGATAATACTTAGTTCTTTGCGCTTAGATTGATAAAATTCTTGATATCTCTATCTTGCTCAAATACTTGTTTATGATCTAAGCCTGCAAGATTTCTAAACTCATTAAGTTCTTCGTCTTTTTCATGCTCTTCTCTATATTCATGGGGACTTAATAGCAATACTTGCTTTAGTGTATCCGGGTCTGGATCGTAAGTTTCGTCTTTTACCTCGATACTATAGTCTTTTACTGGCATATCAGTTAAAGTCTCTAAATCAGCAAGCATAGTCACTATACGTTGCGGTACGCTGCTTCTACGACTCATCTCAACAAATACTAACCATTTGCCTGGTTCTATCTCACCATCACTAACGCTTGCATCCAATACCCAGTCGTAACCTATCTCTAGCCATGACACTAGATCCTGAGCAGCCATCTTACTATTAGTGATAAAAGTAACGGTAACTATATCACTATCTTTACCCATTTTAGCTTTATATTCATCTACCGTAATCAAAGGTTCTATCTGACCCTTCATATCATGATAGTCAAGCCCTTCATTTATTATGTGTTTCATATAGGAGGTAATCCTCCTGGTACCGGGGCAGGTGCGGGTAGTGGAGCTCCCATTCCCATTCCTCCCATCTGATCTTGTTGTTCGTCCTGTTTAGCATCTTCTTTATCAAGGTCCTCGTTATATGCATCTTCGATCTCTTCGAGGTCGATTGTTTGATCTGCGAGATCGATGCTACCTTCCTTAATATTATCCATTAGCTCTAATGGCAATGTTATTTTTACAAACCAGACCTGTCGTTCCTTCATCTTAGGGTACATCGTACCCTGAACAAAATCATCATAATCTTTTACTTCTACAGGAACTTTTAATTTACCCTTATCCATCTCTATTTTTGCGCCTAGACTCAGCAATCTTTTAGCCGCTCTAGGATCAGGCATTAGTTTATATGGCCACATGAATGTGCAACTAACGTCATATCTACCTATATCAGGACCTTGCACTAGCTCACCTAATATCCAGTTCTTAAATGCGTATAGGTCGCATTCATCTAAAACACGCTCGTAATCAAGCAGGATAGACATGCTTCCGTCGCTAGTCATTATACCTTTTATGGTGCTGACTATGCTCACAAAATCAATGTCATTAAAGAAGTTATCGGCTACTTTGTGGGTCATATTGTATTTATCAAAGGAATAGTATTCAGTAATCTATCCTTTTAGCCGTCAAGTGTTATATTTATCTGTTGTAGCAGTGCAAATAAGACAGATTTGCATTAATGTTTATGACTTTAAATATCTATGAGAGACAAAAATCTCAACTACAAAGGAGATTGCAGATTTGAGCAAGAGAAAAACTGGTGCTTTAAGGAAAGAACAGAATAAACAAATGCAAAACTATCAAAAAAACTTCTACCCAGCAGAGTCTAAAACGATAGACTTCAATCAAGAACATTTTAAACGACAACGAAAACCTATAGAACTGCTACCGCAGTCAGTCAATCAAGAAAAATATATCCTATCACTAATCGACAGAGACTTAGACATCGTAGTTGTATCCGGACCTGCGGGCACCGGCAAGACATACTTGGCGATGCT
>Ga0172363_10003659_pt1 | contig 12503 bp, 12 predicted proteins | sample LakKivs2_kivu2a2_FD_114541 | JGI IMG/M metagenome (GOLD analysis project Ga0172363, IMG submission 114541) | Sediment microbial communities from Lake Kivu, Rwanda - Sediment s2_kivu2a2 | ecosystem: Environmental > Aquatic > Freshwater > Lake > Sediment | place: Rwanda: Western Province, Lake... | reverse complement strand
CTACGCAGGCATAATTGTGGGCGGATTATGTGATCTACTATCTGGATTAGCGGCTTTGACTGGCTCCCTGCTTGTAAGCTACAGCCGTGCGAGAGCGGAAGCATCTAACATAGGAATGGAATCTGTTGGCTTGGCGGAAAGAGCAGAACGCATGATCATACTTGCAATAGCCACTACTACAGCGTTCTTCTGGCAGCCAACAACCGTAATGAACATGGGTATTATCCTGCTCGCCGTACTGTCAAACCTAACCGTCATACAACGAGCCATATACGCCTACAACAAGCTAAAAAAAGAGAAAAGCTAAAACCTTCTTTTAGGTCGCATCCGCCGCTCTTTTTCAGCTCTAACCTTCACAATGCCACGGTGCACGGCACATGAAACACAATAATACCTTGTATCAAACGAAGAAGCAATGTATGTGCCCTTCTGGCGAAGCTCTTTCGCTAATGCATAATCAACAAAGGAGACCCTTCGAGTGGACTTCTTTGCCTTGTCTCGGGGCACCATTTGTCCGCAGCCTGCACATTGAACGACGCCGCTACTGCCCTTACTTCCCTTTGATCTTCCGCGGCTTTTCCGCTTAAAAGGCAATTGTTCATCCACCCTCTATTCTTCAATTCTCAATGGAACCTAGTGTTATGTCTACTTTATATGTCTGTCCTTAGCTTCAAAAGTTTAGCAATGTTAGCTTTTTCATCAATCTTCGGAAGGATTTTTCCAGTTGAAGACGTGAATAGCGTTGTGACGCCTGGTCCGTGACCGGAGCTCACACAGTTTGTGTGTACGACGATTCCGACTGAGATTGCGCCTTGTTTGTAGATTCTTCCAAATGAGTGGTCTGCGTCAATTATGCCCACTAAGTCGCCGAGTCTCAGGTCTTCAAGTCCGAATTGGCTTACTACTTTCTCGTCGAAAAGCTGAATGTCATAGTCTCCAGAATAGGTTTGGTTTGCGCCTAAGCCCGAACCCATAGTGGCTGCTGGAACAATGTGTGCAACTGGAATTTCCAGTTTGTCGCCTTTTGGTTTGGGGTTTAGGGCTTTCAAGAAGCTTGGATCCATGTTCATAGCGATTATTTCTGGGAAATCTAGAAGTTTTAGTCCTACGCCGAAGGCTTTTACAAGTATCTTGTCGCCAAGCATGAGTTTCTCAAGAGTTTCATTTGGAAAATCGATGAGCACATGCTCTATTCCACCATGTTTTCCAACAACAACTCCTTTTGCCCCTTTGGCGTCACCAGTTGCAACCACAGCCATGTTACCAACACAGGAAAGTACGTTGAAAGCTGAGTTTGCACCCTGCCCATAACGAGGGTCATTCTCTTTGTTTTCGGCGCTCACTCCAGGTTCAACATGATCGGCTTCCCATCCGCATGCTGGATCACCGACTCTTATGTTATAGGTTATTCCGCCGACGCTTGGCAAAACCTTTGGAACCCCTTGAGCTGAAATCACATATAGCGATCGACCGTAAACAGGACTTGCAACTTCGCCGAAGACTGAGATTTTCACCAGTTTTTCCAAGTTTGTTTTCAGCAATGCGTTTTCACCTTTTTAGTAACACGAGTTAATCATTAGATGGTAATAAGACTTCACTGGCAAAAAGCATTGTAGAAACGTGAAACATGACAAATCTTAAATGTTGGATTCTTGTTTTGAGTGATTGAAGTAAGGCCTGTCAAGGCACACGCTGTTCATGTGGTTGAAAGAATGGCAGATATGGGATTAAGATCGAAAATGCTGGTTAAGGACGTTATGAGCAGCCCGGTCATAGCCACCGAAGAGATTGCTCCGATAAACCGAGTTGCAGGGTTGATGGACAAGAATGACTTAGGCTGCATAATAGTCACAAGCAAGGACGGAAAGCCTCTGGGAATAATAACGGAAAGAGACCTTGTCGTGAGGATTTTGAGTAAAAATATCAAGCCGGAATCTGTGAAAGCCAAAGACGTTATGACTTCACCCCTAATCACGATTGAACCTGAAAAAACGATAAGCGACGCAGCTAGAAGAATGAACAGACTAAACATCAGACGGCTGGGAGTAGTCTACAAGGGAAAGCTAGTGGGGCTGCTTTCAAGCAAAGACATCTTAGCAGTCATGCCTGAACTCTTGGAAATAATACAGGAAAAGACTTTGATAGAAGGCGAAAACATGGCTGAAGAGGCAGAGAAAGAGTCGGCACCGTCGACTGGTTATTGTGATAACTGTGGAGCTTGGTCTAACCATCTTGAAGAAGTCAACGGCGAATTTCTATGTGAAGAGTGCAGAGTCGAACTGGAGAGCGAGGAATAAGAGGCGATTGCTTGCTTGTTAGAGAAATCGCTGACGAGAAACACCCGTTCATTTATGAAGACGAACTTGCCACAAAAGCGCGTGCGATAATAAGAGACTTCGCCTTAAGAATACTTCCCGTCACGGATGGAAACAAGAAGCTTCTAGGCAAGATTTCCCGCCGCGACATAATGATCATTTCGTCTTCAGTTTCTCCAATCAAAGTCAGAGGAATAATGACGGAGCCCAAGTACGTGGCAACTGTTGGAGACGACGTCAATCAGACAGTCAAGGAAATGCTTCGACACAGCGCGTGGTATGCACCTGTCGTAAGTTCTGCTCATGACAAAACCTATCGAGGAGTGCTAAGTCTAGAAGACTTCATCAGAGTTTCACTTAAAGCAAATCCTGAGAAACTAACAAAAAAAGTTTCAGAAATAATGTCAAAAAAGGTTGTCACATGCTCCCCAGACGACGAAGTTGACAACGTCTGGCGTCTGATGAAAAACAAATCCTTTGCAGGTCTACCTGTCACCAGAAAGGGCACGCTGGTAGGCATTGTCTCGCAGAAAGACCTTCTTGAAAGCGGAACGACCTTTCCGACGTTTGAATCTACAAAAGGACGGTTCAGGTCTCCTACGAAAATCTCTGCGATAATGAGGACGGATGTCACGACAGTAGCACCATCTTCGAAAGTAGAGGCGGTTGCAAAAATAATAGTTGCAAAGAACGTTGGAAGAGTCCCGGTGAAAGATGAGAAAGACAGACTGGTCGGAATAGTTGACAGAGAAGATGTCGTCAGATTATTGATTGATAAGAAGAGGGAGAAGAGTGAGTAGGGAAAGTTTCAGAAGAACGTTAAGAGAAAAAGGACAGCTCTCCTTAAAGGCTCATGCACCGAAGAAACGCGAAGAAGAAGTAATGCAGATTGCAATGACTCCAGTCGTAACAATGGCTCCCACCACGCCCATTCAAAACGCAATCCGAATAATGGCAAAGAAAGGTTTTCGCCGAATACCAATAGCTAATCCTGGAACAAAAAGTCTGGAAGGAATAATCACCGCTACAGACATCATCAATTATCTTGGCGGCGGAAAGAAATTTGACCTTGTCCAACAGAAATTTCGGGGAAACTTTTTCAAAGCAATAAACGAGCCGATTAAGCTTGTGATGACGCAAGAAGTCGTATCAATCCGTGCTTCTGGCAGAATAAGTGAGGCACTTGAGCTGATGAAGACAGAGAACGTTGGCGGCTTGCCTGTTGTTGACGATGAGAAGCGGGTGAAGGGAATAGTTACAGAGAGAGACGTTGCGCGTTTGTTTGCAAACAGATTGAGCGGCATAAATGTCCGCCAGCTCATGTCCAGAGACGTCATAACAGCCTTGACGAAGACGACGATATTTGAGGTAGAGAAGACAATGGCAACACAGGGATTCAGAAGACTGCCTATAGTGTCCGACGGCAAAGTTGTGGGAATAATAACGTCAATGGATGTCATACGGTTTTTCGGCTCTGGAGAAGTGTTCGAACATCTGCGCTCAGGAACCATAATACAGGTTCTGAACACGCCAGCCGTTGAAATAGCAACAAAAGACGTCTCAGCCATCAACCCAGAAGCAGACATTGGTCAAGCAGCGAAAATAATGCAAGAGAAGGACATAGGCGCACTGCCAGTGGTGAAAAACGAAAGACTCGTAGGTATGATAACGGAGAGAGACTTCTTCAAAATAATCGAATAGACCCGCAACCAACTTCACTGAGACTTCACTATCTGCCCTTCCAATAGAATCATGGAGTAAGCTTTTAACACATAGCACCGCGTATTGAAGTTAGACAGAGGCGCCAAACTTGACCATTGACTTGCTACTCATCAACATGAAGGCCTGCATAGGAAAAGAACTTGTAGACTGCTGCTTGGCAGTTGATGATGGCAAAATTGTCAAGATTGGAAAAGAAGCCAACATGCCTAAAGCGGACAAGACGCTTGATCTGAGGAAACTTCTGGTTCTGCCAGGTTTGATAGATACGCATGTGCATTTGCGAGATGAGGGGAAAGCGTACAAAGAGGATTTTCACAGTGGAACCGCTGCCGCTGCCGCAGGCGGAATAACAACGGTTTTGGACATGCCTAACAACGAGCCAGTCACCATGAGCCATGAAGCGCTACGTAACAGGATAAAAGTCGCTGAGAAGGAAATCATGGTCAATGTTGGTTTCTACTCTGAATTTCCCACAGAGACCCAAGAAATAGATAGAATCGTTGAAGAAGGCGCAGCAGCCTTCAAACTTTTCATGGGCGAGCAAATTGGCGGGCTGAACGTTGACGATGATGATGCCTTGCTGAATGCTTTCAAGATTCTCAGTAAATCGAAGACGCCGCTTGCTGTTCACGCAGAAGATAGGGTAATGCTGAAAAAAGCAGAAAACCAGCTAAAGCAAGCCTGTCGAAACGACGTTGAAGCGTTCAATGAGGCACATTCAGAAGAAGTTGAGGTTAAAGCGATAAATCGTTTGATAAAAATTGCGAAACAGAGCAATACAAAAGTGCATTTCTGCCACATAAGCACAAAGAAGGGATTAGAAAAGATAATTGAAGCGAAAACTTCGGGAAAGCAGATAACCTGCGAAGTGACGCCGCATCACTTGTTCTTGTCGGCTGGTGATGTGAAAGCTGGAACATTAGCGCTGACAGCGCCACCGATACGAGAAAAAAAGCATGCTGAGGCTCTTTGGAAAGGAGTGAAAAATGGTTGGATTGACAGTTTAGGCTCTGACCACGCTCCACATGCACTGGAAGAGAAGAAGGGCAAGACAGTGTGGGAAGTCAAAGTTGGAATACCAGGTTTGGAAACTACTCTTCCATTATTGCTTACTGCAGTGAATCGAGGGCAGTTGTCGATAGCGGACATTATGAGGTTGATGGCTGAGAAGCCTGCTGAGATTTTCAAGCTGAAAGGAAAAGGAGGTTTAAAGGAGGGAAACAGTGCAGACCTCACGGTTGTGGATTTGCATAGAAGATACAGAATTGATTCAGCGAAATTTCATTCAAAAGCAAAGTATTCACCGTTTGACGGATGGGAAGTTCAAGGAAAACCTGTCAAAACGTTTGTTAACGGTCAACTAGTCATGGATGAAGGACAGATTGTCGCTGATAAAGGAATTGGAGCAGTGATTCGGAGAGCATAGGCTTTGAAGTTCATTGTAGATGGTATGCTTGGAAAATTGACGCGTTGGCTTCGAATGCTCGGATATGACGTGGAGTATTCCACTAAACTTGACGATAAACAGCTCATGGCGATTGCGAAGAAAGAAGAAAGAATCTTGCTAACTAGAGATTTGGAACTCTATCAGGGGGCAATCGCTAAAGAAGTTGAAACGTTCTTTCTTGAGGGACAAAAGGAAGAAAAAAGACTGGCAGAACTTGCCCAAAGATACGACATAAGACTTGAAATAGACATGGCAACGTCAAGATGCCCAAAATGCAATTCGCAGATCAAGCCCATATCCAAAGAAGAAGTAGAGGGCAAAGTTGAAAGCAACACTCTTGCCAACTACGACGAGTATTGGCAATGCCCAAGATGCAAGCAAATCTACTGGCAAGGAGCACACTGGACAAAAATCCGAAAAACGCTTGACACCGCAAAACTGAAACTAAAAACGGACGAGACGTAGCAGCTTACATTCCTACAGGCATTGTGAAAGATCTTATCTGAACATGGCCCTCCTGTGTGCTTTTCAATAATCTTCGAAAAACCTAAAAGAGATTGCTAACAACACTATTTTCAGATCAAAGACGGGGAAGATGCAAAATTGAACACGCAGGAATCTGCTCGCGAACTGTCAATTGGAGAAACACTAGAACGGACAATTGACATCTATCTCAAGAATCTCACCACGTTCTTGGCTCCGATGATTGTGACGGCACTTCTTTCAGGAATCACCATCTTCGCAATCCAAGAATATGCTTCAACTTTGCCAAGGCTCGGAGCTGGAGCAACTTCAGAAGAAATACTGCACTGGTTTTCAGTTTATATACCAGGACTTTTAGCGATCGCGTTGGCTGTAAGCTTGATCTTCTGGATAGTAAGCACAATAGTGAGCGGAGTTTGCATAAAATGCGCATCAGACATCATAGAAAAAGACTCAGCAAGCCTCATGAAAGCCTTTCAATTTACAGCCAGTAAACTTCTCTCATTACTAGCAGCTTCAATAATCACCACAATATTGATTGTGCTGGGAACCTTGGCTTTGATAGTGCCGGGAATAATACTCAGCATAATGTTTTTCCTAGTAACCCCTACGATAATAATCGAGGGCACAGGAGCCATTAATAGCTTGTCCAGAAGTAAAAGGCTTGTTGACAACTGCTGGTTCAAGACCTTCATCCTTATGCTGATAATAGGAGCAGCCGTCATGTTTGTGGGTTTCATAGGAACCCTAATCGGGGCTCCGCTTGGACAGTTCAGTTGGGTGGCAAGCAGCATCATAGTGGCTTTCGTCGAGCCAATAATCCCAATATCGACAACACTCTACTACTATTCAATGATGGCGAGAGAAAAACAGCGGATACGCCCCCCGCCTCCTCCACCATTCTAAAACGTCTAGGAATCTTTCAGAAGCCACTTCAACGCAATGTCCTGATAGGTACCATCAGGCAACGTTCGCCTAATAGTCATCGGCAATATACCCACTTCAAGCTCCTTCAACGCAATGTCTATCGGACTTGAAATCCCACCAGAAATCTCGATGAGAATGGGAGCTCCCATCGATATTTGCAGCGCCCTAGCTCCAACTATTCTTGCCTTCTCGAACCGCGTAACTTTCGGAGGACCGATTAGAATCTTTTCTTTCGCAGACGTATTCTAATACTCCCCGGCCCCTGGATATCCGCCGCCTGGAGGCATTCCTCCTGGCGGTGTTGGAGGACCTCTCATTTTTGCTGCTGCAATTACGTCGTCGATTTTCAGAATCAGCGAAGAAGCTTCAGTGGCTGATTTGACTATTTGTTTCTTGACAGATAGTGGTTCGTATACTCTGGCTTTAGCCATGTCTTGGACTTTTCCATCGTGAACTTCTATTCCAGTCCATTTTTCGCCTTTTTCATGTCGTGCTCGCAGTTCAGACAGAATGTCTATTGGGTCTAAGCCAGCGTTTTCAGTCAATGTCAGAGGTATGACCTCGAGGGCTTCTGCAAAGCATTTGACTGCAAGTTGCTCTCTTCCAGGCAAGGTTTCAGCGTATTTCTTGAGCGAACGTGAAACTTCAAGCTCTGGTGCTCCGCCTCCGGCTAGGACTTTTGGTTCTTCAACCACGTCTCGAACCACGCATATAGCGTCATGCAGTGAGCGTTCTGCCTCGGCAACTATGCGTTCTGTTCCCCCTCTGATCAGAATTGTGACTGCGCGGGGATGTTTGCAGCCTTCTATGAACGTCATTTTGTCGTCGCCTATTTTGCGTTCTTCAACAATATTCGCGTAGCCCAAGTCTGCCGCGCTGATGGCTTCAAGGTTGGTTATTATCTTTCCACCAGTGGCTTTTGCAAGTTTTTCTATGTCAGATTTCTTAATGCGCCTAACTGCTAGTATTCCTTTTCTGGCCAGAAAGTGTTGAACCATTTCGTCAACGCCTTTCTCACACAACACAACGTTCGCACCTGACGCGCCAATCTTATCCACCATTTCACGCAGCATTCCTTCTTCCTGTTTGAGGAAAGCTTCCATCTGTTCGGGGCTTTCAATGTTGATTTTAGCGTCAAACTCTGTTTTTTCGATTTCTAACGGACAGTCCAAGAGGGCTATTTTGGCTTTTTCAACTCGTTTGGGCATCCCTGAATGTGCAACTTCCTTGTCTAGGACTATTCCTTGGATGAGTTTTGTTTCTTTGACTGATTCGCCTGGTTTCTTCTCAACTTTGACGTCGTCAATGTCAACCTTGTAGGAGCCGTCTTGTTTTTCTGCCACTTCGAGAATTGATTTGACTGCTAAATCAGCCAAGTATTCTCGGTGTTCAGCCACAAGCTTGCTTGCCATGGAAGTCATGGCTGCTCTTTTTGCGTAATCTTGAATTTCGGCGTCTACTGGTATCGCCAGTTTCTCCAAAACCTCTAGCGCCTTCTCTGAGGCTTTCTTGTAGCCGTCAATTATGATTGTGGGATGAACGTTCTTTTCGATTAGTTCTTCTGCCTTACCTAATAGTTCTCCTGTTATGATTACGGCGGTTGTTGTTCCGTCGCCAGCTTCATTGTCTTGGGTTTTGGCGACTTCAACCATCATTTTGGCTGCCGGATGCTGAATGTCCATTTCATCCAGTATCGTGCGTCCATCACTTGTTATTGTGACGTCGCCTAGGCTGTCAACAAGCATTTTATCCATGCCCTTTGGTCCTAGCGAGCTTTTCACTGTTTCGGCAACTACTTTTGCCGCCATTATGTTTGTATGTTGCGCTTCTTTTCCTCTGGAGCGATTTGATCCTTCTTTCAAGACTAAAACTGGCACACCGCCGCCTGATGCAGGTGATGACATACTCAAACAAACCTCCTTTCAATTGCGTTCACAATGAAAAACAGCCTTGCAATATAAGTTTTTCTGAAATTAAACGTTGAAAGAAGGGTGCAAGAGTTAATCTTTCATGTTTCTAATCCAGTTTCAGTCTTGTCTTCAATCCAGTTCCTGTCAGAACTATGACGGTGGTGTCTTCTTTTGATGCCTGCTCGGTTTTCAGTTGTTTCTTGTAAGCTGCGTAAGCGACGGCTGAGCTGGGTTCAACGTAGAAGCCTTTATTTGCAAGCTCTTTGAAGGCGTTGAGGATTTCGTCTTCTTCGACCATGATTGCGTCGCCTTTCGCTTCTTCTAGTCGCTCAGTCATAAGGTCTAGCAGTGGAGGGTTTACGCTTACTAATGCGTCAGCGACGGATTCGACTTTGGCGGGGGGAGTGTAGCTCAGTTTTTTTAGACGGTGGTAGAGTGGTGAAACTTGGCTGGTTTGGCAAGCCACTATTTCAGGCATCGTTTCTATCACGCTGGACGTGATTAGATGTTTGAATCCGCTAAGTACGCCTAGAAGAAGCGTCCCAGCAGAAGCTGGCAAGTAAACACGTTTAGGAGCATTCCAGTCAAATTGCTCCGCTATTTCGTAGGCAAGGCTTCTTATGCCGTCTCTGAACAACGGGTGAAGAATGTGCCCAACGTAGAACTTGTTCTTCTCAGTTTTTTGGGCTTCAGATGCGACTTTGCTTCGTTCACCGTGGACTTTGACGACTTCTGCGTTGTAGAGTCTGATTTGGTTCAGTTTGGGTCCGGAAACATTTTCTGGAACGTAAATCTTCGCTTTTAAGCCTGCACGGGCAGCGTATGCGGCTATTGAGGCTCCGGCGTTGCCTGAGGAGTCTTCTGAAAGATAGCCTTCTGCATTCTTTACGGATTTGTGGAGTGTTGAAACTAGTGTTGTTGAGCCTCGGTCTTTGAAGGAGCCTGTTGGGTTCAGGTTTTCAAGTTTGAGATAAGTGTTGTTTTGAAATTTGATTAGCGGCGTCCAGCCTTCGCCTAGTGTTACTATGTCGCTTTTTTTTGTGTATGGAAAGGATTTTCTGTATCGCCAATGGCTGTAGTCTCGTTTAATGATGGTGTTTTTTTCAAAAACAAAGTTGAGCTTAACATCAAGCGGCTGACCGCATGAAGGACACATGAAGCTGAGCAGATTCTGAGAAGCACGACCGCACTTTGAACATTTAATTTCATATTTCATGTTGGAACACTCACTTAGTGTTTTGGTGTGGAGTTGGATATTTAGTTTTAAATGCCGAAGTTGGGAGCGAAGCATTTTATAATGTGTTGATCCCGTCTTATTTTTCTAAAAACGTTCAGGAGCAGATTTGACTTGAAGAGGATAATTGTTTGTTTGAAGCAGGCAGTTGATGTTTCGCAGTTGAAGGTTGACCCTGCAACGCGGCAGTTGGTAACGGCTAGTGCGCCTAAGAAGATGAGTGATTTTGACAAGAATGCTTTGGAAGAGGCTGTGCGGATAAAAGAGAAAGTGGGCGGTGTTGAAGTGTTCACGTTGACTGTGACTTCTGAAGATGCCAAGACTGTTTTGAGAGAGGCGTTGGCGATTGGCGCTGACAAAGCATATGTTGTCAGTGATGAGAGTTTCAAGGATGCGGACACGTTGGGAACGGCGCGTGTTTTGGCTGAAGCGATAAGGAAGATTGGCGAGTTTGATCTAGTTTTGTGCGGCGAGTCTTCTCTGGACAGTTTCTCTGGACTTGTCGGGGCGCGACTGGGAGAGTTGCTGGGTTTGCCTCAGGTTACTTCTGTTAGGAAAATGTCTGTGGAAGGTGACTTCGTGACTGCGGAGAGAACCTTGGAAGATTCGATTGAAACCGTTAGAGCGAAGATGCCTGCTTTGGTGACGGTTACACGGGAGATTAATCAGCCTAGAATCCCGTCGCTCATGATGATCATGAAAGCTTCTAAGAAGGAGATCGTTTCTTGGACAGCGGCAGACTTGGGCATTGACAAAGAGAAAGCTGGTTCGAAGATTGAGGTTTTGGAGGTTTTGGCGCCGAAGACTGAGAGAAAGAAAATCAGGATAACAGGCGAAAATGCGGCGGAAATTGCGGACAAGTTAGCTAAGGCGCTGATTCAGGAAGGAGTTGTCAAAAGGTGATTTGAGATGGATGAAAGAAAGAAGGTTTTGGTTTTTTCAGAGAATCATGATTTGGTTTTGGAGATGCTTGGGAAAGGTCGAGAAATCGCTGACAAGCTTGGAGCGGAGCTTGCCGCCGTATATGTTGGATGTAAGGTGCAGGAAAAGGCAAAAGAAGTTGTGAAGTGCGGAGCAGACAAGGTTTACTTGGTTGATGATCCCGCATTTGAGCATTTTCAAGCTGAAGCAGTTCTCGGCGTTTTGCATGATTTGGCTACAAGCCACAAGCCGGAGATCATGTTGATTGGATCAACTAAGAATGGAAAGCCGCTTGCAGCTAGGCTCGCGACACGTCTTGATGTTGGCTGCGTCCCTGACTGTGCAAGATTGAGTGTTGATGATCAGGGAAGGTTGGTGGGTGAAAGAATAACGTATGGCGGCAATGCTGTGGCAAAAGTGACTTTCAGGACTAAGCCGCAGATTGCAACTGTGGCTCAGAGAGCCTTTGACAAGGCTGAGCCGAAAGATCGCGATGGACAAATTGTGAAGTTGGACGTGAAGGCTGAGTCTGCCAAGATAGAGGTTTTGGAGAGAAAGCCGATTGAAACGTCAAATGTGAAGATTGAAGAATCTGAAGTCGTCATCAGCTGCGGTAGAGGTTTGGAAAAGAAGGAGGATAAGGCTTTGCTGGAGGAGCTGGCAGCGGTTTTGTGCGGGCAAGTGGGCTGTTCCAGACCTTTGTCTGAGGACCGCAAGTGGTTCGGCGAGTGGGTGGGTTTATCTGGACACAAGGTCAAGCCGAAGCTGTACGTTGCTTGCGGGATTTCGGGCGTGATTCAGCATGTGGCGGGGATACGGGACGCTAAGATTATCGTGGCAATTAACAAGGATGAGCAGGCGCCGATATTTGAAATTGCAGACTACGGCGTGGTAGGCAACCTGTACGAGATACTGCCGCTTCTGAAAGAAGCGTTAAAGAAGCAGCTAGGATAAGCGCTCTCCAAAACAGCCTACCCCCCTTATATATAGACTGATTTAGGATCTGCTGTGTTTTTCTGCGGATTATGATTTGTGAAAGTCAATTCGCTCATTTGGCTTTCTTGATTTTGGCTGTTTTTTCCATGTTTAGCTCGAACGCTGCCACTGGGTTTTCGAGTTTCCATGCTTCCAGAACTTTAGGATTCAGCTCGCCTAGAACCCCGACATCTTCACAGTCTACGATCGCCGTACCAACTCTTCCCTCTATGAAGCTCGGATGCTTCGTTTCTTTTATCTTCCATTCCAAGCCCAAATTCATGAAGAAAACATCTAATGTTGACTTGATTTCGGTGAAGCTGGCGTTTGCGTGGTACGTGACTGCTGCAAGTCTCTCCTCATCTCTTGTCCGTGTTTCTTTCTTCTCATCCAGCAACGTTATTTTGCCTTGTTCAAAGATTTTCTGTGGGCATTCAACATGAAGGTTGTTGCCTACAAACTCCATGAGGCTTGGCAGAAGCCAACTGCGCAGGCAAGTTAAAGTTTGCACTTTAGGATTAGCAAGTTCAACAACGCGTTGCTTTTTGCAGTTCATCTTTGCAAACAGG
>Ga0172363_10003657_pt1 | contig 12509 bp, 8 predicted proteins | sample LakKivs2_kivu2a2_FD_114541 | JGI IMG/M metagenome (GOLD analysis project Ga0172363, IMG submission 114541) | Sediment microbial communities from Lake Kivu, Rwanda - Sediment s2_kivu2a2 | ecosystem: Environmental > Aquatic > Freshwater > Lake > Sediment | place: Rwanda: Western Province, Lake... | reverse complement strand
CAACCTGGCTTTCTGGACCGAGGAAGAAGGTTTCGGTGTAGAGAACGTTGGCGTTCCGCCCGACATCGAGGTCGAAATCACTCCGGCTGATTACGCCGCCGGACGCGACCCGCAGCTGGAAAAAGCTCTTGACGTCATCCTGGACATGCTGAAGAAGAACCCGCCGCAGAAGATGCAGCGGCCGCCCTATCCGATCAGGGTCAGAAAATAGGCGGGCTGATAACCAGGAGATCCTGGCCGGGCCGGCTGTGTGAAAATAGGCAGCTGGATCTTTCAGGAAGGTTCATTCGAACGGCATCTGTCCGGAGCCGGGAATGAGGCCGCCCGGCACGAGCCGGTGGCGACCGGAACTCTTTTTATCGGTTGCCGGGCTGAGATTTACAGAAGCTTTCCGGCTTTATCAGCAGGCCATAATCTGGTATAAAGTCCGCTAACCGGCAGAGACGGGTTCATAAGAAAAACTGATTCATCATGAAATCAAGTCTGCCGGACAAGGAGCCGAAGCGGTGACCATACCGACAATTCTGGCGCTGATTGCTGCCGGTTTCATCTTAAAATTATCGGTTAAACAAAAAGCTGTTTTTGAATTCATCGGGATACTGGCCAACGATATCCTGCTCAGTTTCTTTGTGCTGGCCAGCCTTGCCGGGAAAGACCTGGCTTACCTGGCCGGTCTGAAAAAAGTCTTTTTTTATGTGGCTGCGGTGACGCTGACCAGCCTGGTCAGCTCATACCTGTACGGCCGCCGTTTCCTGACAGAGGACCGGGGCTGGAGGGGCGCTTTAATGGTGCTGGCTGTCTTCCCCAACACGGCCGCCCTTGGCTTCCCGATGGTGGCCCTGTTCACCCATGATTTGACTCCGGCCGTTCTGTATTCAGCCGCCAGTTCGATTCTGGCCATACCGCTGGCTTCCTTTCTGGCCATCAATTATTCCCGGGATCAGGGCAGCCTGAAAGAAGCATTAACCACAACTCTGTCTTTTCCCCCGGTAACCGTCAGTCTGATTTCACTGACTCTGGTTCTGAGTGGAATCAGGCTGCCGGAAAAGTTCCTCAGCCTGGCGGAATCGGTCGGCTGGTGGTGTCTGCCGCTGATGCTGGTGTACTTTGGTTCGGGATTTGAAGTTAAGAAAATTGAGCCGAGAAAAATCCTGGAAGCCGGTTTTTTTAGAATGGTTCTTCCTTTGTTCCTGGTTCTCCTTACCCTCAGGACGACCAGCGAGGCAGCCTTCTTCACCATTCTGATAGAATCTTCCATGCCTCCGGCCATCATGGCCGTCAGTTTGCTAACGCGGCACAAACTCAAGTCCGAAGAAGCCACGGGCGTTACTCTGGCGCTTACCCTGGCCGCCATCGCCCTGATATTCATTTTAAGGGCTTCCGGGGCAGGGGCGATTCTGACCAGAAGATAATTACATCAGATAATCTTTGATAATCTGACTCGAGGTATAAACTTTAACCCGATTGAGATTCCCATTCTTTAATTATCGATTTTTTGCTGCTTCAAACAGCGTTTCTTTAAGTAAGGACAATGACCCTGCCGGAAGCGTTTCTGCCTTAAGCCGGTCTAAAGGGAGAAGACTTAATCTTGCCTGTCCGATCCGCCAGCAGCCTCGAATCCGTCTGAATCATCGTTCTCCTGAACAAATCTGCTGAATTAATATTTAGTCAAATTCAGGAACCTTTTGGTCCCGGGCTTCGTCTTAACTTATGAAGCTCATGAAAATGAGATTCACAGACCTGAAAGGAGAAAGAAAATGAAATTCGGAACAAGGATCGCAACCGCAATGATTGCCACGGTAGTTTCACTGGGTATTTTCAGTTTAATCGCCAGCGGTTTGACGGTGGACAAAATCATGCTGGCCGCCAGACCGATTGTGGAATCTGTTTCTGTTTTCACCTATATCCTTGGATAAGCGAGAAGCAGGATATGAAACACAGGGCGAAAAATTCCTGGCTGAGGGACAGATTAAATCCCGGCCTTAAAAGCAGCAGCCAGGTAAAGAGAATGGGGGACGAGGTAGCGCCCCGGGGAGTCAGCCCGGATCGGATTCCAGCCGGAAGAGGAAAGACAGGCTGACTGACGGGACTCCACCCCGTCCCCCATTTTCATCTGGCGACCGGCAGAGAAAAAGCAAGCCGGCCGCGGTAGTCAGGAGACTGATTTACCTTAAAATCGATACATGAATGAGTATTCATATATCATTCCTTATCGCTCTTGCTGACTGCCCGGACCCTTAAAACTCGGAAGAGAAAATATTTTCCGGCTCAGGAGCTCAATCGGTTCCTTTCCCCGCGGCCACCGGATTTGATCCGGGAGCGGAATTAGCTGCAGCCGGCAAAAATCAAAAGGGTGACGATGAATTTGCTCTTTCTTTCGGCCACCTTCTGCTCATTGTTTCGCTTGAAAACCAGGAGATAGAAATCCATTGTCCACCAGAAGAACACCAGCCCCCAGAAAAAATATCTCATTAAACTATTTCCGCACCCCCATGGCTCAGGCTGGATTATTTTATTTTAATTTTGGAGCGCGGGCAATAAGCGGAGAAAAAACGAGAAGCCCGGAAAGAACGCGGATTCATCTCTTCCAGAGAGCGTAAAGAAAGCCAGCCCGGAGGATTTGGGCTAACTTCCATTCGGTCAGGGCCCCGGGGCTGATGGATCTCGGCCCGAACGTCAGGAAGCGGATGGGAAAAGTCCGGTCTGGCTGCATACTGCCAAAATATAAATACTCCGGGCCGATCGCCCCGAGAAAAACTCATCTTCTGAAGAATCGCTTCAGGTAGCCGTCGATTTCTTTAAGACCGAGCAGCCGGCCGGCAGTGTAGAAGATGAGCAGCGAGGCCAGTCCGCAGACTATGGTCAGGGTCAGAACCGGGAAGAAGGCAGTCCCGAAACCGGGGGTCAGGGCTTTGAAACCATAGAGCCCGACCAGACCGGCGGCAACTGAAGCCAGGGCCAGTTTCAGAAAAAATTTGTAAACCGGATTGAAATCGGTCGGGCCGATTTTGCCGGGCAGCCAGCGGGCCAGCACATAGATATTCAAGACGCTGGCCACTGAAGCAGAAAGCGGAAAAGCCAGAAAACCGATGGGCTTCATAAGGGCCAGATTCATGACAATGTTGAGAGCTATGGAGACGAAACTGGCATACATCGGGGCCCGGGCATCCTGATGGGCATAAAAAATTGAAGCCACGTTGCGCAGGGCCGAGATGAAGGGGATGCCCAGAACATAAAGCACGAGTGCCTGGCTGACGGCAGCCGTGTCAGCAGCGCTGAACTGTCCGCGCTGGTAGATAAGGCGGGTCAGCGGGTAAGAAAAGAAGGCAATTAATATGGACGAAGGCACGGTCAGGAAAAAAACCATCTTCAGGGAATCGAGCAGTCCGGCTTTGAGTTCCTCGGGCCGGTTTTCCAGAACCAGGCGGGAAAAGCGCGGCAGAGCGACGGTGCCGACAGCAATGCCAAACAGCCCCAGCGGAAGGTGCATGATGCGGTAGGCGTAATTGAGCCAGGTCATCGAGCGCTCCGCCAGGTAGGAGACCAGAATGGTATTGACGAAGACGTTGATCCGGGAACCGGCCAGACCGATGGCCACCGGAACAAACAGGCCCATTACCCGTCGAAACTGCTGGTCGCGCCAGTTGAGGTAGAGTCGGTAGCGGAAGCCGTGCCGAAAAACTCCCGGAACCTGGACCAGGAACTGCATCAGCCCGCCCACCGTAACTCCGATTGCCGCCCCGAAGATGGGGTCGCCGCCACGGGCCGTGTACCAGCCGAACATGGCCACAGGAACAGCAATCGAAAACACGTTGAAAAAGGACGGAGCAACCGAGGGAATGAAGAACGAGCCCTCGGTGTTATGATAGCTCATAGCCCAGGCGGCCAGAGAAACAAACAGCAGGAAAGGGAAGGTAATCATGGTCAGGCTGGCCGTCAGGTTGAGTTTTTCCGGAATCTGGCCAAAGCCCATGGCCACCAGAGAGGCCACCGGCCGGCTGAAGACCATACCCAGGATGGTCAGCGCTCCGACTACGAGCAGCAGCGTGTTGAAGATATTGGAAGCCAGCAGGTTTTCCTGTTGTTTGCTTTGCTTTTTTTGTTCAGTCAGCACCGGGACAAAAGCTGCCGAAAGAGAGGTTTCGGCAAACAGGTCGCGCAGCAGGTTGGGAATCCGGAAGGCAGCGTTGAAGGCATCGGTCGAGCGGCTGGAGCCGAACAGGTGGGCAAAAACCATCTCCCGCCCCAGGCCGAGCAGGCGGCTGATAGTGGTGCCTATGGTAAAGGACCTGACTCCGCGGGCGATATCGTCCATGGCTTGCGGGCAAGCTCCTGTCCGGATTTTTCTTAGCTAACAGATTAAAACTTAATCCTGCCAATTACAAGTGGGGACACTCTAAGGTGTCCCCGATTTTTTCATTTTAGCTTACCCATAAAAAAAGTGGTCCCCGGAGCCTAAAAAAGGGACACCGTAGGGTGTCCCCTGTTCAATCGGCTTCGATTTTAACGGAGGCTCCGAAACTCAGAGCCGGGTCCAGGCGGGTCCGGATGGTCTCCAGCACCGCCGAGGCCGAAGGTTCAACTATCCCGGAAAAGACTTCTTTATTATTCAGGATAATCCTGATTTCCCGGGACAGGTCAAGTTCCCGGCCGTCGCAGAAGACGGTCAGGCTTTCCACGTTCCTGGTCTTGATCCTTACTTCATTCTTGCTCTCATCGATCTCAGCCGAAACCTGAGCCGGAAGAGCTCTGACCTTATCGACCCTGACCCAGTAGTGCCAGTTGAATTGCCGGTCGTTGATCACGTAGTCCAACTTTTTGGGAACGGCATTTCGAACTTTCTCCCGGAACCACCTGATCATTTTCCCCCGCAGCTCGCTCAGCTTGATATCATGGTCCCGCCCCTGGAGTTCATCGTATTGAACATCGTATCTCAAGCGCCGGAGAGTCTGGTAAGCTCTCTGACTGCCGACCGGAAAGACCATGTTGTCGCTGTCGCCGTGAACGATGTAGACCGGGGTGTTTTTCAGGTTTTTCAGAACCTCGGCATCGGCCGGAGTTTCAGGCGGAGAGTGCTTGACCACGGGGTAACCCATGTTGGAGAAAATGGCCGCAAAGCGGTCAGCCAGGTGGGTTCCGTAAAAGAAAGTGGCCATAGCTCCGTTCGAAGTGCCGGCCGCGTAGATGCGGTCGGTGTCAATGCTGTAGGTGCTCAACACCTCGGTGGCCATCTTGAGAAATCCTTCGGTTGAGGCTTCCTCCCACCACATTCCTTCGGCCTGGGGAGCAACCAGGATAAAACTGGTCATTTCATCGGCCTTCATCAGCTCCTGATAAGCTTCGGTCAGGGCCTGGTCTCCGCGTCCGTCTCCGCCTCCAAAATAAACGACCACCGGGAACAATTCATTCGGGTCATAATCCACAGGCAGGTATACAAAATAGGGCTGGATTTTCCCGGTGACCGGATTGCTGATAAATTTCTTATAGAAGCCGCCCAGATGTTCTCCCCGGGGCTTCATGAATTTCAGCAGCATCTGCAATTTATCCAGGCCGATATTGGTATCGGGTTCGGCCTCTCTCCCGCCGTATATGTATTCCTGGAGTTTGCTAAATTCCTGACGGTAGGTTTCCGGGATGAAGTAGGAACTTCTCTCAAGAAAATTACGGGCCCGGGCCTGGAGAGGATCATCCGGGTCAAGAGCAATGGCCTTCATCAGCCGGGGGCTGGAAGCCTGCAGGGTCAGGGCCTTGACAGCGTTGAATCTGACCACCGGGTCCGGGTCAGAGAGATAGGGTTCTAACTCCAGTCCGCCGGGAATTCCACGAAGGGCACAATAAGCAGCAGCCAGGCGCTTCCTGCCCTTATCGTGACTGTCGAGAAACGATTTTATGACCGAGGCCGGCACCCGGAAAGAATCCCTGGCCAGAGCGGCATGGACCAGCGCCCTGTTCAGGGTTTCGTCTCCGAGCATCTCGGGCAGAGTCATTTTTTTCCGGCCGAGGTAGGAATAAAGATAGGTTTCTTTTACCAGTTTGCGGTTTACCAGATACTCACCCGCATATTCCAGGCTTTCCAGCAATCCCGATTCCTTAAAAAAATTGGCTTTCAGGCGGCCGCCGGCTACCCGACCCTCAAAAACGTGCATCTCTCCAAAAACCCAGGGAATGACTCCTCTGTAGGTCATCACCACCGGTTCCTCGGCTTCAACCTCATAGGTCAGTCCCGGATAAACCGGCTTTTCGGGCAATGAAAAAAGGCGGGTGGCCAGGGGATGAAGGCCGGAAAACATCTCGTTATAATAGTAACTGTGGTTGAGATTGCGGCCCAGGGCATCGACCTCAACCACTCTGGTCATCTGGAGGTCAAAATCCGTCTGTTCCACCAGAGCATCGAAGATTTCTTCCGGGGACAGGACCGCCTCCAGCTCCTTTTGATTGAGCAGTCTGGCCTGCTCCCGATTGTACTGAATGGCCAGAATGTGGTGGCCATTTTTCTCGGCGATGGTGGCCACCTTTACCGTCCACTCGATGCGAAATTTGAAGAACTCAGGACGGTCCGGGGCCACCTGCCGTTCGGCATAAAAAACCTGCTTGTAAGTAATCACGTCTCCGACAGACCGTTTATAACGGAGCACCAGCCCGTCCGGTTCGCTGGCCGGGGAGGTCAAGAAAAACCTGGGCAGGCTGCTATAATTGAAATCACCGCCCGCTGCCAGGGAACCGCCGAATACCAGCAGAACCAGGCTTAAAATCAGTCCGGATTTCAAGAATCTAATTAGACTTTGAAAGGACAGGAATAACATGATAGCCACCTTGAACAGGGCTATGATTGTTTTTCAGCCGGAATTCAACCCGGCCCGGGCCCCTGAGCCCGACCGGGGAAAATCGGAACTAAATATAAATTATGCTTAACCCTATTCTTTATTAAGATTATTTAGACGACCGGAAACGAATTTTCTTCCATTTAATCTAAGTCGAGGAAGGGCCGGGTGCAGCTCTCACTTTTCCTCAAACACAAATACGTACTCAGCAATACACTGGTAATTATTGGACTCCAGCTGGACATATTCCGGACTCTGCTGGCCGATGCACAGGCGGTAGGTCTTGCCGACCTCAAAACTCAGGCCGGGCTTTGGTTTCATCACCAGATTATATGAGTTGCCGTCGGCCCTGATAGTAGAATACCAGCCTTCGGCCACCGGTTCGTCGCCATCAAGAATCAGGTGATAGAGCTTTTTTTCCGGAAATTTCACGCGGAGGACAAACTCAATCTCACCGGGGTTGGCCCGGACTATGTTTATAAACTCAGGGGGAACATTCGGGCCCCGGTAGTAGTGAAGCTTCGGATGTTTCTGATATGAAAAGCAGGAAGCCATAAAAAGAAGAATAACAAGAGAAAAGGCAGAGACCGCAAATTTCTTAAACATTAATGACTCCTTATAACCGAAATTCAGTTAAAGACTTTTCCCGTATATGTTCAATTATCATTTATTCCCCCGGTCAAAATCAAATCAGGGTGGAACCAGAACCCGATAAGTCCTGCCGGGGCGATTCGGGGCGCTATTTTTGCTCCTAAACTCTTAAACCCGGAGCAGCCCGGTTACAGCTTTATTCTCAGCTGAAGAGAAACAGAAAAGCCCGACTTCTTATACCATGATGGCAGCCGGCTGCCGAAAAAATTGGGGAATGAGTATTGTGTCCCCCGTTTTATATCAAAGGAGTTTTGCCGGGAATGGCTACTTCAAGCGGCGGTAGCTCGCGAAACTCAAAATGAGGCGGCGTCAGGTCCAGCCTGGAAGCATTGAGCACCCAGTCCCAGCTGAGCGCCCGACCGGTATAAGCACTCATCCGGCCCATTATGGCGGTCAGAGTGCTTTCAGCCACCTGCCGTCCTTCGTTTAGCGGTTTTCCCGATTTGATGCTGTTGATCAGGTCGATGTGCTCCTGAACGTACGGGTTGGGCGATTCTTTTTCCGGCTTCCAGGGCTTTGGCCCCCGGATATAGCCATCAGCGCCGTCAGTGTAGGCCAGACCCTTTGTCCCAACCACTCTTTCGGAGACGTTCTCAGCCGCCCCGGCCGTTTGCCGGCACAGGCTGAGCACTCTGGCTCCGTTTGGATATTCATACTCAACGGCAAAGTGGTCATAAACATTCCCGAACATCGGGTCGGTCCGGGCCGCCCGTCCGCCCATGCCCATGCACTTTACAGGGTGAGTGCCAAAGGCCCAGTTGATAACATCCAGGTTGTGGACGTGCTGTTCGACGATGTGGTCTCCGGAACACCAGACCGTAAACAGCCAGTTGCGAACCTGCCATTCCATATCTGACCACCTCTTGATAATGCGGTCAGCCCAGTTCTGAGCCGCGCGCTCAACCCAAAGAGCACCCATATTCCAGTAACACTGGGCAGCTACGATCTCACCGATGTCGCCGTTATGGATGCGCTTCATTATTTCCAGGTAGTGGGCCTGATGGCGGCGCTGGGTGCCGGCGACGATGGCCAGACCTTTCTGTTTAGCCAGCTCGGATGAGGCTAAAACCGAACGCACCCCGACCGGGTCAACCGCCACCGGCTTTTCCATGAATACGTGCTTGCCGGCTTCGACCGCGGCTTTGAGGTGAGCTGGACGGAAAAACGGCGGGGCAGCCAGAATTACCAGGTCAACATCGGCCTTGACCACCTTCTCATAGGCATCAAACCCGACAAAGCAAGTTTCTGGAGTGACCAGAACTCGATCGGCGGGAAGCCTTTCCCTCAATCTTTTCAGGGAGTTCTCAACCATGTCCGGAAAAAGGTCGCCCATGGCGGCAATAACCACGTCGGGAGAAGCAGCCGCGCAATCGAGGGCGGCACCGGTTCCCCGGCCGCCGCAGCCGATGAGACCGACTCTTATCTTTTCGTTTCCGGAAGCAAAGAGAGAGCCTGTCCCCGAGACCGCGGCCACCATGGCCGCCACAGAAGCAGTCTTTATAAAATCCCGCCGGCTCAGACTTATCCCTTCCACGTTATCCTGTTTGAACCTTTCTTTCATTTTTCTCTCCTTTCCTCGACTGTAATTTTTGTATCATTTTTGCCTTCAAGATGTCCAGAAAAAGAACTGCGGAGAGCTCTCCTGGAAAATTGGAGCGGTAGCTGGCACCTTTTTCTTCTGCCAGAGGTCTTCTGGCTTGCGAACCGAGCGCGGGCCCTGCCCAGCAAGCCATCCCCGGGCTGCCATATCTCTCCAGAGGTAAGGCTATGCTCAAGGCCAGAATCGCCCGGTAATGAGCTGGATTTCGCCTGCCCTCTCTTCCCGGAAGAATAACATCGGTGAAGGCAAAACGCTCTGCCTCCTGAAGTACCAGCTCGTATTTGCTTCCCGGCAGAAGAGCCGGAAATACTGCCGGAGGCAAGGCAACTTCGGTATCGCTGACCGGAGCCACCTCCCTGGTGCCGGTCATAAGCATCCAGGTTATTTTAACCTCACCCCGAGCCCGCATCGGATCTCCCACTCAAGGACTGCTCGGACTTAGATTCACTGCTGCCTTTCTCCGCGAGGATGAGTGTGACCGCAGGGGGGCAAAGGAACGGACTCGCTTAAGCGGCATAATTCATTTTGGAGAGAGCGTCTGCCAAACACACGTTTTTCTGAAAGACAACCTGACTCAGAGCCTCCAGAGATAAGAAACCTTGAAGAAGAAGGTTCTTTGCGTTTCCAGAAATCTGTCAGCTGGTTCGTAAATCCCCGCTTCTTCCTGCCACTCAATCCTCTCGTACAGCGAGCCATGCCCCACATGGATAACCGTTCCTGGAATGTAGGTGAAAGAAGCCAGCAGGTCGGTCATCAGCCGTCGGCGAAATGAATTGTATTCGGCGATAGCTCTGAAAAATAAATATTTATTAACCTGGTAAACATTCTCGCTGCGGATGATGGTGTAATCATATTCCTTCACTCCATCAGCAGAACGGTAAAAATCTGAGTAGGTCAGGCTCAGCAGAAAGTGAATCTTTTCTTGAGGAAGGAAGGTCAAGCTGAAAAGGCCATCGCTGCCCCGGCCCTGGTAGGGTGAAGCCACATAACGGATTTTCTGGCCATAATTGTACCTGGCGCTAATCCTTAACTGTCTGGTAAACTGACTGACCGCAACCAGCCTCAATCCGCTACGGCCGAATCGCTCTCCAAGAAATATTTCAGTTTGATAACGACCGCCGGCTGTCAGCGAGGTGTTCCGGGGCAACAGCAGGCGAAGGTCAAAGGACTCGTAGGTCTCGTAAAGCCCGCTGAATTTATCCTTGATGTTGATCGAATGCAACAGAAGGTCCAGGCGCAGCAGCGTTTTAGACTTTGGATAGAACATTGGCACATACCCGACTTTCAGCCTGGACAGTCCATTTCTCGTGAGATAGCCGGTTTCAGTTTGAAAGTTTTTGCCAAGGTCGTGGAAGGCAACCTGAAAGAGCTTATTTCGCGTCTGATAATTGTAAACCAGGCCGATGGCCTGACCTTCTGCCGAATTATGGTCAGATTCCTCAGCAGCTTTGGTCCGGGAGTAAAGGGCATGAAAGGAAAAATAGCTGGAGGCTCCCAGCCTTATATGTCCGTCCACACCGGCGACCGCGTTATAGGACGGGCCGGAAAAACGACCGGTCCAGACTCCTCCGATGAAGCTGTCGCTCCTTAAGGCGTGCTTGAAGCGACCGATGGTGAAATGGGCATAGTCCGTGGCCGATTCTGGCCCTAACTGGTCTAAAGCGTAGAGCGAAGCAACAGTATCTTTCGGACCGATCTTGCCGATCAGCTTAAAGCCGGCCAGAGGGTCGATGATGGTCCGGGTGTGAATCACAGCTTCCAGCGGACCGCCACTTTCTGCGGTGGCGGCCAGGGTGAATTTTTCCTGTCCTTCAAGGAAAAAGGGCCTTTTTTCCGGATAATAAAGAGCATACCGCAGGTTAAAATCAACCTGGCCGGCATCTGATTCCACCTGACTGAAGTCCGGATTGATGGTTGCGTCCATGATCAGCTGAGAGGTAAGACCGTACTTAGCTGTCAGGCCGAAATCAGGTTTGGCTTTCTGCCTGAGGAGTTCCCCTTCCTCGATCAGGCTGGACTGACCATAGGTGGCTGCCGGCAGAATCTCAAGCAGGGTATAATGCTTGACGTCTCTGAATAAGAGAGGCCTGGTAGTGGTCAGAAAATCAAAACCCCGGTCCGGGTCAAGCGGCGGAAAGGTTCCGGATTGAGAATATCGACTGATGTTCCTTTCAAAGATTATGCCCATTTCCACCACTTTCCGGTTTCGGAAACGGATACTCTTGAAGGGAATCTTGACCTCAATCGTATAGCCCTCATTGTCGATCCGGCCAGCCGAATACCAGACCACATCCACGCTGTAATCTTCCTGCCCCTCTTCAAATCTTGAGTCAGCCTGGATACCCAACGGGTTCACATAGAAGGCATAGAGCGATTGCTGGTCATTAAAAGTGTCGAGGTTAAGACAGATCCAGTCGTCCGCAGTTATTGAGTCTCTGGCCGAGACCGAAGCTTTAATCTTAGAAGGCTCTCGGTCATAACAGCGAAAGGCAAAGTAAAGATTTTCATGATCGTAGGCATAGTAGACAATCGTCTTCTCGGCCATTTCCTTGCCGAAGTCGGGACGCCAGGTTAGAAAGCCGGTTTCGTTGCTGGCCAGGGCCCAGACCGGGTCGTCCAGGACTCCGTCGATAACCGGTGGGGTGCTGGTGCGGTATGGTTCCAGCGGCGGCAGTTTCTGGGCCGCAGCAGAAGGATCAGGCGAGTAGAAAAACAAAATCAGAAGAAAAGGGAGAAAATTCCATCGGTGAAGATGAGATCGTATCCTGGTTATTAAAGGTCTGTTTTTAATAATGGCCGCTCACCCTTTCATTTCAAAATCAGGCAGATTGCCTGCTTCTCGTCCAAAAAAAATTATTTTAAGCAGGGATTATATATTATCCGAACGCAAATCCATAATTATTGAATCACCGGACAGGGTGTCAGGGCATAAATTTTTGTCATTAGGTCATTATGATTTTTAACCAAAGAGTCTGTGAGGTCCTTCAGCCATAATTTCTCGATTGCTATCATAAATAGAATGATAATGGTCGGGCTTCCGGCTTATTGTTGAGCGGACTAACGACCGGAAAACTAATTGACCGGCCACAAAATACGATTATCCAGACTCAAACGAAAGAGTCAGCCGCCCGGTAGGCTTCGATGACCGCCAGTTCGCCCTCCTTGCCCGGCTTGCTTTTGCCGTGCTCCATGCAGAGCACTCCCTGATAGCCTTTCTGGTAAAGGTGCTTGAAAATGTTTTTGAAGTTCAGCTCGCCGGTGCCCGGTTCTTTGCGGCCCGGAGTGTCTCCGAGATGAAAGGCGGCAATTTCCTCCCAGCAGGCGTCAATGTTGGGGATGATGTTTCCTTCGGTTATCTGCTGGTGATAGATATCGTTCAGGATTTTTACCGATGGACTGCCGACAGCTTTGCAGATCTGGTAAGCCTGGGACATTTT
>Ga0172363_10003653_pt1 | contig 12513 bp, 12 predicted proteins | sample LakKivs2_kivu2a2_FD_114541 | JGI IMG/M metagenome (GOLD analysis project Ga0172363, IMG submission 114541) | Sediment microbial communities from Lake Kivu, Rwanda - Sediment s2_kivu2a2 | ecosystem: Environmental > Aquatic > Freshwater > Lake > Sediment | place: Rwanda: Western Province, Lake... | reverse complement strand
GCAATCATCTTTTCGGCAATATCTACTCCAAAATAATTTATATTTTTTTCTTTTAAAACCTCAGCATATCTTCCGTGGCCGCACCCCAAATCTAACACTTTTTCGCCATCCATAATATACTGAAATAACCAAGCCTTTTCTTCTGCTGAAACAGATTTTCTTACGCTTGCCCAGTCCTCGGCAATCAGGTTATAATCTTCTTTGGTCTTTTTGAGTAAATATTCGGCATATTCGCGATTCATATGGAAATCATTCAAAAAATAATTGAAGATTTAATTAAGGCGCGGATAAAAACTCCGGCTGATTTGGCTTCTTTTAAAAGAGGGGTGTCAAAAAAATATAAAATTCTTTGTCCGAGCAATATTGAACTATTAAAAGCTTATCATAAATTGGTTAAAAATAAAAGAGTTGAAAAGTCGGAAAGAATTGAATTTTTACTCAGAACTCGGCCCATTCGTTCACTTTCTGGAATTGTTAATATCTCGGTGTTAACAAAACCTTATCCCTGCCCGGGAAAATGTCTTTATTGTCCAATTGAAAAAGGTATTCCAAAAAGCTATGTTTCTGGAGAACCAGCAGTTGAGAGAGCAAAAATGTTAAATTATGACCCTTATTTACAAATGAAGAGGCGAATTGAAATGCTTGAGAGTGAAGGCCACCCCACTGACAAAATTGAGCTGCGAATAGTCGGCGGAACCTGGAGTTATTATCCAAAAAAATATCAAAATTGGTTTGTTACACGCTGTTTTGCAGCGTGTAACGCAGAACTACACGGAACAAAACGCGGAATTACGCGGAAAATCAAATCCTTAAAAGAAGAACAAAAAATCAACGAAAGGGCGAAACATAGAATTGTCGGTTTATCCATTGAAACTAGGCCGGATTTTATTGACGAAAAAGAAATTAAACATTTGAGGAAGTTAGGAGTTACTATGGTTGAGCTGGGAGTGCAGTCAATTTATGATAATGTTTTAAAGTTAAATTTACGGGGACACGGAGCTAAAGAAATTATTTTAGCCACTAAACTTCTAAAAGATGCCGGTTTTAAGATTTTATATCAAATGATGCCTAATTTACCCGGCTCTAATTTAAAAAGAGATGAAAAGATGTTTGAAGAACTTTTTGAAAATCCAGATTTCCAGCCAGATTTATTAAAAATTTATCCCTGTGCTCTCTTGAAAGAAGCTCCTTTATACAAATTGTGGAAAATTGGAAAATACAAGCCCTATACCAAAGGACAATTAATAAATCTCTTAAAATCGATTAAAAAGAGAATTCCTTATTATGTCAGAATTCAAAGGATAACCAGGGATATTCCTTCCCAAAAAATTATTGAAGGTGGAGCAAAGGTTTCTAATTTACGCCAAATTCTCGCGGCTTTAGCCAAAAAGGAGGGCTGGAAATGTAAATGCGTTAGGTGTAGAGAAGTTAAGGGAAACTACGACCCGAAAGAAAAACTATATTTATTTAGACAGGATTACAATGCCTCCAATGGAAAAGAAATCTTTTTGAGTTTTGAAAACCCCGAAGGAAAGCCTTCGGCTTCCTACGGGGCAGGTAAAAACAGAAAATTATATAGTCTATTGCGACTTAGAATAACTTCGGTAGGAGAAGCGATAATCCGGGAAATTCACACTTATGGACTGCTCGTTCCAATTGCTGAAAGAAAAATTGCCCCCCAACATCGAGGTCTCGGCAAAAAACTAATAAAGGAAGCGGAGAAAATCGCCAAAGAGGAGTTTGACCTTAAAAAAATTGCCGTGATTTCTGGAGTAGGAGTAAGAAATTATTTTCTTCAATTAGGTTATGAGTTGGAAGAAACTTATATGATAAAGGTAATTTAAATTTTCTGCACTAGTTTCTTAAAATCTTTTTCTAAAATTTTTTTGATTTTAGGGAATCTTATTCCGGCAGCGGGGTGATAAGTGGGAAAATAAAAACGATTCTTAATCTTTAACCAGCTACCGCGAACATCTTTTAATTCTCCAAGTCCAATTACTTCGTCAAAAGCTGTTTTACCCAAAATCACTATTTTTGAGGGATTAATTATTTCAATTTGTTTTCCCCACCATTCCCGACAACTTTTTAATTCTGCGGGTTTTGGTTTGCGATTTTTTGGCGGTCGGCATTTTACGACAGAAGTGATAAATACTTTTTCTCTTTTTATTCTATTTTTCCTTAAAAGTTTACCTAAAAGTTTCCCCGCACGGCCACAAAAAGGTCTTCCTATCTTATCTTCTTCTCTGCCCGGTGCCTCGCCAATAAACATAATTTTTGCACCTTCTGCTCCTTCGCCGGGGACTACTTTATTTCTTGTTTTCCATAAAGGACATTTTTTACAATTTCTAATTTCTTGATTTAATTTTTGAAGTTTTTTCTCTTTTCTCATCAAATTAATCGAGTAATTAAAAAGCCGATTATGGAAAATAGGGCGATCGGAGGTAGAGCGGGAATGGCTTTACGAACTTTTTGCTTTGTGAAAAAATAAAATCCAACAAAAAGGCCGATTAAAGAAAAAATGGCTACTATTATTGAATTTAAAATTCCAGAAGGAATTAATGAGGCGCAAAATAATAAAGGGAAAACGATATCGCCTCCTCCTAAAATTAGAAATTTCCCACCGGGTTCAATTTTTTCTAAACTTTCTTTAAAACCAGAAATACTTGAGGGAATAACCAAGGCCAAAATGGCCCTACTTTCAATCATTTCTTTTGCCATCTTTATCATGTGCTTTGTTTTATAGACAGCGATAAAATCGTAAATTGAGAAAATAATGAGGAGGGCTACCATCATCAAGGGTCGGAGGGTTAATCCTAAAGTGGCGCCAACTCCAGCCAATCCCAAAATTATTAGAATATCTTGATTTAAAATCGATGGCTCCTTAAACCACCAGAAAATCAAAAAGAGAATGAAAATTAAGGGGGCTGGCTCTGGTATCCAGGCCTCAAGAAAAAGCACCCCGCCAAAAAAGACAGTAGTTGCGAAAAGAAATTTAAAAATTATTCTTTTCTTTGGCTTGAATCTTAGAAGATAAATAATAAAAAGAATAAACAAAGTAGCCAAGAAAAAAGAGAGGACAAATTTCCAAAAAGAAATTTGGGGAATTTCAATTTTTTGAATTTTAAAAATTTCGCCGATTTGAACGGCGGTGGCAATTCCCAAACCTAAGGTTATTGAAAATAAAAAAACTTCCCAGAAAAAAACTCTCCGGGAAAGCGAAGGGATTGTTATCTCAATTTGATTTTCATTTTGGCTACCTTCTGGCATTTTTGATAAATAAAGCAGTCGGGCGTTCGATAAGACAGTTTTCCTCTTTTAGCTCTTTTTGAGGAATAGTTTTTCATCTTATACTAATCTTAAGATTTCTTTAACTTTATCTGTTTTCTCCCAGGCGAATCCGGGTTCTTCTCTGCCAAAGTGACCAAAGCAGGCAGTTTTTCGGTAAATTGGCCTAAAGAGCTTGAGTTGTTTTATTATTCCACCGGGTGATAAATCAAAAACTTTTGGAATAATTTTGCCTAATTTTTCATCCGGAACTTTTCCGGTACCAAAAGTATCTACACTCACCTCAGTTGGTTTAATCCCACCAATCACATAAGCCAAACTTATAAGACATTTTTTAGCTAACTTTGCAGCCACAATGTTTTTGGCAACATAACGAGCCATGTATGCCCCCGACCTATCAACCTTAGTAGGGTCTTTACCAGAAAAGCTTCCTCCACCTATTGGGATTTGAGGACCATAGGCATCAACAACATTTTTTCTTCCAGTCATTCCAGTATCAGAAACTGGGCCTCCGGTAACGAAACGGCCGGTATTATTAATGTAAAATTTTGTTTTTTTATTTAAAAATTTCTGGCAAACTGGTTTAATTACTTTTTCAGTAATGTCTTTTTTAAGGCAATTTAAAGAAATATCAGGATTATGCTGAGCAGCAATAATTACATTATCTATTCTTTTGGGGATTCCATTTTGATATTCCAAGGTCACTTGTGATTTCCCATCTGGTCTTAAGTAGGGCAAAATTTTCTTTTTCCTAACTTCAGCCAATCTTCTTGCCAATTGGTGAGCCAATAATATTGGTAGGGGCATTAATTCTGGTGTTTCATCGCAGGCATAGCCTATACTCGAACCTTGATCTCCCGCCCCTTGTTTTTTTGTTGCTGTTTTTCTCACCCCCTTGGCAATATCTGGAGATTGTTCAGAAATTGTGTTCAAAACGGCAACTGCCCGATAATCAAAGCCATATTCTGGTTTTGTATAACCAATGCTTCTAATAACTTCCCTAACCAAATTATTAATATCAACCCAAGTTTTAGTTGTTATTTCCCCACCAACAATTACGTATCCTTTACTGACAAATACCTCGCAAGCCACCCTGGCATATTTATCATTTTTCAAAATGGCATCTAAAATCGCATCAGCAATTTGATCAGCTACCTTATCTGGATGGCCGAGAGTAACTGATTCTGCTGTCATTAAAATTTTTTTCATAATCAAGAAACTTTAATTAGTCTTTTTTGTGCTTCGATTTTTTCTCTTATTGTTACTTTACTTTTTTGAATTCCTTTTTCCATTACTTTTAAAATATTATCATAGGTGCTTTTGTCAACTGAATAAGGAGTGCCGTCCTTGCCTCCTACGGCAAATGAATATCTGGCTGGGTCTTCGTAGCTTGGTTTAGCTCCGTAAATTATTTCTGAAACTAAGCTCAAGGCCCGAATTGTTTTTGGGCCAACCCCTTTTAAGGATAATAGTTCTTCAAAATCTTTAGGATTTTGTTCATGGGCGAAAAAGATAGCTTTTTCTAATTTTTTCAAATCAAATTTTTCTTTCAATACCGGATGCCAATGAAACTCAACATCATTTAACTCCATCTCGGTAAATCCAGAAGATCTTTTTTGTCTAATCAAAGAATTTTTCTTCTCCGAAACTAATTTAATGTTTCTTAAAAAAGTCTTTGGCTCGTCTTTTATCAACCCTGTTGAAACATCTTTATTTCCTTTGCTTTCTTTGGCAGTTAAATTTAAAGGTTTAACTTTGATGTCAGAGATAATTCCTGAATGAGGTTCTTCGACAAAGTCTTTAACGCCCGAGGATAACCAATGATAACGTCTGGCTGTCTGGCTATCTGTATTCATCCCTTGCTGGACTACGACCCAATTTCCGGATTTACTGAATAAAAAATTATGCTGATAAATCTGGTAACCGTCTTGAATTAAACTTGAGTCGACTTTCGCCGCCATTTTCGAAGCATAGATTAATTTTGGGGCAAAAGAGAATTGCCGGGAGATGCCGTAAGCTTCAATTTCTTTTGGTGTTTCTCTCGATGTCCTTTTGCCTCCACAGACATAAACTCCCAATTGATCCTGAATATCAAAAAGACCGGCCTTCAAAGCGCCAAGGGTAGTAGTGGTCAAACCGCTGCTGTTGTAATCGAAACCTATAACGCAACCGAGTGATTGAAACCAAATAGGATCAGAAATTTTATTTAGAACCTCTTCCGGACCAAACTCTTCCACGATAGCCACAACTATCGACCTGGATAGTCGTTTCATTTTTTCAAATAACCAACGGGGGCACTTTCCATAATCCAGCGGAACTGTGGCAATTCCTGTTCGCATACCCGGTAGTAAAAATTCGACTAAATTACATTTATTATCACTGCCGCGGCAGTGGTCAAATTTTCACTACCGAGCATACCTTCATTTTATCAAAAACTGGCTTTTTAGCCAGTTTTAATAATTAACCCTGAGAAGAAATAATGCGCTCGGCTAATTTATAATGTTTTAAGGCCTGATTTTGCCAAGAATATTTTTTGGCATATTCCAGCGTCTTCTCCTCCATTTTCTTTAATAAATTTGGATTTGAAATAGTTTTTTTTATTTTAAAAATTAATTTCCCAAAATCTTTATCCACAATTTGGCCTGCCTCTTTCAGCATTTCGCCTGAGCCCTCCATGTCCCGGCCAGCAATAAGCCTGCCTGTCCCTAAAATGTGAGCCAGGATTCCGCTTTGAGTACATTTCCTTGGCCAGTAGAAATTTATATCAATGGCTCTCTGAAATTGGGGTAAAAATTCTTCTGGCAACCAGGTTTCAAGAAAAAAAATGTTTCTGCCATCATGCATTTTCTTTAATTTCTCGGAATAGTTTAATTCTTTTTTGCTTTTTTCTCTTGAGGTACCAATATATAGGGCTACTACCCTTCTCTGAGGAAAAACTTTTTGGAGATAGTTCCTCATCAAAAAAAGTTTTTCCGTGTTTTTAGTTGGAGTAATAAAGCCAGCACTTCCTATTATCAGAGTTCTTGGGTCAAAAAAAATTTTTTCTCTTTTTAATTCGGTCTTTTTTTCTTCCTCCAAGTTGGATTTTTCAATCAAGAATTGGTATATTTTTCGCCTCGCCGCCGTCTTTGACATTTTGATTATTCTTGGAAAATAATGGATTCCGTGTCTTAGAATATGGGTTTTATAAATATATTGAGGAAAAGCTCTTTTTATTGCCAGATAGGAGCCCCGGCTAAAAACAGTAACGGCGTCAACCAAGGGGAAAATAGCTTTCAACAAATTATATTCTCTTTTTTCCATATCCCAGGAAGTTTCTTTCCTTTGGAAATGAATTGTGTGAAAACTGACAATTTTTTTAATTTTTAATTCGCTTAATTCTCGGAGAAGTCTGGCAAATCCTCGGAGATTTTTCCAGATACCAAAAGTATGCTGAAACCAAAGAAGATATTTCTTATCTTTTTTTTGAAAATTCTTTATCCCTTCTAAAATCTCTTCGGAGGAAGGCGATCTCCGATTAGTAATGCCGTACCAAACTTGCCCTGGGCTCTCTTTTTTTTCGCAAGTTAAACGACCGAGGGAATCTTGGATTTTTTTCAAATTAAAAGATAGTATTTTCCATTTTTCTTTTGGGATTCCGCTGAGAAGAAATTTAAGATAATCGGCTATCCCGCAGAGAATTGGTTTATAGGTGCTAACAAAATAAATTGAGACCATAAATTTAAGTTCTGAATTTAATGGTGGCGTTGGCTATTCTGGCTAAAAGTCTTTCGATTTCTGAATAGGCAAAGATATTTTTAGGCAATCTGACCTGCCAGTCCCTTTTTCCGTCTCTTAAGAGCGAAGTTCTCATTCTGATTTTCGTTCCCTCGCCAGGAATAATATCAGTGACCACTTCTGCTGGCAGGGTTTTCACATTCGTTTCTTCTTTAACATTATATAAAAGAATGTTCCTGACTAGTTTTCCCCTCTGAGTGAAAACTCCTTTAGCCTGAGTTGAAATTATCACTCCATTTTTAATTTTTGCCCAAAAGATTTTACTGTCGACCAAAATGACATTTTCTATTTTCCCTCCCTTAATTTCAGAATTGATCAAAATTGAATTTTTAATCTTCAAACCCTTGGTAAATCTCCTCTTAATCAAATATTTCTCCGCCTCAAAAAATTCCCTAGCAGCCTCGCCTTCATCAGTCTTTTTAATCAGTTTTAAAAGATTTATGAAATAAATTTTCAAATTACCATAATCCCACCAGAAAGTTTTTTCCCCTAAATTTTTCTCTCCAATAATTCTTTTTTTGCCAGTTTTTTGAATGAAATCTCTCCTAATTTTTTTTATCCTTTCCCAATAAATTCCGCTTCCCCCCTCGGCCTGATACTCTTTTTTCCTTGAAGTTAAGGGAACCCATAAATGAAAATCGGTGCTCAAGTTTCTTCTTCTCAATTCAATCTCTTTTAAAAATTCCTCAAATAAAGTTTCAAAAAAGGAAAGCGAAGTTGAAAAACACCCCAAGCTTTTAAAAAGGTTTACCTTTCCATCCTGATCTTTTTGAAGACAAACCTTTTCTAAAAATCTTTGAAATTTTTGCCAAGAGATTTTTTCTCGCATTAAAATTCCCCTCTCTTTTGTTGGAATTAAAACTCCGTATTGTTGCCAATCTCTCTGCCAATCTTTTTTTAAAGGAAGAAATTTCTTTTCAATTCCAAAAATTTCAACTGGAAGTTTGGTTTCGAGCTTAGGGATTCTAGAGGGAAGAAAAACTTGATCACCCCAAAAAACACAAATCCTCCCTTCTCTAGATTTGGCAAAAATTTGGGTAGAAAAGAGGGCTGCTTCTAAGGCCCTTAAAAGAGATTCCCTATCGCCTATTTTAATTATTCTGGGAAGTTTTACTCCTGGCTTATTATTAACCTCTGTCCCGCAAAGGGGAGCCATTCTTTTTCCGTAACCGGCGGCGTGATAAATAGCGACTTTACCTTCTTTTTCTAAAAGTTCTTTGAGGTCAATTATTTCATTCGCTGATTTCCAAGCATAAAGAGTGCCTAAAAGCTGGCCAGCACCTCCTGGCCAGTCTTCTTCAACAACAATAATTTTTGCCTTTGGTGATAAAATTTCGTTTTTGGAAGCCTCTAATCTTTTCTCCCAATATTCTTTATTTCCAATTGAAGCAACAACAATTATTACGTCAAAACCTTGATTTTCCTTTAAAACATCGTTCATTTTTTTAATAATTGTGTATTTCATGGTCAATCAAAAAACAAAGCTTTTAGCTTTGCTATTCTATTTTTGAGTTTTATACATTTTCCTCCATTAATCCTATCCCTTTTTCACCGCTTGTCAAGCCGCGATATTCGAATTAATCCTGAACAGGGGATAATCTCTATCCCTCTTTTTTCTAATTCATCTAAAAATAGATTCATTCCCAGAGAATCGGAAGCAGCGTGGCCGGCGACAATGACATTGATATGGGATACTTCTGCCTCCTTTCTATGTTCTTCTGTTTGATGCATAGACAAAACAGTGCCGACGCCAGCAATTGCTAATTTTTCATAAATTTTTGGCGAGCCTTCTGTTCCCCCAGTCATTTCGGTGACGGCGATTCTCCCGCATCTTCTTTCGGGATCTCCAACAAAGATTTTTGGACCAGCTCCAATTTTCATTGCCTCTTTGTATTCAGGAATTTCTAATAATAAATCCATTAAGTCTGAAATTCTTTCTGGTTTTTTTTCTTCAATTAAATCCTTTAAAAATTTTGCCGCCAAATTATCTGTCGGAGTATGAGCATTTATCAGGTTTATTTTTAAAATTTTGGCAATATCAACTGGCTTTTGATGAACATATGAATGAAGACTTCTGGCCACTTCCTCAATTTTTATTTTCATTAAATCCTCGGCAACATTTATTGGCACCCCATAATAATTTAAGAGGTCGCATTGCAATTCCATCACGTCAGCGAGGCTGGCTAATCCCTTCCCTACAGGATGATGGGCAATGACCAAATCTACTTTAATTTCTTTGGCTAAAAATAATTCCTCACCATCGATGGCAATTCCTGATAGAATCTTTTTTATCTCTTTGTCTTCGGAAATATTATAAATCCTGCTATCTAAATAGGGATTCCTCAATGCCTCCAAATCGAAAAATTCTTTTTCTTTTTCGGAAAGCTTCTCATATTTTTTCTTTTTCCTTTCCAAAACTTTTTTAACCCCTTCTCTCCCCCGCAAATCGGCCTCAACCCCTTTATTTATGGCTAGGTTGTAAATTTCACTTATTTTCATACTGTTTTAGGATTTTTTGATATAATTCACCAACTAATTCTTCTTGTTTTTCCAAATCCAAAACTTCCCGGCGAATCCGAGCTTTTTCCTGACGAATAAATTTGCGCAAACTCTTTGGCATTTTCCTTTTCATTAGAATGTTTAAGTAGCTCTAACATTTTACTCTCCTTTAATTACGGCTAAAGGAACTAGTCTTGCCACCTTCTTTGATAAGCCAGCATTGTGAACCACATTAACCACATCATCTATATTTTTATATGCTATTGGCGCCTCCTCGGCAATTCCTCTTGAAGACCAACATTTAACAACGATACCTTTTGATTCTAAACTTTTTACTATCTCTTGTCCAGAGACCCGCCTCATCGCTTCATGACGCGACATAGTCCTGCCGGCACCATGGCACGTGGAATAAAAAGCCTCTTCTCCTTCTTTTTGACCAACTAAAACATAGGAAGCGGTTCCCATTGAACCCGGGATCAAAACTGGCTGACCGACTGAACGATATTTTTTGGGAATTTCGGGGTGGCCGGGCGGAAAAGCCCTAGTAGCGCCTTTTCTATGAAGAATTACTTCTGTTTCTTTTCCATCAACAATGTGTTTTTCGAATTTTGCAATATTGTGAGCAACATCGTAAAGGGGAACCAAAGGAGAAGCTCTTTCTCCTAAAACCGAATTCCAAGCTTTCCTAACAAAGTAGGTAATCATTTGGCGATTAGCCCAGGCATAATTTGCTCCGCAAGACATAGCGGCAAAATATCTTTTACCTTCAGACGAATTTATTGGACAAGCGGCCAGTTCTCTGTCGGGTAATCTGATACCATATTTTAGCATAGCTTTCATCATCACCTGGATATAATCAGTAGCAATTTGGTGACCCAAACCCCGCGACCCTGTATGGATCATAATAACTATCTGGTCTTTAAACAAACCAAACGCTTGAGCTGTATTAGTATCGAAAATTTCTTCTACTTTTTGTACTTCACAAAAATGATTTCCGCTGCCCAGAGTCCCCACCTGGTCTCCCCCCCGATTTTTGGCACGGTCGGAAACACAAGACGCATCGGCTTGAGAAAGGTGGCCTTGCGATTCGCAATTATCTAAATCCTCTTGCCCGCCGTAGCCCTGTTCAGCTATTCTTTGAGCGCCTTTTTCTAAAATTCTATCAATGGATGAAATGTCTAATTTTATTTTCCGGCCACGCCCTAAACCCGAAGGCACTTCTTTTTGGATTTCGGTAGCTAATCTATCTAAATAAGGTTTGGTTTCTTTTTCTAAATGTTCTGATTTCAGAACCCTCATCCCGCAATTTATATCGTAACCAACCCCACCCGGCGAAATAACGCCGGTTTTTAAATCCATTGCCGCAACACCCCCAATGCAAAAACCATACCCTTCATGCATATCCGGCATTGCCATACTATAATTTATAATTCCTGGTAAGGTTGAAACATTAACCAGTTGCTCAAGCGATTTATCTTTGAAGCTTTCCCCCAACATCTTTTCCGAAACATAAGCTCGGGCCGGAACCCGCATATCAGCTCGAAAACTTTTGGGAATTTCCCAAAGCCAATCATTAATCTTTTTAAAATCAGATTTTTGCATATTATATTTATTTTAAGCTCATTTTTAAAAAATAAAAGGTCTAGGTTTCTAACTTCTAGACCTTCCTTTTCCATTTTTCCAAAACATCAATGTTATTATCAACATTTAGCTGGTGACTACTGTTAAGCTGACGTGAGCTGAGTTTCATTATTTCAGTCTCTCTTTCAATGCTTGCTTTTTCAATTTCTTTATCTTGGCACCTATAACAAATGCGATAACGGTTGGAGGCACTTAAAGGTCCCCTACAGAGCTCGCATTGCTCTTGGTTTTGATTGCTCTGATCTTGATCGGAAAACAAAGGTACAATATGTTCCGTAAAGTCTCCTCCCACTTTCCTTTCCCTCCTTTTTAATTATCTGAAACAGCCAGATTAATATGTAGCTTAATTTTCAGCTTTTGTCAAGTTATGCATTTAAAAATTGAAAATGAAATCCCGGAGATTATCGCCGCTCCAGGAATTGTAAAAAGCCAGGTGAAGAAAATTTCAATTACTTTTCTCCAATTAACCAGAGCCCTTCTTTCAATTGCTCCCACCCCGGTAACTGCTGAAGAAATTACCTGGGTGGTACTTAAAGGAACTCCAGCAAAGCTCTGGAAAATGATAATTAGAGCGGAAGAGGTTTCAGCTGAAAAACCATGAATTGGTTGAATTTTATAAATTTTTCTGCCCAAGGTTTTGATTACCGCTTGCCCTCCGTATAACGTCCCCAAAGCCATAAAAATTCCTGAACCTAAAATTACCCAAAATGGCACTTTAAATTCACTTAAAAATCCACCGGCTAATAAAGAGGCGGTAATTATTCCCATGGCATTTTGGGTGTCGTTCATCCCATGGGAAAGGGAAACAGCTGAAGCAGAAAAAATTTGGCCAAAGCGAAAAAATTGGGAAATTCTAAAAGGAGGGAGCTTTGAAAAGAAAATTTTAATTAGCCAGGAAAAAACTAAAATCAAAAAAGTGGCAACTAAAAATCCAATAATTGGGGCTAAAATCATTCCGCTGGCAATTTTAATTAAGCCACTGGTTTTAAAGGCTGAAATTCCGACTGAAACCAGGGCCGCTCCAAATAATCCTCCGACTAAAGAATGGGTCACTGAAATTGGAATGCCAAATTTAGTAGATAGAACTACCCAGATAACGGCTCCAATTAGAGCAAAAATTAAAAGTGGTTGGGAAATTACCTCTGGCAAAACTATTCCTTTGCCAATGGTTTTGGCAACTTCGGTGGTGATAAAGGCGCCTGAAAGATTAAAAACAGCGGCTAAAAAAATTGCCCTTTTGAAAGAAAGGGCTCGGGTAGAAATAGTGGTGGCAATAGAATTGGCGCAATCATTTGCGCCATTCCAGAAATC
>Ga0172363_10003651_pt1 | contig 12516 bp, 15 predicted proteins | sample LakKivs2_kivu2a2_FD_114541 | JGI IMG/M metagenome (GOLD analysis project Ga0172363, IMG submission 114541) | Sediment microbial communities from Lake Kivu, Rwanda - Sediment s2_kivu2a2 | ecosystem: Environmental > Aquatic > Freshwater > Lake > Sediment | place: Rwanda: Western Province, Lake... | reverse complement strand
TGTTTGGTTGGGTTGTTTGGTTGGGTTGTTTGGTTGGTTAGATGCATTCAATCCTCGCTGCTTTCGTCATCGCTTCCCAGGATCACATTGAATATGTCATTGCTGTATTCCGCAAATGCTGTCTCATTATACACGTGCAACACCTTTGCTATACGCGCATTTATTGCAACTTCTGTCACGTTCCGAGCATGGCCATTCGACAAATCTGCAAACAACCGACGCTCAAAGTGTGCACGCGAGTACTCCAAATCTATGCACAACTTCCACATGGCGTAGTGCCCTCTGGCGCCAGCCTCGTTGTTGATCCAGTCCACCGCAATCATTCCGCACACACCCGATAGCTTCCCAAACCGGCGCTTCACGTTCCAGCTCGCAAACTGAAACACGTCCGTCAATAAACCGAAATACCACCGCAAGAAATCGGTCACGCGACGTTCGCCTTCCGCATCCACACTCGTCTCCATCAGCGCGCGGCCGTTTTGCATGAACGACGTGGAAATGCACTCGGCCCGCTGATTGATGAGTCCAAGCAGGAGTCCAACAAAATGGTTTAATCCGCTGCGCCCCTTGCCGCCGCCCAGATTGCTCCACATGTATTTGCGAATGAGCGGACCGAATTCGGAGGAGCTATTGAGCCGGCTCAGTAACTGCATCGCCGCGGTGTCCTTGCGATTCCAGTACTTGTCATTGTCGGTGAGCGGTTTTCCGCTGTTAAGCCGTTCAAATATTTCGCAAATGATGCCGTCAAACGCGGATTGGCTCATGGTCCGCTCCTTCTTGAAGATGTCCAACTGCACAACATAGTTGTTAAATCGGGCGCGTTCGTCTGCCGTCAGTTCGCTGTACAATTTGCCATTCCACGGAAACTGATCCGTCATGAACTCTTGGAGTGCGCCCATCCGTGTTTGCCCATCCTGCACGTTGAAGTATTCATCGCCGTTCTGGTTCGGATCGTTGTGTTTTGTTAGCGTGATTTGACCGATCGGATAATTGGACATGATTGAATCCACCAGTCGTTCCTTGTGTGTTTGTGGCCATGAAGGGTGACGCTGATGGTCGGGCACCCGGATAGGTTTGTCGCTTCCCGTCCTGTCTGACGGATCAAATTGATCCGGAGAAACGAGGCTGATCAACGAACGTGTGGTTTGTTCACGGAGTACGGGCATTGGTTGTCTGGTTGCTTGTTGCTTGTTGCTTGTTGCTTGTTGCTTGTTACGATTGAGGCGTGTATTCAAAAAATGCTTTCAATTTTTACTAAAAAAATGAAGGCAAACATCATAAAGAAATGCACTGAACTAAGTTTAACCAATTGCAACCAACCGCCAACAACGCAAATATGCCAACTCACGCCGAAGTCATCGTGAAATTCAAGGAGCTGCACAAGAAACACAATCATCCGCACGGATACTTGATTTCCACTGTGCCCGACGAACTGCTCACGCGTTTGAACGCGCCAAATGTCGCATGGTGCGAGACATACAACCCCCATGCGTCGGACCGAGTGAACATTCTGTCAGTCAATGTCACTGTGCCTCTCATGGGACACGCATTCCCAATGCAGTTTGATCGCCCGCTCGTCATGGAGCACCGGTCCGAATTTGAGACGTACTTCGGGTTCGGCGGACACTGTAAAGGGTACGACCGCAATCGCACCATTGCGCATTTCCCGGTCAAAATGCACCCGGAAGTGGATCTGGATGCGATCTTTTTACCCGGCACGGTTGACGCCGCCTACGCCAAACAGGCAATCCTGCTGCTCGCCCTGGGCGGATACGTGAAGTTCTGGGATGCAGTGCATGAGTTTGAGGACTGGTTTGTGAGCACCGGCATTCCGGAATGCGCCGGGTTCATTGATGGCAAAGAACTCATGGCGCACATAATTGAGATCATGGAACCTAAAACATTGGACTTAACCGCGATTTGAAGCCATGATGCAGTACAGCTCGGACATGTCGGCGATGCAGACATTTGCGCATGAACAGTCGCCTGGCTTCGGTTCCGCATTTGTATGCACGCATCGTGCCTTGCACCGCGCGTTTGCAATGAACGCATCCACCTCATCTCTCGTCTCCATGATTTGACATTTTGAAATGCAGGAACTGGTGCAATCATTTATCGGTGGCCCTCCGTGCGTCATCTTGCAACCCATTTTTTCATTTCTTGATTTTGAAAAGCTGCGCATGTGCAACAGTGCCATAAAACGAAACATTTTATTTATTTCGTGCGATGAATAAAATGCGATAGTTACGTTTATGTTCGTTTTTTGGTACATTAACTTACATATTAAAAATATCAAAACTAGGAAAATACATGATAATTAAAAATCTAGTTTCTGGTTTAGAATAACATCCACAAATGCTAAATAATACTGGATGATATCAAACAAAAATTAAAATCGCACTGAGATATATATCAATTTTCTCTCAATATTCATGTCCGAAACCATTGATTACAATACGGATTTAGAGCAGTTACTGAAGTTGCACGCGGAGGAGTGCGAATCTTTGTCCATTCTCCACCGCAACTCGTATGAAAAGTACAACGGGCGTTCCAACTACATCAACATCCCGGTCATCATATTGTCGTCCGCGATTGGGTTCGCAACCGGTATTGACATCGGCTACGACAACATGAACATCATTTTGGGTGTGAGCAGCATTTTTGTGGGGATCATCAAGTCCATTGACACTTACTTCCAATTGGGTAAGCGCGCCGAGTCGCACCGACTCTGCTCCCTGCAGTTCCAGCAAATCAACAAGAAGATCCAGATTGAGCTCGCGCTCGTGCGTTCGCAGCGCGTGGATGCGAAAGACATGATGAACATCATCAAAACCGACATCAAGAACCTCTTTGACATTGCACCGCTCATTGACCAAGACGTGATTGAATCCTTCCAGAAAAAGTACGGCCACCAAGTGGTGGGCACACCCGGCAAGTACACGTTTGATGCGCACACGCCCAACTTGTGCAACGGACTCAGCGTAGTGACCGTGAATTCTGCGCGAAACAAGCAGGATTACGAAGAGAGATCCAGCCGGAAAAGCAGTCGGGACGGCAGTCCGTCACGCGACAATGGCGGCAATACCAATGGCAATGGCAATACCAATGGCAATGGCAATACCAATGGCAATGATGATGGCAACGGCATCACGGTCGTGATTGATGACGCAACCATTACGCGTGAAATGCAGAAATTACAACAATTACAAATGCAAGACCTGAACGGATTCCACGCTTCTGCCGATATCGTCACACTTCAAAACAAAGTGCCCAACATCGTGGCGCCCAACATCGTGGCGCCCAACATCGTTCCTTATAGCGCGCAGCAACAAAGCAAAGTGCCTAGTGTGCAACCAAGCATAGCGCCTAGTGTGCAACAAAGCAAAGTGCCTAGCGTTACTCATAGCGTGCAACCAAGCAAAGTGCATAGTGTGCAACCAAGCAAAGTGCCTAGTGTGCAACATAGCGCGCCTTATAGCGCGCAACAAAGCACCACGCACAGTATACACGGCGGCATTACCCCGAAGGACTCCAACATAGTAATTGTGCAGGATGTGCCGGATGAAACTCCCGCATTGCAACTCACAGAAGAACAGTTGCAAGAGCTGCTAGCACTACAACAACAACAAGACCTAATGATGCAAGATTTGGAAGGAGTGGAAGGGGAAATGATGTAAAGCATGCGCGCGTTTAAGTTGTTTTCGTAATATTTTTAAAAATTGAATTAAAAACATTGCGCATAATAAATGGTAACCGCAACAACAACAACAACAACAACAACAACAACAACAACAGCAACAACAACAGCAACCACAACAGTACCAACAATGGAACGCCGAATTAATGCCCGAATTGACGCGCATGTATTTGCATTCAAGCAAGAGATTGCCGCTCGTTTTGATGCGGTGCGTCAAAAATACGTCGCAGCAGCATCCTCTAACCCGCAGTGCGCGGACATGATGCGTGATTACACGGCCGTCATGACATTCATATACGAAGCTGACAAGTTGAAGCTCACCAAGGACGACTTTGCCAAAAGGAAGCGCGTAAAAAATGCGGTTCCAATGTTTGACCGGTGCCATGCGAAGCGGGCCAATGGCGAACAATGCACGCGCCGAAAGAAGGAAGGGTGCATGTGTTGTGGCACCCATTCAAAAGGAACTCCGCACGGGATGTTTGACGGGTTGGACACGCCAGCCACCAACACCAAGGTGGAAACCTGGGTGCAGGACATCAAGGGCATCATGTACCACATTGACACTCAGGGCAACGTGTACGATCCAGAGGACATTGTCGCCAATAAAATGAACCCCAACGTCATCGCAAAGTGCGTGAAGAATGAGCACGGAGTATACAGCATCCCCTCATTCAATTGAATTGCCATAACTCATACCCATTTATCCACCATTTATTTATTTATTTATTTACTTATGACGTGATTTCGGTCATTAATTATTCGTGTTCGTCCCCAGCAACACAAACAAAAAGAGAGGAACGCTCGCCATTGCAAACAAAATGTACACATTGTACTCGCCGATGTGGTCTTGATCGGCGAAATACAATGCAATCCGCAGGAAGATGGCATAAATCAACACGCATGACACACGTAATATGACAGTTGTCCGCATGTTATAATGCAAAAATGTTATAATGCAAATTAAATGTATTATATCATGTAAATATTATTTTTATTAGACCCCCTCCTTATACCAGCCGGTACTGTGTAAATTCCGGGTCGTACTCGTTTGGAACAGTCTGCATGTCTATTTCATGGCACGACAACGGAATTTGGGCGTCATAATCCTTAATGGTCCAATTCGGGATACGGTTTTTTATTTTACCGTCAATGTTTAATTCATATTCCCCCACATACGCAGAATTAAATGCCTGCGTCCAGTTGCCGTTAATGTCTCGCAGCGCCAGTTTGGCCTTCACAAACGGGTCTTTCTCGGCCCAGTACATGCTCAATTCGGAACGGTCTTCCTCGCCGTTCATGAAAAAAGCACGGCACCGTCCCAAGAAAACGGCAAACCGCACAACTCCGCCCCGCGTGTGTTTCCCGTGCGCATTCACGGTCAGCACATCTCCGTTATCCAACACGTGCGGCTCAAACCCCATGGAATAACACGCGTAACGCATGCTTCCCGTGAAGCTGACAAAATAATAATACGGGCCAAAATGCGCGCGCGTTGACGCCTTTTTCATGCCGAATTCCGCCATGTACGACACGTAGTTGAAATGCTTTCCAGCATACAATGCGCTCGGGGATTCCAATGTGTGTCCGTTCAGCGTCACCTGCATCATGGTGGGGTGCTGATTAAAAAGGGACACCACGTCGTCCGAAATCGCGTAGTTCATCATTTGCCGTTCATTAAATATTTCGCTGGACATGGTCCAAAACCAGCGGTTGTCTGCCCGCATGAAGGGGATGCCGCCCGATCGCTCGTTAAACCTGTGATTGAAAAACAGCGTGCAGCGTCGTTTGGATTTTTCAACCACAAACCCCACATACTTCACCTCATCCATTCCCCCAAACAGGGCCACTAGGGCCGGACTGCATTGATCCACCAACCCCGCCTTGGTGTGCCTTGAAAGAATGTGCGGAAACACGAGACGCTCCCCCTTCTTCTCTCGGGCACTGCCTTGCAGGTACAGCAAAAATTCCAAAAAGGGGATACTATCGTTGGTTTTATTGATTTGGTAAATGCACATGTCCACGTGCGTATCCACGGCAAGATCCACGTCGTCCACCGCAGTTTTCAGCGCGTCCATAAACGGACACGCAACCACCCCTTCATCCACATCATTGATCATCGCCGGGTTTAATACATTGACACTGTCCACGTTTATGTCTGCGTTGATTTTCATCGCGCCACAACAGAATCTATTGTTGTTATATGTGCATTTAATTATTTTTGCATTTTTCGGCGAATGGATTCCTTCACCTTTTCCTGTCGTGAATCCATGATGAACTCGCTCAGCTTCTTGGCCGCGTCTTCATCCTGGTAGTGCTGCATGAGGGCTGCAAACAAACTCGTCTTATTAATCGGCGCCTTAACTTTGGTCTTGGCATACACCAACTTGCCGTCGTTGATGTCAAAGACGTCAATCTCGTTGCTCTTCATTACATTCACCAACGCATCCGTTAGCGTCTTTTTATTATCTCTCAGCGTCTTCATGTCCTTTTGCAATTTGCGCATTTCATTGTCTGTATCTATCCACGTCTTGATGTACTGCACCAACTGTGCCTTGGTCTCCGGGCCTGATGCGGCTTTGGGTTCTTCGTGTGCCTCGCTCATTTGTATAATGCAAATAATATAAATACACTGAAATGTGTTTATATTCATTCATGTGTATGTGTATGTGTATGTGTATGTGATGCATGAAAAAAAGTGTTAGTAATACATACACACACACACATACTTACATCATGTACTTACTGAACATACACATGTACATGTTCATGCTTACTGAACATGCGTAGGCACTCCATTTTCCCATAAGCCCTCATACACCACACGATTCGCGCCATTGCCGCACATTTGGCGCATGACGCCGTACCCATGCAGCAATCCGTCGCACCAGTTGCCCGAATATTCGGTCCACTTCATGAGATGCGAGTTGTCGTCTCCGACCACTCCGGTGATGTAAATCTCCGTCTTCAATGTGCCTTGTCCGTGTTTGGCGCCGTGTTCGTTGACATGGCCCGTATACATGCTCCCGTCGTCGCTGTAAAGGGTCACCGGTTCCTTGGGTTTGTTGTGGTTGTTGATCTTGATGTCAGACACGGCAGCATAGGCTGTGGCAGTCCAGTAAGCTTCAGTCATAGCTTCAGTCATTGTAATCGTTGTAATAATCGCAGGGATAACACTGATGGATTTCAAATGCTTTTTGAAATCAATTCAATTTTTTTCATTTTCATTGCTTTTTGGGATCACATTTTGTCAAAAAAAGTATGGGTTGCGTCGAACATTTCGGCACGAATGAAATTGACCGAGTCATTAATTGATACATCTGACCCAGTACGAATATCATTCAACATTGCATCAGTTGATTTATCAAACGCCGTCGCCATGGCGCCACTATCTATTACCACATTGTGATACTTGTTTTGTTGCACATATTGTATCAAATTCATATCATATTTGGTCTGTATGCGCACAAGCTGCACCACATTCTTGAGCCACCACAATGATCCTTCGTTTTCATATGTTAAATTTTTAATATCGCTTAATGAAAAGTAATTCAATTTCATGTTAACTGAATGATTCAAAAATAAAGGAATGATGAGCGTTGAAATGTTATTCATGTATGCAGTTGCATCCCATGCAAATGGATATTGCAAACACACGGGATAAAATCCAATAGTATGAGTTGATATGTGAAGTATGTCTGCCATATTGGTAATGATATTGTCGTATTTGACCACGTTTGGATTATTCATCTCCAAATAAGTATTGGCGAATACTATGATTTCATTTGGCGTGCCGTTTTCAGTTACATTTTTTTCATTTTCAATTTTAATAGCACATGTAATGAACCTGCGCGATTTTAATATATTTTTAATGTCAAAATCAAAATATCGTTTCAAATAAGCGTGTTTATCACTTGATGACAGATTGGGATACAAAACTCCGTTCAAGGTCGTAATTCGGTCAAACACGGATACGTTGAATAGTTTGTCTTTCAATGAAATGAACTCATAAAATGTCCATTGCAAAATGAGTGTGCCATAATTTAATTCATGTGAATCATGTAGGATCAACTCAATGCATTTCGTTATCTGCGCATCCGTGTATTTGAACTTTTTCATGCATTCAATTAAACTGGATTTGTCATTTTTTACAATATTTTTCAACACAATTTCGCGATATGCAATTGCACTCGTTATGATGGATCCTGCGGATACCCCGCCAAAAATGTTAAACATTCGCATCATGTCAATGTTTTTATCTAAGTAAAAATTATTCAATCGTAATAAATACACAATGAACCTAGTGTTTCTTAATCCGCCGCCTGAAATGTCTAGCACATTTTTATATTGTTTCGGGTCGGGGTCCACATTTGTGACATAAAAAATTTTTTCATTATTTTTTTCATTAACGAGAGGCAGAAACAACTCATTGAATTCACTATCGTAATGCAAATATTTGTTGTGGTTCAAAACCATAACAGTCACAATGACTGTAATAACAACAACAAATGTTAACACAATCGCATTTCGGTATAGTGATGCAACTAGGTTCATGGTCTAATATTACTTTACACTATTTTTTTTTTTCATTTGTGTATTTTTTTACAAATTGCAACGGTGACATAATACAATATATATGTTCTAACCAATATAACCAATACAGACAAATACCATGGTGTTTGATCTGTAATGCAATAAGATTTGGTTTCAAATAATTTGTCAAAAATATCTGGATCATAATTTTTAATTAATTCATAATTTTGGATGACATCATCGTCATGCTCATGGTGTATCGCGTGCTTGCATGATTTGACCACCTTGTATTGAATGAAATGTACGAACAAGTACATAACTGTCAATAAAACCAGAATGTAGTTAGAAAACAGTTCAACATTTGTCATTTTTTTCAGCAGGTTATTAAATAAAATAAACAGCAATAACTGCGAGTTGTTCAAACCTTCCAATACGTACGAGTACCATTCATTTTTGTGTTTGGGATTGTGGTGCATGGCATGTATTTTTCCAAACACACCATCTGGATATTTGTGTTGATAACGGTGCATTGAATATATCCAATATGAAGCGAATGTTAGCGTGAATATGGCTCGTGTGTAATCCATCGCCCGATGGGTTGTACATTCGTTTATTAATCTAAATAAAATATACGCAAATGATGTGAATTCCACCAACTGTATGATCATGATATTCAATACATATATATATATATACATATATATTGAATCGCGTTAATTATTTTTTCGTATTATTGCCCGCCATGATAACCGTTCCATTCTTCTTTACGCACAGCGGTCTGAATTAGGTGAAACGAATGCAGTGTCCGGACCATATCTGAGTTGTCTATTTGCAACGCGAACAATGCGGCAAACATATATTGCTGCCCTCTATATTTATGCTGCCGAATTTCTCTCTTCTTGCGTCATTCAATTTTCGTTTTATGTCATCAATGCAACATGGACTTATCAATTTGCACCTCCTTGATGAACCCCTTCAGGATCTTCCGTTGTGCGGCGTCGTCGTTTTCAATGTTTTTGTACAGCTCCTTGCACAGCGTCAAGTACTCGGTTTGCATCTTCTCGTTTGATTCCCACCCCGGATGCGCCGCCATCCAGTCCTGAATCACGCGCGTCTGGTAGCAGGACGTCAAGTAAATGAACTTACGCACGTGTTCCAGCTTGTCGTCCTTTTCCCATTCGTCGTTTTTAATGTACATGGTTTCGCGCTTTACGTCCGTGCAATGGATGGGGCGCTTGTTCACGTCCATGCCCCGCAAGTTGTTCACGATGATGGAGCTGACCCCCTCAATGATGCCGTTGGTTTTCGTGAATTCCAAATCTGCAACGGTGATGTTGAGAGATTTCACAAAATCACTCAATTTAATCGCATCCTTGCACTCCTCATTCAAAAACACGTTCAAGTTAAACTGCGTGTTGTTGGTGGTGTTGACCACGTTGTTGCTGCCAATGCGCGGCGTCATCTCTCGGATCGTGTGCATCAGCTCCTTGTTTTGATTCAGCAGCTCCTGCACCACCTGCTTCTGCTCGTTTTGGTGCTCCTCATTCTGCTTTTTGAAATAGTTCAGCATGCACGGCACCATGTCCTGCAGATTCAGGCAAAAGTTTTCGCCGTTCCCGCTGTTTTTGCACAGGTCTGACAAGCTGATTGTGACCGTGTCATTTGCGCCCGGCAACTTCTTTATAACCTTTGAGACAATGGCCTCGGCGGGTGGTTTGTTGCTAGGGTTATCTAGGCACTGTTTTTCGTGGTACCAGCAACTGTTCCTAGCGGAATACTCTTTTTTGCAGTGCTTGCACTCATATTGGCTACTTTTGGTAGCTTTTTTGCGTTTCGCGTTCAAAATCGTTCTAGAACGATGTTTACTAGAGGAGAGGTGCTTATCAAAATTGCATTTTTTAGACGTAACATAGTCACACAATTCACATGCGAGGGATTTTTGGCTACTTTTGGCTACTTTTGGGTCCAAAAGCTTATCGTCACATTCAGTGTCCGATGACATAATCGTGAGATGAATAATGATGGGAGGTTATAAAACATCATGAGAAAATATCTTTATATGGTTTGGCGTTCTAAAACGTTCTAAAATTATAGAACAAAAAGTAGCCGAGCGCTGGTGCCTTTTTTTAAGCCAGCATTTTTCGCGTTTTTTCTTATGCAGTCATGCATTTTTGGACCGACATTCACGACACCATGTATGGTGCAACGGGATGCATTATCACAAAACCTCATTTTTAAGGAAAATGTCGAATTTTACAATGTTCAAGACTCGAAAAAATTTTGAGAAAATGGACAAAAAAAATGTCCAAAAGTCGATATGTCGAATTACTTTTGTGCAAAAATGCGCGGCACTAGGTAATTTGCGGAACTTTTTTGGAGGCATTTTTGTGAGAGCATATATGGTAAGACGATCATGCGCATCTTTTAAACCAATTTTGTGGGGTCGGTGCCAAAAAGGCGCCAAACGGCGGATGCATGTCCCTTTTTGGAGCATTCTTGTTTTCAGAAAAAAGCTTTTCGCGTTTTGGGGACTGTCTTCGGCGGATTTGTCGCGGATGCATGTCCCTTTTTGGAGCATTCTTGTTTTCCGATAAAATGGATTGGCGATTTTTGGGGATGCAAATGCGATGCGATGCGATACCTTTATTCATTGCCCGACTCGGACCCCGACCCGTCGTTGCTCTCATCGGGGTGATCAAAATTTCTCCATGATGAATGATACATGTCATCTGCCGGATTTATGGCATAGTTTGTCTGCCATCGGGCGATACTGTGCGCCACATTGAATGCGAACTCTCTGCAAAGGCTGAACATCATGGTTGCTCGTCCATTGGTTCCTGTAAATGTGTTAATGACATTGATCCGGCGCTGCATTTCCATCATCCGTTCTTCTTCCCGGATGAGTCCGGTCGCGGTTGCAACGGACACAGGGGGGATACAGGTGCGCGCGGGTTCCAATTCGGCACGACAGGTGGGGCACGTGTTTTTCTGTCTCAATGATGATAGCAAACACGACGTGCAGAATTTGTGTCCGCATTTCGTAACGGAAATGTTTTTGGTTCCGGTTCCGGGAGTCTCCAAACAGATGGCGCACACGTCTGCTGCCTCTTCGGCTTCTTCCGGGTCTGAATTGGGAGGTTGATTCCACAAATATTGCATGAAAGAGAATAATGGGGTTCGCGACCAACATGGAATCAGCCATTTGATTGGTTCAATTTTTACACCTTTTCTCATTCAAAATGCCAATTTTACCTGAATACAAACGTATTAAACACAATACACACTACACAATGCACAATGCAGAAATACTCATCACGGCAATAAATGGATGCAATCGCGGCCATGACGCACATGCTGAATTATTTGGACGCGTCCACATATGACGCGCAAATGACCCTCCGGCACAAGGAGTACCGACACAACATGGATCAAGTGTATGATCAATGTTGCAAAACTCAAACCATAACGAACGCGAACTGTCGGTGTTTTTACGCCAACCTGAAGGCGCTGGAGCCGGTGATAAGCACGGACGAGGGCCCCGAATACACCGCCGCGCATAATGCCCTGGTGCAATGCTTTCGGGCCGTGAAACGCGACGCCATGACTGCCGACACGATCACATAATGACGAGGTTGCATTTGGCGTGCATTTTGCAGAGCATGGACGTGGAACCAGCCGCGCGCTTGCATTGCGTGCCCTTGTTTTTTCCGGTTTGAAGTTCAGCAACACACCGCGACGATGCTGCCGGTTCAGGTTTAAGTGCGACCTGATAATGCTTGTAGCAGTATAGCGATTGTTTGCATTCATACAACGCGTTCGCACGACAGTTCTTAGCTCCGCACGGAGTGCCTGGCATGCACAAATGGGCTGGCGCGTTCACCCCCGTCAACCGTTTTATCACGGGGTGCAGGCTGGTGCCAATGTAGGGCAGCAGCTTATTTGTCATGCTGCGACAGTACGGGCACTTTATTTGGTGCATTGCGACATGCTCGTGAAAATTGTGCATTCCCATGCGGCCCTTTTGACGCAATACCTCTTGGAACAACGCTTCGTAATTGAATTTGTGCCCGCACGACAGCCGTATGTGGAACGCATTCAGCGGCTGGTGTGTTATTAAGCAGTTGGTGTCAGCGTTATTGTTATCGTTGTTATCGTTGTTATTGCCATTATTGATGTTGTTGCATTTGGCGGCTGCATCCGCCTGCATCTGTTTCAATGCTGCAAAAAAATCAATCTCTAATTCACTGGGTTGCATGGGTTGCATGGGTTGCATGGGTTGCATGGGTTGC
>Ga0172363_10003650_pt1 | contig 12516 bp, 10 predicted proteins | sample LakKivs2_kivu2a2_FD_114541 | JGI IMG/M metagenome (GOLD analysis project Ga0172363, IMG submission 114541) | Sediment microbial communities from Lake Kivu, Rwanda - Sediment s2_kivu2a2 | ecosystem: Environmental > Aquatic > Freshwater > Lake > Sediment | place: Rwanda: Western Province, Lake... | reverse complement strand
TCTCTATGTTCTCCACCGGTGGGTCAGACTCCACCTCAGAAAAGACGGCTGAAGCTATACCATTTATTTCCAACATTCCCTGAATTTCATCAGGACGCCCTAACCTCTTCGTTGTCGGACCTGATAACACAAGAGCCTTCTTTATGTTTAGCCCTTTAGCCCGCTCACCCAGCATTTGGAACACACCGCCACCAAACAAAATTGAGGGCATAGTAGGAAAGCGAACTTCCCAAATCTTCTCCGGCTCGCTGTAGGTCTCCATCCTGTCCCATATGCTGTCAAGCTCGGAATCTTCCACGTCAAATATACTATTCGTCGGGGGCAGGGGTTCGGTTCGGATGAAAGCCGGGTAACGCTCATAGATCTTACTAAACTCAGCACCATTGTTAAATGTCACCTCGTCCCTCAGCGTTTGTTTACCTATTTCCATGACATCATCACGGGTTATATCTAAACCATAACGAGCACTAAGCAGATCCGCTAGGAAAGTATAGATTGAAACCCGTCCCCCAGGCACAGAATTAAGACAATATCCCAAGGTATCACAAGTCGCCGCTTGTATCTGGGCCCTAAGTGAGTTAGCTATCTGTCCCGTTTTGGACAAGCGCATTCTATAGGTAAGCCCCGCAGTGTGGTCGGCACCCATGGAACTGGTGGCATAGGTTACCCCCGTCCCCTTAACCCCCCTAGGCTCATGCGCCGGAGTAGCCTGTCCTTTAAATGCCGGAATCCGGTCAATATTAAGAGCCCTAGCTGTAGAAACCACACCATTACCCAAGACATAGCCAAACTCGGTGCCCTGCTCTATCTCTGTAAGTAGGCTTACCGCTGACTCCAAATCACCCCACTTCATCTTACCAGCACTGGCAGCCACACCTAAGCTACTCCCAATTTCAATGGCGTCAATCCCTAACTCATCACAGATGTGTTTAAGCCTGGCTATAGCATCATGATCGCAAAAGCCCAAGTTGGTACCCATCATCGCAATTACCTCATACTCATAGGCAGAAGTCAGGCGCTTGCCTTCGGCATCATTATAGATTATGGAGCACTGAATCACACAACCTGGCATACAAGCATGCATCCGGCCACCACGTTCCATCATATTTCTCTTCATGACCTCACCAGTGACTCCCTCAAACCCTTGAGGTCTGCCCGTAGTATAGTTATTCCCTGGCATAGTCCCTAGATAACAATTCATAGCAATGGTAAATGGAGTGCCAAATGTTGAGAATTGTTGGCAAATGACATCATTACTTAAATAATCTACCCAGAATCTTACTGTCTCTTTAAATCGAGCCTTATCAGCGATACTAACTGGTGGAGCACCCGAATCGTCAATTATGATTGCCTTAAGTCCCTTGGATGCCATCACCGCTCCCAAGCCACCTCTAGCAGCTTGTCTAGAAGGGTCTCCCAACATATCAGTAAGCGAGACTGTAGCCGCCTTATATTGTCTCTCACCACCAATGCCGACAGCGATTATTGCAGATTTTCTATCGTATTTCTTATAAAGCTCCTCAACCAGCTTGTAAATCCTCTTGCCTCTATACTCATCAGCTGGCATCAAAGCAGCTTCATCCTTGGAAATCTTAAGAAGGTAGAGCTTCCCGCTTTCAGCAATACCCTCCACTACAATTGCCCGTATACCTAATTTGTCTAGCTTCTGCGCCGCTGGACCACCGGCGTTAGCCTCCTTTATGCCCAAGGTCAAAGGGCTTTTGCCACCAATTGAGATCCTGCCTAGCTGAGGAGCCAATGTCCCCGCCAGAGGACCACCAGCAATAATCAATTTGTTCTCAGCGCCCAGCGGGTCAGTATCAGGGGGTACTTCCTTATTCATTATTTTGGCAATTAAACCCCTGCCACCGATAAGCTGCCACTCCTCAGGAAGCTCCTCATAATCTACCTTCCGTTCACTCATATCAACACGCAGTATCATCAACTCTTGAAACTCCTTTCCGTCTTCCAACTTTCTATTTGCGACATCGCTCACCCCCCACTCACGGGTGGGAATATTGCAATTTCATCCCCCTCTTTGAGTTTGGTCTGAATCCCACCCAACGTCTGAATGGGCTGGCCGTTCTTTAATATCATTACATAGGGTTTGAGTTCACCAAATTGATCGAATATCTTGTCGCGGCGTTCATCTGAATCGCACAGGGTATTCAAGATCTCTCGCACATCAAAGGTGCCTTCTAGCTCGACTTCGCTTTCATATGCACCAAATAACTCTCTAAAGGGGGCAAAGAACTTCACTTTTACTTTCATAATCTAGCTACGCCGCCGCAATTTTCATGCGTAGAATTTCCCTGAGTGGAACCAGATCAGCCTTTGCCTTTAGTCAGCTGTGCATCAAAGCTCGCCAATAAGACTTGTGGATTTTCCAGAAATTGGCCCAAACTATTTAAGAACCTAGTTACAATGCCACCGCCTTCAAGGAGCCGATGGTCATAAGTAAAGGAATATGTCATAATAGACCTGACCGCAATTTGCCCGTCTCTCACCACTGCCCTGTCAGTGATGCCTCCGGTTGCTAGAATTGCTGACTGTGGTTGATTAATGATTACCGTGTCAAAACGCCACCCAGCACCAACCGCTCCCACATTGCTAATAGTGAAGGTCCCACCATTAACCTCTTGAAGTGTCAATGTCCTCTCTTTTGCCTTCTGAGCTAGTGTTTCTACCGCCCGACTTATCTCAACTAGCGATTTCTTGTCAGCATTTCTTATCACTGGGACAATGAGCCCATCTTCTATTGAAACAGCTATCGCAATATTGATATCTTCCCAAATCTTAATCTCATTATCTATTATACTGGCATTAATTAAGGGGTAGTCCCTGAGCACCCTAGCCACCGTGAATACCAACAGGTCAGTATATGTTATTCTAGCGCCGAAGGCCCTTTCTTGCGCCAGAAGACTGTTTCGTAGTTTCACCATTTCAGTCATATCTATCTCACCCATAACAGTAACCGGAGCCGAGACTGATAAACTACGGCGCATGTGTTCCGCAATTGTCTTCCGCATTCCGGTGAAAGGCATCGTGGATTTTAACTTTATTCCCTGATACACTTCACGAGTAGCTTCAGCAGAAGTCCCTGCCACCTTCTTCGCTTTCGCTTCCTTTTCGAGATTTTCCTTCACAATTCCTCCTTCAGGGCTAACGCTCCTTTTTAAGTGCCTCTAATTCCTCCTTTGTTTCAGCGATAAGACCAACCACTGTGCCTATTGGGACTTCTTGTCCTTCTTCAACCAAAATATGAAGGAAGCCCGAAGCTTCTGCCTCAACATCATGCCTAATTTTCTCTGTCTCTACTACCAGGACGATACTACCTTGTTCAATCTGCTCCCCTTCCTTCGCCTTCCATTCAATTAATGTAAGTGGTGCTGTGCTCATGCCAAGTTTGGGCATCAATATTTTAACTGCCATCCAGTCACCTCCAAAATTACCAAATAAAACAGCGAAGACTCAGCTGTTACCCCTCTAGAGTAGCAGCCAAATTTAACTACATAATCTCATTTACCGCCTTGATTAGTTTCTCCTCATCGGGCATCCAGATTTTCTCCAGAGCCGGGCTGAACGGAACCGGTGTCTCTGGTGCACAGACCCTTATTATCGGTGCCTTCAGGAACTGAAATGCTTCCTCAACTACCACAGCTGAGATATGTGACGAAACGCTTGCGCTTCTGGAGTCTTCGTTCATAACAATAAGTCTACCTGTCTTCCTGACCGAATTGATAATAGTATCCTTGTCGAGAGGTGCCAATGTTCGGGGGTCGATAACTTCTATACTTATGCCTTTTTCCTCGAGCTTCTGAGCAGCGGCGAGGGCTCGATGAACCATGAGTGATGTCGCCACTACGGTAACGTCACTGCCCTCCCTCTTAATGTCTGCTTTTCCTAACGGTATCGTATACTCCTCTTCCGGTATCTCACCCTTGAAGCCGCTGACTATCAAGTACTTGTGATAAGAAACTAGAACAGGATTATCATCTCTAATTGCTGACTTAATCAGCCCTTTGGCATCATAAGGAGTTGAGGGTACCACATACTTAAGATTCCGGATACTTGCTAAAAGCCCTTCGTTGCATGAAGAATGTTCTCCTGCTGCAGCTACGCCAGCACCGCAGTAGCCCATGATGGTTACTGGGGTCTTTACCTGTCCGCCAGTTATGTATCTTGTCTTACATAGCGCATTGATTACCTCGGCCATACACACGCCCAAGAACTCGTTGAACATTATGTTGACGATCGGCCTCATTCCAACCTGTGCCGCACCTATAGCGATTCCCATGAATCCTGTCTCCGCGATCGGGGTATCCAACACCCTCTCGGGTCCATACTTATTAAACAAACCAGCAAACTCGCCGAGAGGAGCTCCCCAAACCCTTACATCTTCGCCTATGAGAAGCACCGTAGTGTCCCTCTGCATTTCCTCATCAACGGCTTCATTTATCGCCTTAGCATAGGTTATCTCCCTCATTGGTCACCCCCTTCGTTATCTTATACCCGGTTACGCATATACATCATTAAGAAGTTCCTCAGGCTCTGGAAACGGACTTTCTTGAGCAAACTTGACTGCTTTGTTCATCTCCTCGACTGCGTCCCGATGGATTCTATCTGCTCCCTCCTCAGTCAATATCCCCATTTGAATAAGTTTCTTTCTGAATCTTGGGATTGGATCTCTTTTCTTACACTCCTCGACCTCCCCTTTTCTTCGATAGGCCTCCGTATCCCCCTCAAAATGACCTCGTTGCCGGCAGGTTCTAGCCTCCACTAAGGTGGGCCCCTCCCCTTTTCTCGCCCGAGCTACTGCTTCATCTACGACCTCGTATACCGCCATAACATCATTCCCGTCAATAGTTACACCTGGGATACCGTAACCAGCTGCTCTATCACTTAGCTTGCCTAGGTTGGTCGAATAGTCTATGGAGGTAGATTCAGCCCAGTGATTGTTCACGCAAATGAACACCACAGGTAACTTCCAAATAGAAGCTAGATTCACCCCTGTATGGAACCTCTCAGTATTAATGCAACCATCTCCGAAGAAGCAAAGGGTGACTTGGTCTGTGCCTCTCAGCTTGCTTGCCAGAGCAAAGCCGGGAGCTATCGTCAGGTTAGTTCCCACAATACCCATTGAACTGAAACTACCAATATCTGCAACTGCAAAATGCATCGAGCCACCTTTGCCTTTCATAATACCTGTCTTTTTGCCGAATAGCTCAGCCATCATCATGTTTGTGTTGCCCCCCTTGGCAAGAGTTTGACCATGTCCACGATGAGTGGTGAATATGATATCGTCAGGTCTCAGGACTGCTATCGCACCTGCAGCGACAGCCTCTTCCCCTTGGCTTAAGTGAACGAAACCTGGGATATTCCCGGCTGCAAATTCTCTCTGTACTGTATCTTCAAATTCCCGGTGTCGAACCATTGTTTTATACATCCACCTTAATTTTTCTTTCTCTATGGTCATTGCATGGTCTCCTTTCACTCGCTGATTCAATTACCGAAACACTTTGAAGTCTTTCATCATACCTTTCGATGGACAATGCTAGCCAATTCTTCGTTAGACTGATACGGCTACAAGGCTTTTACGGAAGTAAAACCTCCGTCAACAATTATCATCTCAGCAGCGATGTGAGAAGATTCGTCAGAAGCGAGAAACAAGACAGCTTGTGCAATTTCTTCTGGCTTGCTAAGTCTGCCTTGCGGCGTTGTTTGCTTGAGTCGTTCTATGGTCTCTCGTGGCCACTGGTCTAATACCATCTTGGTCGCAGTTGGACCTGGCGAAACGCAGTTAATTCTTATGTTTTTACTAGCGAATTCAGCACCAGCGACTCTTGTCATCATAATTACAGCCGCTTTAGAAGCTGCATAAGCTGGAATACCTAAATGAGCTCTGGTTGCCGCTGTAGAACCAAAGTTAACGATAGCGCCACCTCCTGACTTGATTATTTCAGGAATAGCGTATTTCATGCAAAGCCACACACCCTTAACATTGACGGCAAAGGTCTTATCAAAGGCCTCTTCTGTGCATTCTACTGTGGAGCCTTCTACCTCAGTTATAGCCGCATCATTTATTAGGACGTCCAACTTCCCATATTTGTCGACTGTTTTCTTAATCATCTCTCTAACTTCTGCAGCTTTAGAGACATCAGTCTTGACAAACGTAGCCTCACCTCCTGCATCTTGAACCATCTTGACTGTCTTCTTTCCTCCCTCAGCTGCCCAATCAACAACAACAACTTTAGCACCTTCCTTGGCAAAGAGCATCGCCGTCGCGCGTCCTATACCCGAGCCAGCACCAGTTATGATTGCTACCTTGCCATCAAGTCTACCCATTTTTGACCTCCTTTCACTTCATTGCCGAATCTATTTCGTTCCACCTTAAGATTGATTATTCAGGCATGCGACGACATATCAGTCACCCTCATACAACAACCCTTCGCGTATAATGTTAGGGTACTGCTATCATTTCTTTGAATGGGATTTAGTAAACACACTCTTCAAATTAATTCCTGACGGTAGAGCCAAGCACCTAAGTGCAGTATATGCTCGTCATAATCATCATAAGACCAACACGCATTGGATGGCATCCTATGGACTATGTATTTACGGTAGATAATAGTACAGACTGAAATATCCGCCAAAAACCACTCAGTGATAGCATAAATTATGCATTTTGCACTGCATCCATCATTGATTTGCCTAGCTACAAGTCAAATACTGTTTTTTAACTCGATCGAGTCAGAATGGGTGTGAACGTGAGGATACTTCTGTTCCTGTGGAGTTCGTACGAATGACCCTAAAATTGGTAGGGAAATGGAAGCACTCTTTTTATTATTTGCGAAATGGTGAGGAACACCACTGGGTTCCTAATACTCTGGATTCTCCTCATCCCCAATGAGGTGATCGGATAGGTATTGGCACCTCGACCGTTATGATTGTACCTTTGCCTTGTCGTGACCTTATATTTACATTGCCATTAAGCAACCTGGCCCGCTCGGTCATGCCCAATAAGCCAAGTTTGCCTGCACGGCCAAGGTCACCCAGTGCATTAGGTGATGCAAAGCCACAACCATTATCGTAGATGCGCATTTTCACCTTCCGGTTGGCGAAGGTAATCTTAACGACAACGTCGCTTGCTCTAGCATGTTTCCTGATATTGTGAAGCGCCTCTTGCGTAATACGGAAGAGGGTCAACTCTACTTCTGGCGTCAAGCGTTTTTCACAACCAACGACGTCAAAGGAGCATGCAAATCCCCCCTGCTCAGCCATCTCTTCAATTAGTAATCTTATGGACGGCACCAGTCCGAACCGGTCCAAAAGAACAGGACGCAACTCATGACTGAAACGACGTACCTCTTCTAACGTACAATCGATCTTAACACGAAGCCGCTGTAACCTATCTATTGCAATCTCTGGTAGTCCGTCCACAGTGGAAATCACGTCATCAATATCCATACATGCACCAGTTAGGGTTTGTGCGGTATCGTCGTGTAACTCGCGAGCTATTCGTTTTCTTTCTTCCTCTTGCGCCCTAATAATTTGTGTAACGTAGAATTGCATATTCTCTCTGAGTCGCCTCTGCTCAGTTATGTCAATCCAGTTTGATAAGCAGTATCTGATTTTACCGTTATCTTTAACTACTACGGAAGTCGTTTTCACCCAAAATTGCTCGCCGTTCTTCCTTCGTAAAAGCATTTCATTGCCCTTCGATCCATAGTGTAGTTCCCTATTGAAATGGTCCCTTACTTTACGTCTGTGCTCTCGTGGCCACCATGGGTACGGAGGCTTTGCACCGACAATCTCCGCCGAGGTAAATCCAGTCATGTTCTCAAACGCTGGATTAACGTATTCTATCGAGGCATCTGGATTTATGACTACTATTGGATTTGGAGAGTTTCTCAGTAGACTACTACTGAATTCTTGGCTCAGACGTAATGCTTCCTCATCTAGCTTACGCTGAGTGATATCCCTCGTTACCGCAATAAAGCCTATTGGCTTGCCATCGACGTCTCTTAGCACGCTAGAGGCTAACTCTACAGGAAACCTAGAGCCATCTACTTTTAGAAAATTGTACTCAACTCCTCTAGATACGCCATTGTTTAAGGTCTCTCGCAAATTTCCCTTCATTTTTTGGTGTTCTTCTGGAGCGACGAACTCGTAGGCGCTGCGACCAATAACTTCTTCCTTGCTATTGTAGCTATGTAATTCAACCATTCTTTCGTTAACCTCAGTCACCGTTCCATCAAAATCATTTACGGTTATCCCATCTGGCGCACAATCAAAAATGCGTTGCAATTTCTCCTGTGACCGTCGTAATTCATGCTCAAGTTGTTTAAGTGCTGTGGTATCCATAAAGTACCCCAGGATAGCTCGTTTTCCTCGATACTTTATTCTTGTAACTGTCTCCGTTACCCATCCAACTGTACTATCTTTTCTAACAAACCTGTATGCGTAGGGCGACGTCAACTTACCATCTAACATTTCTGAGGCATTTTGTAATACCCGCTTCCTGTCTTCGGGAAAGACGAGCTTCAGTGGTTCTATACGTATCAATTCATCATGAGTGTAACCTGAAAGCATTTGAAATTGATGGTTAACATACTGAAGTAAGCCCCCCTGAACAACATATATACCTATTGGCGAGTTCGCGCCAAAGATTTCGACTAAGTCCTGAGAATTCTGAGCAATATTTGGTTCTGTCTCCAACTCTGTACTCACTTTGGGCCTCCACCCGTATATTTTGCTATCACTATAATGCCTTTGCTTTTTACTTGCTACTTCCCTCAACACGAAACCTGTTTAAACTGGAACGCCAGTCCCAAAAACCCGTCACCGACCAGACGGCATGGCATAGTCCCGAATAAAGCTATTTAGTCAGGGTTCACAAGACAATTTCATCTGAAGAAATTATACCTCTCTTTAAGGCAGCTAAAATAGCCTCAACTCGCGAATTGACGTTTAGCTTCCTGAAGATATTAATCATATGTGTGCCTACCGTGCTTACACTGATGCTTAGTTCTTGAGCGATCTGCCTATTAGTAAACCCACGGCTGACTAAGCGGAGAACTTCAATCTCGCGAGGCTGTAGTGCACCATAGGATGTTTCTGACTTACCCCCACGAACGACTAGTCCGCGTATGATACCCATGGTGGCTCCTAAGTTAAAAACACCTGAGCCGGATTTGGCCATTATAATAGCATTTACTAGGTCACTTCGAGGTGCATTCTTCAGTATATATCCATCTACACCTGCCTTAAGACAGGCCAGTACATACTGATTATGTCCATATGCGGTGAGTGCTAGTATAGCTGCCTTGGGAGATGCCGACTTAATCTGCTTGGTAGCTTCAATACCGTCCATTTTGGGCATCGCTATATCCATCAGTACGACATCTGGCCCCAGCTTCCTGGCCATTTCAACTGCTTCCTCACCGTTATTTGCAATTCCAACACACTCTAGTCCGGGTTCGCTATCTAATAAACGAACCAAACCCTCCTGTACGATTGGATGATCGTCAACAATCAGTACCTTCACCTTTTCCATGATTAACACTCAAGATTTAGAATGTATCTCAATAGATGTGGGGTGACTTTGATAACATTGTAACCTACCCTAATCACACTGTCAACGAATAGGCTCAGGTACCTGCAAATCCGAAAGTTCAGAGGGTAAGTGTTATGGATAATCCGAACTATTAGTTTATGACGCAGTATTGATTATAGGGTCATCAATATTGCTACAAAAAATAACTTGTTTAGTGGATGCTATTCCTTAGGTTAGAATGTTAAGGTTTGTACAGAGTTCATTCTTTCCTCCTTTCTTCAAATGGCTCTAGCGTCAGAGCTGTGTTGTATTGGCGCTAGAGCCATTGTCGGGGGTTAAGAGTGGAGGGAATATTATCAGTGTATTGTGTGATTGAATCGATATTTTTTACAAGATCGGATTGAGGTCTAGCAAAGTCTTCTAACAGACTCTAAGAGTATTGGTTTATAATTTGCGCACAATATTGACGAAGGACTAGATTGAAAAGGAGGAGATGCCTATGACAAAATGATGACGTGATTAGTATGGCTCAAAATCTTAAAGATGAGGAGGAAGAGATGAAGAAGATTTTTATACCCTTAATGGTGGTAGTAGTGACTGTTTTAGTCTTGACTGGGTGTATGCCAGGGGCGCCCGAAGAGGCACCACCAGTAACACCACCACCAGTAACACCGCCACCGGTAACACCACCAGAAGCGCCGGCAGCACCCATTACGGCAGGAGACCTACCGGCGTACCAGGAGCTTATCAGTAAGGGGATAGTAAGTCCCGACTTGGTGATTAATCCTTTCGGTGAGGATTTTGCAGTGAAACCTGATGGCACGCCCTTCAAGTTCGCCATAACCGAAATCTTCTTGGCAGTTGACAGTTTGGCTCAAGGTGAGAAGATGTGTAAAAGCATTCTTGAAAGGGCTGGAGCCCAAGTTATCAGCTTTGACCCAGGGGCTGACCCTGCGAAGCAGGTAGCTTTTCTGGAGGACCTGGCCGCAACAATACAACCGGACGGGCTGCTAATACAGCCGGTTAATGAACTTGCTCTGACTCCTGCGATAGAAAAAGCACACGCAGCCGGAATTACTGTCGTTGTCTTTGATTTTATCTTGCCCACTGATGTTATGGTTTCAACATGCTGGCACTGGTTCGACGGACCGCAAGGTTCAAATCAGGTCGGACAGTACCTGGTGGACCGCGCTACGGCAGAGAATAGGCAACTTAATGTTTTTGAGGTTTGGGGAGACATGGCAACCGACTCGGCCCACCGGAGACACGCCGGTTTTCATAGTGCCATCGACCAATGCCCCCTTATTACGGTAAGGGAGTCTGGTGACACCAAGTGGTCTGTGGAGACGTGTGCAGCCTTCGTTATGGACGCCTTCACGGTCTATCCTGAGCTCAATGCCGTTTACACTATGGGTGGTGAGGCACCTGGGGTTATTGATGGGCTCAGAGCAGCTGGCAAGCTCTTTCCGCCGGAAGACCCTAGGCACGTCATAGCCGCTCTTAATGATGTAGACAGCCCAGTAGCGGAAGCTCTGGCCACTGGCTATATTGACGCCTGTGGGTCGCACTCTGGCATGGACATGATGGATGTTGGAGCCCAGGTACTGATGGTCAGTTGTGTGTTGGGACAACCAGTGCCAAAGCGTGTTGATATACCTATGGTTCTTCTCACCGGGGACACGATTGAGACTGTGAAGCTACTAGGGATACCGGTCTACCCCGTGTTGCCAAAGGGGCAATGGGACATATGGCCAGTCTCCGACATCAGTCTGATGGGAATCGTGTCACCTACCCTGGCTAATAGAATGCTGTATAAAGGCTACTGAGTCCGACCGGGTTCCGTGCAAAAGTCAGGATATCGACCTAGTGGTCAGTCCTGGAATGTCCTATGAGACCATGGGGATTTGCGTGGAGGCCTGAAGAGAAAGGTTAAGTCGTGGGGCTACCGAGAGGTAATGCCTGAGACTTTGGGAATGTGAGGCAAAAAACTTTCGGTAGCTCCGTTGTGCTAATGGGCTAAAGGGTTTGCCCATATAGGTGCACCAATGAAAGAGCCTATACCGTGTACACCTGTATTCCCTTAAGCCCGGCTCTAGAGAAATCTGGACGTCAGATGAGGAAGGCTTAATCAAGGCGGTAACCGAGATCATATAGTCAAATTCTACTTTAGAAGAATTATGAGGACTAAGGTGGCGAAAATAAGAGATGGGTAGCAATTTCAGGAGAAACATTTTCCCACAAAGCGGGTTGGCTTGTAAAAATCAAGGGGTTTCGAAATGTGGCACGGGATATGCCCAGCCAAAATCAAGGTTTCATTGATTCATCAGATAGCCCTCGTAGTTAGAGACGCACAGAAGGTGGCGCACAACTACTGGGATATATTAGGTATTGGTCCGTGGGATGTGTATGAGTATCATTCTCCCAGACTACATAATCTGACCTATCGCGGCAAACCAGCTCAGTTCAATTTGAAGGTGTTCTATACGATGGTAGGAACAACAGAGCTGGAACTGATTGAGCCCGTGTCTGGGGAAAACATCTACAGTGATTTCCTCGCGGAGCATGGGGAAGGGCTCCACCACCTACTTTTCGTAGTAAATGATGTGGATGAAACCACTAAGATAATGAGTAACTACGGCATTTCCGTTTTGCAGAGTGGTCACATTAATGACGGTTGCTGGGCTTATTACGACACAGCTGAGGCGCTAAAAGCTATCTGGGAGGTAGCTCGGCTACCCACAAAAATGTCGCCCGATTACCGCTACCCCCTAGAAGCTGGGGGCCAAATAGGAAGGACTTAACGAGGCGCATAACTGAGATTATGCAATCAAATGTGAGCCACGCTGCAAAATTTGTATTTGGTTAAACTTTCATAACTTATTATTGGGTAATCCCTTCATACAAGGATCAGGTCTTCTTGAACTAGAGGCTTTTCACAAAGTAGATAAACAAACCGCCCT
>Ga0172363_10003648_pt1 | contig 12521 bp, 13 predicted proteins | sample LakKivs2_kivu2a2_FD_114541 | JGI IMG/M metagenome (GOLD analysis project Ga0172363, IMG submission 114541) | Sediment microbial communities from Lake Kivu, Rwanda - Sediment s2_kivu2a2 | ecosystem: Environmental > Aquatic > Freshwater > Lake > Sediment | place: Rwanda: Western Province, Lake... | reverse complement strand
GGTATGGTAGATTTTAAGCTCACCAATTCCTACTCACCGACGCTATTCACTACCGACGGTTATCAATTGGTAGTAATGCCGATGATGACCGACAAGGCACAAGGGCAAGCCAAAGCCGATAACGAGGCAAAGGCTAAAGCCGAGCCTCCCGCCGAGCCACTATCCGAGCAAGCCGAGGCAGTAGCCGAAGCGGTAGCAGAAGCGGAAGCAAAGCCCAAGCGTAGCCGAAAGAGAGACAAAGTAGCCGTAGCATAGAACGCTTGACCAAAAGGACAATCAAGGCAAAGTAGCCTCTGATAATACAGGGGTTGCTTTGCCTTTTTTGTGAGCATTTCAGGGAATAGCGGAACCGCTATCCCTTTTTTATTCTCCAGCACCACCCCCTTGCCCTAGCATCCACAGAAGAGGGAAAGAGAAAGCCCCCCCAAACATTCACCACCACGAAAAACTGTCTAGATTTTCATTCTGGAGCGTCTCCCGCTATAAGCAAAGGCTCTTCCGATGGGGACTGCTCCTCGGAGAGCCTTTTATTGTCTCGGCTCACTATTGACTTCTACCTCACGGGTGCTGTAATCTCAAGGCAAAGAAAACAAGGAGGTCAATAAATGCAAGCATACTGTGTGAAATGTCGTGCCAAAAGGGAAATGAAGGATGCTAGAGCCATAACCATGAAGAATGGCAAGCCAGCAACGCAGGGCGTCTGCCCTACCTGCGGCACGAAAATGTTCAGAATCGGCAAGGGCTAGGTCTACTCCGACATAGCCTAACAGAACTCAGAAGGGCTGGATATTCCCGGTATCTGGGTGTCCAGCCGTTTTTTTATTTTGCAAATCACACATAACAAGCAATCGTTACCTCTATACAGGATAGACAAGTGTGTAAAGACCACGGGGTTGGGTCTCAGCGGTAGTATCGCTTCAGGTCAGAAATATACTTGGTTCCCACGGTGTTAGCGTTTTGCTCCAACCACTCGCTTAGGCGTGTGTGTCCCGTGGGTGAATCGTCTGACACAAGAAGGTTAGCCATCAAGCCTTCGATTTCGCCTCTGGTTATTACCACGTCTTTGACCGCGTATCCAATCAGTGTGGCCAGGAAGAGTGCCACCCCGGGGCTGACATGAACCATCCTGGCCCGGCTGTTTATCTGGCTGGCAATCATCCTTACAAGCTCGTCAAATGTGAAGGTCTCCGGGCCAACAGCATCAAGAATGACATTGTCATCCTGGTGGCCAGAGTTAACCGCTATCTCGGCCACATCCTCCACAAAGACAGGTTGAATTCGGTAATCTCCAGAGCCAGGGATAGCAAATATCGGAAACTTCCTCAGGAGCCAGGCAATGTTATTAATTAGGATACCCTCTGGCCCAAAGATTACAGTTGGTCGGATTATTGCGTAGGACAGCTTTGATTGAATGATCGCCTTCTCCACAAGCGCTTTCCCTCTGAAGTAAGGAAAGAGCGATTCTTCAGACGGGTTTGTGATGCTGATATGCACGATTCGCCTGATTCCCACTTCTTCAGCCGCGATGATGAGTGTTTTGCTGTTCTCCACAGCTTTGTCAAACGTGACCTGACCATGTGGAAAGCGAACCCAGTAGGTGTTATACAGGGTCTTTGCCCCTCGAAGGCTATCCATCAGTTCTCCTGGTTTGTCAAAGTTGAACGGGAAAGCCTTCACCTGATAACCAAAAGCGTTTTCACGGTCAACCCGACTAGTGAGAGTTATGACTTTCTTCCCCATGGAAAGAAGTCGCTGGGCTATGTATTTGCCGAGATGGCTGAAAGCCCCGGTCACCACGCTCAGTTCAGTCGTTCCCATCTCTCCACATCTTCAGGGATTCAGCCTTATTCCCTCTGCTCCCCAAAGGAGTTTGCCTTCAGAATCTATTCTCTGAACATACGACTTTTCCGAGCTGAACATGCCCTTACCGATGCCCCAGGCAACAATAACCCCTCCCTGTCCATCAGACGATATGAAATGAGTAATATGTTCGCTATTTGTGACCACTACCCCGTTGCCCCATACTGCTCTGCCGGTTGCATCTAACCTCTGAACAAGGAGCCCCTCTTTATTTGTCTCAGCCTCTTTATAGCTACAGGCAATAATCGCGCCACCTGAACCATCGCTTACCGCCGTCTGTGGCCAGAAGCTGGCATTGGTTTTGATGTAGCAGACCTCCACTCCACCCGGCTGCCATTTAATATTGCCATCAGCATCAACGTTCTGGGCATAGATACTCGTCAGCCCATGCCGCATGTCTCCCCAGATGATAATAGCACCGCCGGTGTCATCACTTACTAAGAGAGGGTTGAGGGGGAAAGCCTCTGCCGCTGATTTGGTTATCTCCATTGGGACACCATTTGGCTGCCACAGCACATTGCCGCTGGCATCTACCCTTTGGGCATATATATCATTCAAAACAGCTTGGGGTGAGCCGCTTTCTATTATCCCGCTGAACGTCTGCATCCAGATAGCGATGGCTCCTCCCAAGCCATCACTTGTGATGTGTGGCTCCTCAGCATAAGTGTCTTCTGGAGTGGTATACAGAAGCACGCCATCCTGCCCCCAAGGGAAGCTGCCCTCAGCGTTTATCCTCTGAGCAAAGATACGGTTTGTAATCTTCGGATTGTGCGGCTCAGGCCCGGGTTGAGATTCTAGCTCCCGCCAGACGATGATGGCACCACCAGCGCCGTCGCCTGCCAGTTGCAGGGTGTTCTCTTCATACCCTTCGCGCCGTATCCAGACTCCGTCTCCACCCCACGAAAAAGCACCTTGGGAGTCTACCTTTATGAGGAATAAAGTCTTTCCGTCATAGCTATAATCAGTAGCAATAATCGCACCACCGGCGCCATCACTTATTATCTGGTCAACAGCTCTGACCTCCTTTTGCCACCGCACCTTACCCTCAGAATCCACTCGGCTAACATGAGTTAAATATTGCCAGTGCTGGCTGGAGGGAGAAGCTACCCAGGAGATAAAAGCGCCTCCGGAGCCATCATTCACAATATGAAGGTCAAAAAAGCTATCAGCCTCTCTGTAGCCACTGCCGATAAGCACCCCCGTTTCTCCCCACAGAGCTTTCCCCTCCGGGCTTATTTTCTGGGCATAGAAATCTCGCTGGTTACCGCCCTTAATGTCTTCATATAGAGTTATAGCGCCACCACTGCCATCACCGGTTACTTTGGGACCGTATGGCATTGGAGAAGGCAACAGGCAGCTGCAGCCGGTGCTGAATGTGGCGGTTGCCGGTAGGACAATAATCAGGGCTACTGAGCAAATTATAAATATCTTTTTCATTTAGCTTCTTAACCTAAGTCTATATCTATCCAGCCAACAGGTCAACCTAAGTGCCCAGCGCTTCCTCCAGCCTTTTTATTTGTTACTGCACTTTTTGGACAAATGTTATCTATATTACGCTCGGGGCATCAGCCTGCAGGCTTGTCAATAGCTATTTCTTCAGAAGCATAACAACGGCAATCAAAAGCCCTATAATCCACTTCCACACATACTCAGTTGGTTCAAAAAAGAAATGCATCAAGATCCTTAAAATGTCATTCCAGTCTGTGGTAACACTACCAATTAGTCTATGCAAATCAGGTATCAAGGCTAGAATGATATTTATTATTAGGTAAGCAACAACAATCCATTTTATCTTCATCTTCTTATTCTGCTCTCCCTGTCTCTTCGGGAGGCCGGATTAGGAGTGAGCTACCTCCGTTATTTATCCACAGAATGTCACCAAAATTACCTTACAGAGTGCCATGTGCCCTTACGGCACATAATCCTGCCGTTGCTTGCTGCTCTTCAAACTGCCAGCGATGACAGGTGCTTTATCCTTTTGAGCATGTTGGGGTGAGTGGTAAGAAGCTCCATCATTTTGTCAGCGGTACTTAGTCGGATAGTCTTGCCTCGCAGTTCCATAAGTTCATTTGCGTCGATAGTCCCGCTCATGTCCCGGTCAACTTGTGATAACTCCTTTACCTCGTACCAAGAACGGGAGGGGTCGTTAACGAAGAAGGCTTTGACCCCTTGTACCTGCTTTAGCTCCTGCCTTCCTTGGAAGCGAGCATTGCCATAAACAAGCCTATAAAGGGCAGTAGCCAGGTGATGGGGCTCATTCCCCAGCTGAACGCTGCCTTTGTCAGCATAGTATTCGCGGATGCGGGAGCCATAGAGCACTAGGAGATTCGTAATGAAGTAGAGGACAAAGGCCCCCATGCCGATCAGGGCAGCCATAGCACCTCCCTCCCTACGGCCACCAACAGCTCCCCGGAACATCATGCTCCAGGCAATCCAGTACATGATGAGGGGGATAGCCGAGAGCAGGGTGATAATCGCCATATCCCGGTGCTTGATGTGGGAAATCTCATGTCCCAGGACGGCTTTGAGTTCATCCCGACCCAACAGGTTCAGGATACCCTCTGTAACGCACACCCGACCGTCCCGCGCCGTTCGGCCAAAGGCAAAGGCGTTGGGGATGGATAGTTTTGAGATGCCCACCTTGGGTTTGGGCAGGCGGGCTCTTTCAGCCAGTTCGGCTACCATTCTATGGAGTTCTGGCGCTTCCTTTTCAGGTACCCACCTTATCCTCATTGTCCAGCCTACAATAGAAGGACCGATAAGATACTGGATACCGAGGAAGACAAAGGCCAGAATGATATAGGATATGGCATTGCCGGCACCCATCCAAGCACCGATACCAGTAATAACCCCATAAAGGATGCCAAATAGTACGGCGACCAATAAGAACATTCTGGTTTGTAGCCACATACATTTTCCTCCTTACGTTCTTTATCCGCCTGCTCTTTGTTTATTAGCTTTCAAGCTCTCCTCGGATGCTATCCCATTCGCTATGTGCTGGTGGAGGAACCTTGCTGGTACCATGGCAATTCGCCCATTCTTGGCTGGTAATAGCTGAATGCCGTCAGTCATAGACTCTACTGAAGATAGAGCTTGGATAGTCAGCTTTGCGAGCCTCTGCCGACTAGGCGCTTCTAAAGCCATAATTACTTGGTGCGAATCCTCAATTTCATCCGCGAGCAGTACACTAGGCTGCCTGCGCAGAGTTCGTGCTACGTGGCCGGATTTGCCAGCTGTGACATCAAGAAGAACATAGACTCTAGGGCTCATCTGCCAACTCTTTTATTCCATTTGACACAAAGAGTTTCTCGAGCCTTTTTACCCGGTTGTCGTCCACTTTTCGTAATGACCAGACCTGCTCCTGGGTTGTTTTTCTCTGTGTCCAAGACCGCTCCATCGACCAACTGGAATAATTCAGACCCCACCATCAGCACCTTCATCCCCTCGTACTCAATCAAATAGTCATCATCTGCCTTGTGGTCAAGCAACACCACAAGCTTCATCCCTTTGCCCACCCTGAGCCTGATGCCGAGGTTTGGGTCGCTGGTATTTGTCACGAGAAGCCTTTTCAGATGCTGTTTAGCATTTTCTGTTACCATCAACATCATGCACTTCCCGTTAGCCGAGAGCTTATGATGGCTTACTGAGATGGTTTGTAGGTGACAGTGATCGTTTGAGCTACGGGCTCCTTTCCCTCCACAGTGGCAACGATTTCAATAGCGTTTTCTCCCTCAATAAGCTCCACAGTAGCGGAGAAGGTGCCGTCCTCAGTTACCTCAGCCTCGACCTCATTAATATTCACTTTGGCTGTGGGGTTAGAAACCTTCCCGCTCACTGTCACCGGGCTTTCCGTAAGCTCGGCTTTATCCTCAGGCGAGCTTAGCTCAATAGCCAGTGGTTTCTCCACGCTATACGTTACAATTACAGTCCGTTCTATCACGTCCTTCCACTTGTCCGGCTTGCCTCTGGCCGCAGTAACTTTGATGGTGTTCTCGCCTTCACTCAGGTCAATGGTGGTGGTGAAAACGGCAGTCTTGGGGTATTTTGTCAGTACCACCTCATAGTCGTTGACCCACACTGTAGCCTTAGGGTCAGACACATAGCCTCTGACTTCAACTGGAGAAGCAGTGAAAGTAGCCCCGTCCTGAGGTTCATACACGCCCAGAGTTAGTGGCTTGGCACAACCCACCAATGGTATAGCCAGTAACGACATAACCAGCAAAGCACCTAGCATCACAACCTTCTTGCTCATTGATATCACCTTCTTTCTCTATTAGTCTTGCTGCTACTCTTTTTACCTCTATTTATTGTTTACCTACCATCCTTTATTCACCTCTTCACAGCGATTTTCAGTCCCTTGAAAGCCAATTAGCCGAGGAGTAGATACAACCCTTCTCGAACTTGACTCTCAGCGCTCTAAAGTCCCTTACCTCCCCACAGTATTTGCACCGGCCCACATCCCGCATATCTATTATCCACCAGTGCCGACAGCCGTAACGCCCGCGGGCTCTAATCCGGTTAGCACAAGCACGACAGAGTGTGTGTCTTTCTTTGCCTTGTCTGTATGACGTCCACCTCTGCCTGCTACACAAAGAGCAAGCATGCCAAATATACCTCTCTCTGCCTCTTCGCCCGATGTCCTTGGCTGGCCTCGTTTCGCCTAGTGTAACCATCCTGCCCGACCCCCTTTTTGCCAGCTTCCCCAGCGATTTTTAGTTTCCCAAAAGCCACTCAGTCCAGGATCAGATACAGGATGATGAGCAGAATAAACATCGCTCCGCCGATGACCAGGCTGCGTTTCACGCCAGCTAGCGCATACCGGTGCCGCTCAGCCAGTTCGCTTACTCTCGCCGGAGGACTCCGCTTAATCGCCTGTACAGGGGAACGTGTGAGGTTCGGTGTGCACAGGGTGGTCTCCGTCTCAGTTGGGCGCACCGTGCCGACTCGTGCCCTCTGTCTTCTACCTCTTCGTTTTTTCTTCTTCATGCACCGCTATCCCTATATGGGTGTCAGCCCGCTACCGTTATGGAGAAGCAACCATTTTCTGGGTAAGCATGTCCCATTTCTCATCCATAATGGCGGACTTAATCTCACCTTGCTCAACCGCAATTACCGCTTCATGAGGAGTAATCACCTGGGCTAACACCTGCCCCGTTCTGTCGCCATAGCCGGCGTGCTTGCTTTCAAAGTGAAAGATGAATGCCCATGACTCTTCAATGTCTGGATAGAGCGTCTCAACCAGTTTCAGAGTCTCTTCCATCCCGTCAAACAGAAAGGTTGGGCTATTTCTGACGAATTGCTCAGCCAGCTTTCGGCTTTGCTCTTCGGTAATCCTGCCCTCGCCGCTGACATAGGTTACGGTCACAGTTTTGGTTATCGGCTCAACCGCGGTAACCACTATTGTGTTTTGACCTTCCGCTATCTCTACCTCAACAGAGAAGGTGCCATCTTCTGCCACTTCAGCCACAACACCATTGACCTTAACTGTGGCTTTTGGGTTGGAGACAATGCCAGTCACCGTCACGGGACTTTCTGTTATCTCAGCCCCGGGCTTTGGTGAGGTTATCTCAAGGGCTAAAATACGGGTTACGGTCAGGGTCTTGGTCACCGGTTCAACCCCATCTACCGTGGCCGTGATATTGATAGTGTTCTGAACATAGTCCAGCTCAACAATGGATGAGAAAGCGCCGTCCTCAGCCACCTGAACTTCAATATTATTTACCGTGACCCTAGCGGCAGGGTTGGAGACGACCCCACTCACGGTTATCTGGTTATCAGCAATATCGGCTTTGTCCTCAGGCGAGGTTATATCGATAGTCAGGATGCGAGTTACCGTCACGCTTCTGCTCACCCGTTGTTTATCTACTGTAGCGGTAACTGTAACAGTGGTTTTGCCGTAAGGAAGCTCTATCTCATGAGAGAAAGCCCCATCCTGAGTAACCTGGGCGGTAACACCGTTTACTGTCACCGTAGCCGAAGCATCAGAGACGATGCCACTCACCGTTATGACGCCTTCAGTGACTTCAGCCCTCGCTTGAGGTGAGGTTACCTGCAAGCTCAAACGTGGAGCGCCTTTACAGCCAACAAAAGTTAAACTTAGTAGGGAAATCACTAGCAGTATACCGGTTAGTTTTATTATTTTTCTCATCCTTCTCCTCCTGCTCTTGAAGTCTAATATCGGATTAGCTAAAAAATTCACCCTCTTCTTACTCATAGGATAGGGAGAGATTATTAGCTTTCTGTTAGGATTTTCGTGCTCACCGGCGTTTTAAGAAAAGCTAACAATTTCCTAACATTTCTGGTATAACATCAGTAGAAGACTGAACAAGGGTTGAAGCTCAGAAATGCCAGGCAAAAGGGTTTTAGTAGTCGATGATGATGTTAAGACAGTGGAAGTGGTAAGCCTTTACCTGAAACGTGATGGCTACCGCGTCTTGGCTGCCTACAATGGTAATGAGGCTCTCCATTTGGCGAGGGAGAGCCGCCCGGACCTGATTGTTCTGGATATTATGTTGCCCGGTCTTGACGGTCTGGAGATATGCCGTGCCCTGAGAGGTGAGTCTGACGTGCCGATAATCATGCTCACTGCCCGCACGGAAGAAGAGGACAAATTGAAGGGGTTAGACCTCGGTGCCGATGATTATATTGTCAAGCCTTTCAGCACCAGGGAGCTGGCAGCCAGGATACGGGCGGTGCTCAGGCGCCTCCCTGAGGATGCGCACCTGCGCGGTCCTGAAGAGGTCACACAGGGTCAGCTAACGGTGAATTTTGTCAACCATCAAGTATCTCTTGCCGGTAGGTCTCTGCATCTGACTCCGGCGGAGTTTAAGCTGCTGGCAATCATGGTCAGGGAGCCAGATAGAGTTTTCAGCCGGGCACAGCTTGTGGAGAAGGTATTCGGCTATGACTATGAGGGATTTGACCGCAGTATCGATTTTCATATCCTTAATCTGCGGCGGAAGTTAGAGCCAACCCCCGCCCACCCCAAGTATATAAAGAGTATATATGGAGCCGGATATAAGTTTGCTGCAGGTGCAGAATGAAAATAATACATAAAATGCAGTTTAAGCTCTTTGTCGCCTTTGCGCTGGTGATACTCGTGGGTATCGGCACGATAGCCTTCTTCGTGATGCAAAGCACGGGGGAGGAGATTAAGCAATACGAGGAGCGCAGCGAGCGAATAGACATAGCCCGGATGGAGCATTTGCTTCTGGGCTACTATTCGCGCTGGGGAGACTGGGCTGGCATCCAGCCCTTTGTAGAAGAGATGGGCACCCTTTACGGGCAACGCGTTGTGCTGATTGACAACAATGGGATAGTGGTTGCCGATTCTGAAGGAAACCTCCTGGGAAAGAATTTCAGCCCTGACTGGCCGAGTCAGATGCTGCTTTCCGAGCAGGGAGATGCTATCCGGGGGACACTCTACGTTAGCCCTGAGCCCTCAGTGGGCACTGCTTTGACCAAAGGCCTTGCTGAGTCAATAAATCTCTTCCTGCTTTGGGGAGGTATACTTGCAGTAATTGTCGCCTTTATCCTTATCTTTATTCTGTCACGGCAGATTTCAGCCCCAGTCCAGTCTTTGACCGTAGCCGCCAGACGGCTGGGACAAGGTGATTTTTCCCAGAGGGTGCAGATGCGTGATAAAGGTGAGCTGGGCGAGCTTGCCCAGGCTTTCAACTCCATGGCTAGTGACCTAGAGCGTGGTGAGAGACTGCGGCGTAACCTTATGGCTGACACAGCCCATGAACTGAGGTCGCCTCTTTACAACATTCGGGGTTATGTTGAAGCAATTCAGGATGGCGTTGCCGAGCCCGATGCAAAAACTATTAGCTCTATTCATGAAGAGGTGGTCTTGCTCTGCCGTCTGATTGATGACCTCCGCGAGCTTGCCCTGGCTGAGTCTGGAGAGCTAAAGCTCTCATATCAGTCGGAAGATGTGACTGAGATAGTCAACCACGCCCTGGTTGCCATGCAACCCAAAGCGGAAGCAAAGGAAATATCACTCTCTGTGTCTGTAGCCAAGGAGTTACCTCGTATCAGGGCTGACTTTCAGCGGATTGTCCAGGTACTGCGTAACCTGCTGGAGAATGCCATTATCCATACTCCAAGAGGGGACAGCGTGGCAATAACTGCCCGGCAGCAGGGTAGCTGGGTGGAAATAAGCGTCGCCGATAATGGCGAAGGTATCCCAGCAGACGATTTGCCCTACATCTTTGAGCGTTTCTACCGTGTAGATAAATCCCGCACCAGAGCCACCGGGGGCAGTGGTCTGGGACTGACCATTGCCAAATACTTGATTGAAGCGCATGGCGGCAAAATCTGGGTTCAGAGCGAGTTGGGGAAAGGTAGCTGTTTTTCTTTCACCCTGCCCGTCTTCAATCCGGCTTAACCGCTGAGCCTCTAAACAAACTCTAGTCGCTTTCATCTGATCCGGCAACAACGCCGCTCTTGCGTCACGGAGACCAGAAAGGCAGGAAGCGTATTAGCCCCGCGCCAGAGTAGCAAATCAGCGCATACTTGATAAACTTACCTCCCCACAAGGCAGGCAGAAATTTGTGCAGAGGCATCCTGGCAGTCCCGGAGATAATCCCGGCTACGTCAAACGGAAGGACAGGTTGCAAAGCGAGAAGGAATACCGCCCAGACACCATAGCGGTTCATCCAGCCTGCAATCCTGCTGTAGCCCTCCATATTCTGGATTAAAGCTATCTTTTTCCCCAGATAACCAACGTAGTAGCCGCTAAGTTCTCCCAACACCCCTCCTATGCTGGCGGCGAAGGAGATAAGCAAAGGGTCCCATTTTGTGGCTGCCGCTACCATAATAGCAAGGGCGACCGGAACAGGGGCGATGATAGTGGCGTTCGCCAGCAACGCGGTGCCGAAGACAAATAGATAGGCTGGGAAAAAGAACCGGCTAGGCACCAACTGAAAATGGGAGAACAGACCCTGGAGCACATAAGCCAAGCCAAAACTGATACCGATAAGGCTGGCTAGGAAGACCGCCAGCCTCAGCCACCTATTTCGGCTTATCTTCGGTATCCCCATTGTCTCTGTCTCTTAACCAGTCTTCGCCTCTATTTACCCCGGCTGAAAATTCGGGGTGCCACCAACTTGCGTAGCTCTTCAACAACAAGAATACTGCCCGCCATCAGGACAACGATTCCCCAGTCACCCAGGTCCAGTGGCACGGTGTAGAATAGCTTCTGGAATGGTGGTGCATAGATGACCATTGCTTGGAGGAGGATAGCCAGTCCTATCCCACCGAGCAGCAAGCGGTTGCCGAGGAAGCCCATTTTGAAAAGGGACTGCTGGTCGGAGCGAGCGTTGAGAGCATTAAACCACTGGAAAGCCACTAGCATACAGAAAGCAATCGTTCTGGCTTCTTCCAGTCCTACCCTCGGCAGTTCCCACTTGAACATAAAGAAAGTTCCCATTGACATGACCAGGGCAACTAGCGCTATTCTAAACAACATACCACTATATACAATACCTGCCTTAGCTCGCCGGGGAGGCTCATCCAGGACATTTCGGTGCTTGGGCTCCAGACCCAGCGGTATGGTGCACACTCCATCAGTGACCAGGTTTATCCAGAGAATCTGGACAGCGACCACTGGAAGAGGAATGCCCGCCAGGATGGCAGCTATCCAGGTAAAAAGCTCGCCTATGTTAGTGCTTAAAAGGTAGAACACGGAACGGCGAATATTGCTAAAGATAACCCTGCCCTCTTCCACCGCAGCGACGATAGAAGCAAAGTTATCATCGGTGAGCACCATATCGGACGCTTCTCGAGCTACATCAGTGCCTTTAATGCCCATAGCCACCCCGATATCTGCTGACCTTAATGCTGGGCCATCATTTACCCCATCTCCGGTCATAGCCACGGTATAGCCCTTTGATTTCAGGGCATTGACTATCCTCAGCTTGTGGAGAGGCTCAACCCGGGCAAAGACCGAGATTGCCTCTATCCTGTCGCTGAGTTCTTCATCACTCATCTGACCTAGTTCCAGGCCAGTCACTGCTTCGCCTGGCGGGAGGCCAAGTTCTTCACCAATAGCTACTGCTGTAGCTTTCTGGTCCCCGGTTATCATCACCACCTTGATTCCAGCACGCTTACAGTCAGCCACTGCCTTCTTGGCTTCGGCACGGGGTGGGTCAATCATCCCCACCAAAGCAACCAATGTTAAAGAACCATCGAGGTATTCATGGGAAAGCTGCTCTGGAGAAGGAGAGCACTCGGCATAAGCTAGCGCCATCACCCTCAGCGCCTTTGATGCCATCTCCAGGTTCTTCTGTTCAATCTCCTCCCTTTTCTTGGGGGTCATCTCCTGAACAATCCCGTTTTCGAGTATGTTTCGGCTCATTGCTAGCACACTGTCAACCGACCCCTTCACATAGACTATCGCTCTCCCATCCTGACAGGGATGGAGCGTAGCCATATAGCGCTTTTCGCTCGAGAATGGCAGTTCAGCCAGCCGTGGCTGGTCTTTGTCCAGTATCTCCTGTTTTAGTCCTGCCTTGAGGGCAGCCACAAGCAAGGCACCCTCCGTAGGGTCACCCAGAAGCTTATGCTTATCCCCATCTGATTTCAATGTGGAGTCATTGCAGAGAGCACTTATTTTCAACGCCAAGAGGAGGCTTTCATCTTTCTGTGGCTCAAGCTTT
>Ga0172363_10003642_pt1 | contig 12528 bp, 13 predicted proteins | sample LakKivs2_kivu2a2_FD_114541 | JGI IMG/M metagenome (GOLD analysis project Ga0172363, IMG submission 114541) | Sediment microbial communities from Lake Kivu, Rwanda - Sediment s2_kivu2a2 | ecosystem: Environmental > Aquatic > Freshwater > Lake > Sediment | place: Rwanda: Western Province, Lake... | reverse complement strand
GCACAAAGGGCCCGTAGCTCAATTGGTAGTAGCGCCTCAATGGCATTGAGGAGGTTAGGGGTTCAATTCCCCTCGGGTCCACTCTATGAAAAAAATTGCCATTCTGGAACCAGGCGCCTGGGGTACTGCCTTGGGAATTCTTTTAAGCAGAAAAAATACAGTTAATTTTTGGTATGAAGATTCGATTTTATCGGTAAAGATTGATAAATTTAGAAAAAATGAAAAAATACCAGGAATTAAAATTCCAAAAAAAATTTTTATTTCTTTGAATTTAGAGAAAATAATAAAAAATTCTAATTTGATTATTAATGCTTCTCCCTCTTTCAATTTTCGGAAAACTTTACTTCTCCTCAAAAATTTTAAAACCTTACCACCTCTATTAGGAATTGCCAAAGGAATCGAGAAAGAAACTCTGAAAGCCCCCTCTCAAATTGTCGAAGAGCTTTTAGGGAATACCTCTTACGCTCATTTATCTGGTCCAGGATTTGCCAGGCAAATTGTTAGGGGAAAGCCAGCCAAGGAGGTAATAGCTTCCAGAAATAAAAAATTTTTGAAGCAGCTTAAAGAACTTTTTAAAATTAAACCTCTCCGAGTTTCAACTACCACTGATTTGATCGGGGTTCAGTTAGCCGGCGCCCTAAAAAACGCCTTAGCTATTGGTATTAGTTTAGTTGAGGCAGGCATTCATAGTTTGGAAGTCGAAAAAATTAAAAAAGGGTTAATTCAGCTTGGTCTAAAAGAAATGATAAAAATTGGCAAAGTAATGGGGGCCGAAAGAAAGACTTTTTTAGGGCCGGCTGGCTTAGGAGATTTAATTTTAACTTCGACTAACCCTCTTTCTCGAAATTTTCAATTTGGCCAAGCTCTTTTTTCTGATGCTAAAAAATTGAGAAAGGAAATTATTGAGAGAAAAATAACGGTTGAAGGTTTTGATAATGTTTTTGCTTTTTATAAATTAGGAAAAATTCATAAATTGGATTTACCAATGATTAATGAAATTTATAAAGTAATCTACAAAAATACCTCTCCCAAGAAAGCAGTTGAAAATTTAATAAAATTAGTCTAAACTGGGGGATTGGAGGAGTGACAGAATGGTTATTGTACCAGTCCCGAAAACTGGGGCCTGAAAAGGCTTGCAGGTTCGAGTCCTGCCTCCTCCGCATGCTATGTTAAATTTTTTCAAAAAAAGGAAAAAGGAACCGGAAAATTTTAAGGAGATTTTAGCTTATTTTAAGGATTTGGAAAAAAACTTTGAAAAGCTTTCTGAAGAATTAGAAAATTTGAAAAAAGAAAGTCAGTTTTCTATTCAGAAAATCGGTCTAGTTAGATTTAACCCATTTAAAGAAATCGGTGGAGACCAGAGTTTTTCAGTTGCTTTGTTAAATAGCAATAATTCAGGAGTTGTTATTACCAGTTTATATACCAGGGAAGGTAACCGAGTTTATGGGAAGCCCATCGAGGCAGGTTCTTCAAAATATTTATTATCAGAGGAAGAGAACCAAGCCCTGGAAATAGCCAAAAAAAATGCAGAAAACAACCAAAAAAAACTTAATCACCCGACCACCAGTGGTGGTGGTGCTTGGACACATTGATCATGGGAAAACGGCTCTCTTGGACCAGATTAGAAAAACCCATGTTGCAGAAAAAGAAGCTGGCGGCATTACCCAGCATATCGGAGCTTATCAAATTGTTGAGGGTGATAAAAAAATAACTTTTATTGATACTCCTGGTCACGAAGCCTTTTCAGCAATGCGCTCCCGAGGTAGCAAAGTAGCTGATCTGGCTATTTTAGTAGTGGATTCCTCGGAAGGAGTAAAAGCTCAAACTAAAGAGGCGATTTCTCATATTAAAAAATCAGGAATTCCAATAATTGTTGCCTTAAATAAAATTGATAAACCTGAAGCTAATCCAGAAAAAGTTAAAAAGGAACTGACTCAGGAAGATGTTGTGGTTGAAGGCTTGGGTGGGAAAACTCCTTCAATTGAAATTTCGGCTCTCACTGGCCAGGGAATTCCTGAACTCTTAGAATTGATATTGTTGGTGGCTGAAATGGAAAATTTGAAAGCTAATCTCTCAAAACCAGCCCAAGGAGTAGTAATTGAATCTTATTTAGACCGCTTAAGAGGGCCAACAGCTACCTTGCTCATTACCGAGGGATTTTTAAAACAAGGCGATATTTTAGCTACTTTTTCTACTTTTGGGAAAATAAAAAAATTAGAAGACTTTCAAGGCCGTTCTATTGAAAAAGCCTTGCCTTCAGACCCAGCTATTGTCATCGGGTTTGAAGATGTTCCTAAAGTTGGGGAAAATTTTAAAGTTTTTCCGGGTTTGGAAACGGCTAAAAACTATCTTAAAATCCCAACAAAAAAAGTTCCTGAAGTTTTGCCCCCCACCGGGGCTCCTCTAGTGGGGGATGTAGACCAAAAGGTTTTAAATCTAATTTTAAAAACCGATGTCTTAGGCTCGATTGAAGCCGTTGAGGAAGTTTTAAATAATCTTCCCCAAGAGAGGGTGGTTTTAAGAATTTTAAAATCGGAAGCAGGGGAGATAAATGAGGGGGATATTAAATTAGTCAAAGGGGGGAGAGCTTTGATTTTGGGCTTCCGGGTAAAAATTAATCCAACAGCCAAAATACTAGCCGAAAGAGAGAAAATTAAAATAATGACCTTTGATGTAATTTATGATTTAGTAGAGGGAGTTCGCAAATTTATGGAAAAAGAGCTTCGACCAGAGAAGGTTCGAACCGATTTGGGGAAAGTTAAAACCTTGGTAATTTTTCTTACTGAAAAAAATCGCCAGATTGTTGGAGGAAAAGTGATTGAAGGAGAAGTTAAAAAAGGAGCTTCGATTGAAATTTTTAGAGGAGAAAATCTTATTGGTAAAGGGAAATTGGTCAATCTCCAGAAAAACAAAAAAGATGTCGATAGAGTTCCGAAAGGGGAGGAATGTGGGATACTTTACGAAGGTGATACCAGAATTGAAGAGGGGGACACATTAGTGATTTATCAAGAAGAAAGAAGAAAGAGTGAGTTGTAAAAATGTCTACCCCGTTTAGAAATTTTAAATCGCGGGGTATTTCAAGAGCACATATGAATCAAAAATTTCTAACGGGGTCTAAGCGTATTCAGCGGGTTAATCAATTAATAAAAAAGGAGATATCTCAAATTCTTTTGCGAGAAGTAGAATTTCCCTCGGGGGTTTTAATAACCGTGACCAGAGTAGAAAGTGCGGTTGACCTAAGTCAGGCTAAAATTTATATAAGCTGTCTGCCCGAAGAGAAAACTTCAAAAGTTTTTCAAATCTTGAATCAACAGATTTATGAATTACAAAAAAAATTGAATCAGCGTTTACGAATGAGGCCAATTCCCCGAATTAAATTTATCGAAGAGAAAGAAACCAAAGAGGCGGGAAAGGTCGAAGAAATTTTAGAAAAGTTGAAATTAAAGAAATAAATTTCTTCTCCACCTTCGCCCCACTGTGGCGGGGCTCGGTAATTGAAGAGATTTTAGAGGAATTAAAAAAGACGGTTGAAAAACGGGTGAAAAATTGCTAAGATAATTTGACGGCGGCGTGGCGAAATAGAAACGCGGCAGTCTGCAAAACTGCTATACGTGGGTGCGATCCCCACCGCCGCCTCAAAATTTTGCCGCGGTGGCGGAATAGGCATTACGCGCGTGACTTAAAATCACGTGGGAGAAATCCCGTGTGGGTTCGAGTCCCACCCGCGGCACTATTTTAAAATATGGGAATGATATTTAAAAAATATATTAACCAAGATTTCTTTAAGATTTGGACCTCTGAAATGAGTTACGTTTTAGGTTATATTACCGCTGATGGCTGCATTGGTGTAAGTAAAGATAGGAAAAAGCATCCTTTTACATTGAACATAACCTCCGTCGAGAAAAAACATTTATATAGACTTAGAAAAGCATTAAAATCCGAACATAAAATTAGTAGGAAACCCGGAGGGAAACCAAACTTCTTTGCCTACCAACTGCAAATACGCAATCCAATTACAACTAAAGATTTAATAAATTTAGGGATATTGCCTAGAAAAACATATAATTTAAGCCCAATTAAAGTTCCAGAAAAATATTTCCCCGATTTTGTTCGAGGATTTTTTGATGGTGACGGCACAGTTTATATTTATAACGTTAATAAAGTTCCTCAAATTAAAGCTGGATTTGTAAGTCCTAGTTTATCTTTCATTACAAAATTTGATGAGCAACTTTGTGAAAATTTAAGTATTCCTAAGAAAACTATTCATCAGACAACCGATAAACGGATGGGAAGGAAAATGACTCAATATACTATTTGTTTTTACATTGATGATTGCGAAAAGCTTGCTGAATTTATGTATGGGAATAACCCTACTCTATATCTTTCTCGTAAGCGCCGAGTTTTTAAAAAATGGCAATCTATAAAGAGACGGCATTATATCAAACAAAATTATCCTTCAAAAATCGGCTGGCGACTTAATGAAAAAGTTCCTGCCTGAAACAATCTTAAATCAAGGTCGGATTATCATCCAAACTTACTATAATTATGAATTATGGAGATTAAAGGTATATTAAAAATTGAAAGAGAAATTTGGGGAAGCCAAAAGTTATCCCCATCTCAAATTATTATTAGGATGGGGAAAGTTTTCGGAGATATTTGTCGTTGGGAAAGAAATGAGCCAAAAGATAAAGAAATTCATACCGATCGAGAGCTTAAGAAGGAATTCGGTAATATCATTATCTCAACTATTCGCTGGTGTGATGATTTAGGATATTCGCCAGAGGAATGTATTGAGCTTGCCATCGATTGCCAGAAGAATTATAAAAAATAAATTCCTTTTAAATAAAAAACCCCGCCTATTGGGCGGGGTTTTTTCCATTTTTCATTTACCCTTCTAGAACCTCAATAAAAGTTCTTTTTGCTCCAAAATTCTTGGCTTCCCCATAAGAAGCAAACCAAATATCGACATGATAATAGCCCTTTTTCCAGTGCATCCGGTCTTCAACCACAAACACTTTATCTCCATAAATTTCTGGAATTTTAATTTTTGTTCCGAAAGGAAGAAGATTATTTGCCACAATTCCTTCCCTGACCCAGGTCCCGGCAGCAGTTAGATAGGGATCGCCATCAGTCTCCCAGGGGGAGCTGGAGTAAGCAGTAATAACCACCTTTATTTTCTGAGCCACCTGAGACTCAGGCTCAGAAGGGTTAGATATTGCCAAAAGGCTGTTTTCTCCAATCATAGCTAACCTTTCTGGAGGTTGCTCTTCTACCACCAAAACCTTAGCCCAACCCTCAGCTTCTAGGGGTTTTGTTTCAAAAATTGGCAATAGCCCAATTAAAATTCCAACACTTATTATGATAATTAAGAAATTTCTGCCCCAAGCGGGGCCTTTTAAGTTTATATCCATTTTAAAACCCCTTTTTAGGGGTTTTATCATATTAGCTTATCCACAAGGGGGTGTCAAGCCTAAAATGAGCGGGCGATGAGGTAAACCTCATCTTTGCTCTGCGCTATCGCTTGAGCGGGTGAAGGGAGTTGAACCCTCTTCTCAACCTTGGCAAGGTTGTATAATAACCGTTATACGACACCCGCCTGGTGCCGCGGGTGGGAATCGAACCCACTACCCCTTCTTTTTCAGAGAAGTGCGTCTACCAATGAGCTACCGCGGCAAATTTAGTATTTAGTTTATGAGTAATTAGTTACTTGGTATAAATTCATTTTCTCATAAATTCATCAACTAATCAACCAATTACTAATTGGTGGGCACTAGAGGATTTGAACCTCTGACCTTCTGAATGTAAGTCAGACGCGCTAACCACTGCGCCAAGTGCCCAGTTGTGCGCGGGAGAGGACTCGAACCTCCACGTCCATAAGGACACTAGCACCTCAAGCTAGTCTGGCTACCAATTACAGCACCCGCGCTCATTCTACTGCTTCGGCAAATTCTTTTTTCTTTAATCTGGCCTTTCTTCCTTTAGCTCTTCTTAGATAGTAAAGTTTCGCCCTCCTGACTTTTCCCCTTTTTAAAATTTCTATCTTTTCGATAGTTGGCAAGTGAACAGGGAAAATTCTTTCCACTCCGATTCCCGAAACCACCTTCCTTACCGTAATAGTTGAAGTAATTCCTTGGCCATGTTTTCTGCATAAAACCTGACCTTCAAAAACTTGAACTCTCTCTTTATCCCCCTCTTTAATTTTTTGATAAACTCTAATAGCATCCCCAGAACGAATGTCTGGCAAATCTTTTTTTAGTTGGGTTTGATTAAAGATGTTTAGCTTGGTAGACATAGTTTTAAATCACTGGGCAGTTCCGACTTAAATTCTTTTATTTCCCCATCGGGTAATTCTATCCTAAGATAGTTGGCGTGTAAAAATTGTCTCTTTAAACCTTCGGGCAATGGTTGATTTTTAAATCCATACATTTTATCTCCAACAATCGGGTGCGAAAGATAAGCAAAATGAGTTCTGATTTGATGTTTTCGACCAGTTTTTGGTTCAGCCTCAATTAAAGTATAATTTTCAAACCTTTGCAATGCTTTATATTTAGTAATCGCCCTTCTTTTTTCTTGAGAATTAGGTTCTCCGGGGAGATAAATCTTTTGTTTTCTTCTATCCCCTGGTGAGCGGCCAATCAAGGTTTCAATTAACCCTTCTTTACTTTTAAGGCGACCAACTATCAAAGCAATATATTTTTTCTCTACTTTACCTTCTCTAAACTGCTTTTGTAAAAATTCCAAAGTTTTGTCATTTCTGGCTATTAAAAGGATTCCGGAAGTGTCTTTATCTAAGCGGTGAACTATTCCGTATCGGGGGGATTCTCCAACATTTTTTAAATAAGGAAATTTTTCTAATAAATAATCAATTAAAGTTTTTTCAGTTATTTTTCCTTCCGGGAAAACTACCATTCCAGCCGGCTTATCAATTACTAAAACATTCTCATCTTCATAAAGAATATCAAATTCCATGTGGGCACTAGAGGATTTGAACCTCTGACCTTCTCGATGTCGACGAGACGCGCTAACCCCTGCGCCAAGTGCCCATTTGTGGGCATGCCTGGATTTGAACCAGGGACTTCCACTTTATAAGAGTGGCGTTCTACCACTGAACTACATGCCCAAAATTACACGCGCCTAATCTTTACCTTTATCGATTTCCCTTTTTTAATCAAGGTTTTTTTAGGTTTAATTTCTGTCCCCTTCCCTGTCAATTTTTCAAATTCCCCTCTTTCAATCGTTTCTTTGGAGATTAAAATTTTAGCAACTTTATCCAATAAATTTTTCTTTTTTAATAAAATTTTTCTGGCTTGACCTTCAGCATTTTTAATGAACTTAGAAACTTCTTTATCAATTTCGGCGGCCACTTTTTCGGAGTAATTTCTTTGTTCAGAAATTTCCTTTCCCAGGAATACCAATTCCTCTTTTTCTCCAAAGGAAATCGGGCCCAAGGAGGACATCCCATATTCTTTAACTAATTTTCTAGCCAGCTCAGATGCCCTTTCCAAATCATTAGCTGCACCAGTAGTAATCTCACCAAATTTTAATTTTTCTGCACAATAGCCTCCTAACAAAGTGGCCATTTCAGCCAAAAATTCTGACTTGGTTTTAATTTTTCTTTCTTCTTTCGGCATTTTTAAAGTATAACCGGCCGCTAGACCCCGAGCCATGATTGAAATTTTTCTAACTGGCTCGGCTTCCGAAAGCGAAGAGGAAACCAAAGCATGACCAGTTTCATGATAAGCAGCAATTTCTTTTTCTTTCTTTGATAAGATATGACTTTTTCTTTCCGGACCCAACAAAACCTTTTCAATTGATTCTAAAAGTTCTTCTTGAAAAACTTGATGTTTATTTCTTCGGGCTGCAAAAATTGCCGCTTCATTAACTAAATTAGCCAAATCAGCTCCCGAGAATCCCGGAGTTCTCTCAGCAATTTCTCTTAAATTAACATTTAAGGCCAGGGGCTTTCCTCGACAATGAATTCTCAAAATTTCTTCTCTATCATTAATATCTGGTAAATCTAAAACTACTCTTCGGTCAAATCTACCCGGTCGCAAAAGAGCTGGATCTAAAATATCAGGCCGATTGGTGGCGGCGCAGACGATTAATTTTGTATCTCTTTCGAAACCATCCATTTCAACTAAAATTTGATTTAAAGTCTGTTCCCTTTCATCATGACCGCCGCCGAGCCCAGCTCCTCGATGTCTACCAATGGCATCAAGTTCATCAATAAAGATTATGGCTGGAGCAGCTTTTTTAGCAGTTGAGAACAAATCCCGGACTCTTCCCGCCCCCACTCCAACAAACATTTCAACAAATTCTGAGCCAGAAATTGAAAAGAAAGGAACATTACTTTCACCCGCCACTGCTCTGGCAATAAGGGTTTTCCCACAACCGGGGGGACCCAAAAGTAATACTCCCCTAGGGATTCTGGCCCCAATTTGTAAATATTTTTTTGGATTTTTTAGAAAATCTACCACTTCTTTTAACTCTTCTTTGGCCTCTTTTAGACCAGCTACATCTTTGAAAGTAATTTTTTCTCTCGGATGCCCTTCAGCTCCAAATAATCTAGCCCTGGCTTTAGAGAAATCGAAAGCCTGCATCGCCCCGGTTCTAGCCTGGCGGAAAATCATCCAGAAAAAGAGGCCGAAAAACAAAAGGGGAAGCAAAAGGATTAAAACCGGTCCTAACCAAGCCCAGGTTCCCCCCTCCTCTTTTGTTTCAATTTCCACCCCTTTTAATTTTTCAAGGTCTACTCCATAATTTATTAAAGATTGAGAAAGGGCCACTTCGGTTTCTTTTCGGGAGCGGGCTTTGGAATCATCAAGGTATAAAATTGAAAGTTCTGAACCAGAAACTGTTATTTTTTTAATTTTTTCCTGATTAATTTCTTTGACTAATTGAGTAATTGATAACTCCTTTTCTTTTTCAAAGGGTTGCTGAAATAAGGCAAAAACACCAGAAATTATTAGGAAAATTAGTAAAATAAAGATAAAATTTTTAGCTAAGCTTTTCATCTATTGTATATTTAATATATCAAAATCTTAAAAAATTTCAAGGGAAAAGTAATGTGCCCCTGAATGGACTCCGCCACTCAGGGGCATTTCAATAGGAGATAGGATAGTTACTTGGATTCTTCCTTGGGATGGAGAACTGACTCGAGGAGCTGGTCAACTAAAGCGTGTTCTCTTTCTATCTTGGCAATCTCTCGGAGGACTTCCCTAACTGGGGCAACCTTTTCCCTCACTTCCTTCTGGAGGGTTTTGAGTTGAGCATAGATTCGGTTACCTCCCTTTTTAGCCCAGAGCTCCTCTCTGATGTCCTTACGTTTTCGCTCCAATTCGTCTGGTCGTAATCGACCAGCTCCAGCCAATCGTTCCCCCAGAACCAAAGAGATTTCTTGGGGAAGGCTAGCTTTAAGGCGTCGAAGTTCCTGTCTTCTCGCTTCAAGCTCTCTTTCTAAGGTTGTTTTAGGTTCTTCCTTCGAGACTCCGAGTTCTCTGAGTTTAGCTAGAGCTTTCTTTTTCACCCACTCTATCAGGGTGACCGGCTGTCTCTTTGTCTCCTCGCTATAGAGCAAAAAGCAACGTGGACAGGTTAGCCGCTCCTCACTTTTCGACTTGCCGCAGAAACAAATATCTCCCACGTTCCCTCCTTCATTAATTAGATTTCCTATCCCCTAAGACTGTTTTAATTATAGAGAATTATTTCCATTTTGTCAATAGCTCAAAGAAGATTCCTTCTTTTCGACCTTCGCCCCTGCTTACAGGGGCTCGGTGCTTGACAAAATTTAAATTCAGTGCTATGCTTTAAATAGCAATGGAGTTAATCTCCAACTTCAAGTAGATAAGGGAGGTGTGAGTTGAAGTACGCTTGTGTAGCAGCAACTCAAGAAGGAGCAAGATGCCGGAATTTTTTAGAGAAAGCTGGGGAGATGTGTGAAACCCACCGGAAGTTAAAAGCCAAAGGAGAGGAGGTAAAACTTGCTCCTTCTCCTGACACTATTCTGGTGAAGTTCAATATCAATCCTAGCTGGACTCAGAGATTTGAAGAAGCAGGTATCCCTCGAAGATTCCCTTCCGAGGTGACCTTGGAAGAGAAGCATATTACTCAGGCTCAGGAGGTAAATCGAGATCCTTATCGGTTTCGGGAGACGGCTGATTCTGGAGTCCCGGTTTTCGGACCTCAGGGAGTTTCTGAAGTCTCAATTTTCCAACTCTTGGAAGAGCTCCAGGGAAAGGGATATAGCCCTCAAGGAGTTCATATCCGGACTCGGAGGGAAAAGAAGTTCGATGTTCTGGTAATCCCTTTTGCCCGGGAGATCTCAGAAGAGGCTTTTCTTCCGAAAAAGGCGGAAGAACTTCTCGAGGAATTCCTAAAAACTTCCTGCTGGGGATTTGTCCATATTTGGGCCAATCCTCCTGAGAAGGGAAAGGTAGTTCATACTATCAACCTTGGCCATCGGGAACCTCAGAAATCTCCCCAATGGAATCTCTGCTTCAATCACGGTCTTTGGGCCTTGACGTCCTAGCACCATCTTAACTCCTTCGGCCCTGCGGGCTTTCTAGTTCGCAGGGCTTACTTATTTACCGAGCAAAGCGAAAGCGGAGCGAAGGTGGAGAAGAGATTTATCTCTTCGACTAGATGAATTTTTCTAAAATGTCTTCGGTTTTGGGATGAATTATGTCCTTAAATCTGTTTAGAGCTTCTTCTAAAGACCCTCTGTCTAAAGTGGCTTTAGTATCAATGGGTAAAGGAGAGATATTTTTGGGTGGTAAACCAGAAACTAAATTAAATAAATGAGCTAAAAAAGTGGTAGCGTAAGCTGCTTTAGGTAAAGTAAAATTTAAAATAACTCCTTCCGGAATAATTTTTATTTGAAGAATTCTTACTCTTTCTACAGTTTTTATTTCTCTTTTTTTCCACTGAACATCAGGAAAAGTTTTTATATTTCTTAGAGGCATAGAGAAAATTTTGTTCTCTCTTAAAAATTCTTTGTAAAACAACCAATCTCCCCTATTTTTACTTAAAATTAAAGGCATTTTCTGGGGAGGTTTAACCCTCTTTTTTAAATAAAAAGAAAGCTTTTTATTAAAAAGCCAGGAACCGTAAGCAAAAAGCCAGAGTTGAATTTGTTTTGGAATTTGATTTAGGGCTCCAACAAAATCTTTAGGATTTTCCTTTAGATAACTAACAATTTTTCTTTCGTTTTGAAAAATTATTGGAAATGACTCCAAAATTTCTTCGATCTTTGGCCAGCTGCCAAAATTTTCCTTAACTTTTTCTCTTAACTTTTGAAAATAGGGCAATTCTCTTTGACCAGGCGAAGAAAGAAAACTTAAAATTGCTTTTTGGTACTCCCCTCTTAAAATAAAAAGCCCCCAATAAAAATTTATCAATCTTGGGGTGCCAAATCTTTGTAAATAAAAAAAATTATAAAAGCCCTCTTTTTCAATATTTTTAAGATTTTTTAAAAATTCTTTCTCTCGGAAAGAATTGCTGGTTCTGATTAAAACCGTGAATTGATTACCATTTAAACCCCCGATTTCTACCGCACCTTTTCCAGAATAAATATTTTTTAAAAAAAGATAAGGGGAGCTTATTTTCCGGAGTTCATTAATATTTATTTTTCGAACACTTATCAACTGGGAAGTTATTGCGTCTTTATCTTTGATCCCAGCAAATTGGATCTTTTCCTTTTCTAAATTTAAAATACTAGATAGTTCTTCAATGGCTTCAATTGTTGAGAGGCCACATTTTACTAAAGTGGCATAAATTGTTGAGTTTTTTTCTGAAAATTTCTTAACCTCGCTTAAAGAATTATCAGCATCAATTGTTTGAATTTCTCCCTCTTTTGTAATTTCTTCGACAATAAAATCTTGGGGCCAAAGTTTAATATATCCTAAAGGAAGATTTTCTTTGCCCTTAATAAAAATCCTAAATTTTTCTAAAAATTTGGAATCATCAATAAAAGTTTCTCTTTTGAAAAGCTGGGGGTATTTTTTATATTCTCCAGCTAAAAACTTTAATTCCTTTTCTTTTATTTCATCCCTATTCATTTTTCTACTAATTTTAGAGTCATTCGATGTTCCTCAGGGTCAATTGATAGAATCTGAAAATCATATTTTTTACCAATTTTTAATCGCTCTTCCATCCTGGTCTGATTTCCAAATTCCGAAATATGGCAAAGTCCTTGAATTTTTGAGGTAATTTGGACAAAGGCTCCAAAGGGATTAAATTTGGTTACTTTCCCCAAAATTATATCTCCCTTTTTATATTTCTTTTCAATACCTCGCCAAGGATCTTTTTTTAAGGCCTTTAAAGACAAAGAAACTTTATCGTCGGAAATTTCAATAATTTTTGCTTGAAGTTTTTCTCCTACCCTGACAATTTCTGCTGGATCCTCAATGATGGCCCAATCGAGTTCAGAAATGTGGATTAGTCCTTCCAGGTTTTCACCAAATTTTATAAATGCTCCAAAATCAGTGATGCCAGTAATCTCACCTTCGACCACTTCTCCTACTTTATACT